>ULJH01033787.1_pt1 | contig 11905 bp, 10 predicted proteins | sample 1950781 | NCBI WGS metagenome assembly ULJH01 (sample SAMEA4835462, study PRJEB28245) | human gut metagenome | biome: gut microbiome; material: fecal sample | place: Denmark | collected 2008 | reverse complement strand
CCACTCCTAACTCCTAACTCCTAACTCCTAACTGGCGAGTAGAGCTTTCGCACGCACTCAAAGGACAGCACGCCCAAGGGGCTAACCCTGAACCCTCATTGATTTTATGATTTCTTTAACTCCCGGCGATCTGCCATACACACTATATTTATACTACTTATATATGTCTCATTATATATCCCTGAGTGTGCTATAATATAGCGTAGGCTTATGTGCCTCAACGGAGGAATCATGATATCGATCGTAACACCTGTATATAACGAAGATGGCAATGTCGTCTATTTCCATGACGAAGTGACGAAAGTCATGCAGACGCTGGATATGGACTACGAGATCATCTACGTCAATGATGGCTCGAAGGATCGCACCGACGAGCTGATCCACCAGCTGGCAGCCGGCGACCCGCATGTGCGGGCGCTGACCTTTGCACGCAATTTCGGCCATCAGATCGCCATCACCTGCGGCATGGACTTTGCCGTCGGAGATGCCGTCATCACGATGGATGGCGACATGCAGCACCCGCCGGCGCTCATCCCGAAGCTCATCGAAAAGTGGCAGGAAGGCTATGACATCGTACAGACCATCCGCACCGCGACAGAAGATGCCGGCCCCATCAAGAAGCTGACCTCGGCAGGCTACTACGCAGTGATCAATTCCATTTCAAACTCGCCCGTCGTCCCGGGCGGCTCCGACTTCCGCCTGATGGATCGCAAAGCGCTCGATGCCTTTCTGCGTTTCCGTGAACATTCCCGCTTCATCCGCGGCATCGTAGGCGGCCTTGGCTTCAAGCAGTGTACCATCGAATTTGAAGCGCCTGCCCGCCACGCCGGTGTCTCGAAATTTTCCATGAAAAAAATGCTGCACTTCGCGATGGACGGCATCATCACGAATTCCACCCTGCCGCTGCGTGTGGCATTCTATCTGGGTGTCTTCGCGGCCGTCGCAGGCATCCTTCTCATCCTTCATGTCCTCTACTGCGTCATGATGGACGAAGCCGTCCCCGGCTGGGCGACCATGACCATCCTCATCGCCATCTTCGGCAGCTTGAATCTCATGGGCCTCGGCATCATCGGCGAATACCTCGGACGTATGTTTGAAGAGACCAGAAACCGCCCCCTCTACTGGCTCTCCGATGACACCGCCGCCCATCTCGATAATCCATACCGCGTGAGCCATAAAAAAGAGTGACTGGGGACTAGTGACTAGTGACTGGGGACTAGTAGCTGGGGATTAGGGTCTAGGGATTAGACGTTACGTCAGACGTCAGACATCAGACGTCTGCCCTTCGGGCATCGCCATCATTTATACTCCGCGGCGCTCCGGATGACGAAATGCGCCGCACCAACCCCTTTGAACCTCTTGAACCTATAGAACCCGCCCCCCTCTTTCCTACGAAATCAAGGGGCAACACGCCCCGCGGGCTGCCCCATCCCATTCCATTTTTCCGAAAGGAGACCTCCTCTTGTCCAATACATCCTTTTTTGAAAGTGAATTGTTTTCCGAACTGACAGAAGACCTGCACCAGTCTTCGCGTTTTACTGCGACGTACCGCATCGCAGCTCCCACCTATGAAGAGGCGAAGAAGATCGCCTTCGCTATCGCCGTCGAGCAGACGATCGAGTGTCCTTACGAGCTGGTAGACGGCACTCCGATCGCTGACACCATCGTCGGAGAGATCGAAGATCTGAAAAAGGCGGAAGCCGGCGCATACTATGCGACGATCTCCTATGAGCCGGAGGCTGTCGGTGATGAGATGGCCGAGCTCCTCAATATGCTTTTCGGAAATACGAGCCTGCAGCCAGGCGTCCGCCTCATGTCCTTCGAGCTGCCCGAGACCATGTACAACAATTACCCGGGCCCGCGTTTCGGCAGAAGCGGTCTTCGTGAGCTCTGCGGCGTGCCGCGCGGTCCGATCTTCATGTCAGCCATCAAGCCGCTCGGCAGATCTCCGAAGGAGCTCGCGCAAATGGTCTATGACCTCGCACTCGGCGGCTGCCCCATCATCAAGGATGACCACAGCCTCATGGACCAGCACTATGCGCCTTTCAAAGAACGTGTCCTCCAGTGCGTCATGGCACTTGCGGATGCCAAAGAGAAAACAGGCAGGAAAAGCATGTACATCGCCAACTGTACCACAGATGGTCTGGGCTTCCTCGAGCGTGCCTATCAGGCCAAGGAGATCGGGGCTGACGGCATCATGGCCGCCCCTGCCATCACCGGCTTCACCATGATCCGCGACCTCGCACGGGATCCGGACTTCGGCCTGCCGATCTTCCTGCACCCCTGCTTCTCCGGTCCGCAAGTCCTCTCGCAGGATGCGGGCATTTCCCCCTTCTGCTACTATGGCCAGCTCTCCCGACTCGCCGGCGCAGATGCGGTCATCTTCACCAGCTTCGGCGGTCGCTTCTCCTTCTCGCAGGATACCTGCCAGAAGATCGCGGAAGGCACCGAGTCGAAGATGGCAGACCTTCGGGCAAGCTTCCCTGTCCCCTCCGGCGGCATGCGCTGGCAGCTCTTCAAGGAAATGGTCCGCGTCTACGGTCCCGATACCATCTTCCTCGTGGGCGGCGCTCTTCAGACAGAAGGCCCCGACCTCACCGCGAACACGAAATTCTTCCTCGAAAAGCTCGCGGAAGCGGCGGGAGAGAAGTGACTGGTGACTAGTGACTGGTGACTAGTGACTGGTGACTGGTGACTGGTGACTGGTAACTAGGGACTAGTGACTCGTGACTGGAATACCATTTTCGGGCATCGCCTCATATATACTCGCGGCGAAGCCGCCACCTTCATTTCTCATTTTTCATTTCTAATTCCTAATTTAGAAAAGACCCGCACTCAGTGCGGGTCTTTTTTATTTCCGTCCCTTCCACGCAAGGACCCAGGATAAGGCAAAAGCCACAGCGAGCATGGCAGAAAAGAGATGAAGCGTCGCCGCATAGCCCCCCGTCGTTTCCTTCATGAAAGAAAGGAGAAGCGGGCCGGCGACACCTGCCATGCCCCAGGCAGTCAGGATGGAGCCGTGAATGGAGGCGAGCTGCTTCACGCCGAAGAGATCAGATAGGAAGGCAGGCATGCAGGAGAAGCCGCCGCCGTAGCAGGAGATCACGGCGAGTACCAGTATCTCGAAGAAAAGCGCATCACTGACATGGGCAAGTGCATAAAAAGCGAAGACCTCGAACGCAAAGAAGATCATGTAGGTCACGCCGCGGCCGATCCAGTCGGAGACGGATGCCCAAAGGATACGGCCGGCGCCATTCACGATACCGATGATACCGACAAGGGAGGCTGCCTCAGCCGCACTCATGCCGATGATCTCCTGCGCCATGGGCGAAGCCACGGCAAGAAGGCCGATACCGCAGGTGATATTCGTGAAGAAGATCCACCACAACACATACCATTTCCATGTGTGCATGGCCTCTTTGCGCGTGAGACCTTTGGCCTGAGCTGTCTTTTCCCCATCCTTTCGGATCTCTTCCTCAAGCACCTCTTCCAAAAGCATCGGGATCTCACCCTTCCTCGGCGGCCGGATGTAGGAGGCGGAAAGGATCATGACCAGCGCATAGGCAGCGGCAAGGATGAGGAAATTCTCCGTGAGCCCGAAGCGATCGACAAGATAGCGCATGGCAGGGCCTGCGATGAGCGCTGCGAAGCCGAAGCCCATGATGGCCAGCCCCGTCGCAAAGCCGCGATGCCGTGGAAACCATTTCACAAGCGTAGAGACAGGCGTGATATAGCCCGTGCCAAGACCAATGCCCCCAATGGCTCCGTAGAAGAGATAGAGCAGGAAAGCGGACTGACAGTGAACCGCCGCCGCTGTCCCAAGGAGACCCGTACTGAAAAAGACGGCAGAGACCATCCCGCTCCGGGACGGCCCCAGCCGCTCGACCAGAGGGCCTAAGAAGCCTGCCGAAAGCCCCAGAAACAGGATCGCGATCGAGAAGGCCCAGGTGGCCAAAGAAAGCGAGAGCCCCATCGTCTCCATCACAGGGCGCGTCAGGACGCTCCATGCATACACACTTCCGATAGACATGTGGATCCCTACCGCCGCCAGAGCAGTGAGCCAGCGATTTCTTTTCATCAAAAAATCCCTCCATTTTTGAAATGAAGGGAAATCTGCGCGCTCCCGTTCCTGCGATGCCATTTAGCAGGCATCGCAGGGAAACGAAAACCGCCTGAGCAGATTTCCCTGCCCAGACGGTCGGCTTTTTCATGAGACCCGCAGTCCACGTGGTTCATTCCACCTATTTCCGTCAGTTCCGCGGCTCATCTATATTGTATATCTAGCCTAGCATGGATACGAGAGATTGTCAATGGGAAGCGTCCCTCCAAAAACATCTTCTCCCTCCGCTCAAGAGGCGCGCACGGGACATGCCTTGCCAATGCCATTTGCCAGTTTCTTATTTTTTAATGAAAACCACCCTCCAGATCTTCATCATCCTCTATGCATCATATGCATGGGATACCTGCCTTTTCCGTATTTCGTTTGCTAATTACGCAATACAAATTGTACGTTATGATATTATTTATATGTCATAATGCCTAATTTTATCGAAAAATTCGCAGATTCTCCGTATCCCCATACCCCCTATAGGTATCTTCCCATGTTTCATTTAATATTTATTGTCATGTATAAATATTTGTGCTAATTATTTGTTTACCTGTTATAATTTATATGATATAATTTGTAAGAAGTTGTAAGGAACTGCTAAACAATAAGAATACGATCTCATGTTCTGCCGCTTCTGCCTTATTCTTTTTAAAGAGTAACCTGGGAAACCACTCTTCATCTGTTATCATTAAGCCAACAAGGTCCCCTTCCCGACCTTGTTTTTTGGTGCCTTTTTTCAAGAGTCATCGAAAGTGACGGGTTTGTAAGAGCCGGCGAAGAGCTCTCTCCTCGCCGCTGTGCCAGACAGCGAAAAAACGGCTCTCCCGTCGCATCGGCAGGGGAAAAACACAGATGATAAAATCCCAGTCTTTATACCATTTTATATTATCAAGAAATTGGAGATGATGAGTTTGTCAATGAAGCAGCTTGGGATGCGATTGGGCGAGATGGTTCTCGTCTTGATCGGCATCAGCTTCATTACCTTCTGTCTGATCATGCTCTCTCCGGGTGACCCCGTTAGGCAGATGATCGCCGGTAATGAAGATATTATTGTTAGTCAGGTAGAGATCGACGCACTCCGCCATGAACTGGGTCTGGATAAGCCGTTCCTTCTGCAGTACCTGGACTGGCTCGGCAGAGTCGTACAGGGTAATTTTGGTTTCTCCTTCATGATGAAGAAGCCGGTCATTGATGCAATCATGGAAGCCCTCCCGGCATCCGTCATTCTGGCGCTGGCCTCCTCCCTCTTCATGCTTGTCTTCTCCATTCCGCTCGGCATTTATACCGCTGTCAAGCAGAATACCTGGTTTGACTACCTCGTCCGCGGCTGCACCTTTGCCGGTGTCTCCGTCCCGAACTTCTGGATGGGCCTCATGCTCCTTTGGGTCTTCGCACTGAAGCTCTCCCTCTTCCCGATCGTCGGTGGTTCGATTTCCCTCGAAAATCTGATCCTGCCGATGTGCACCCTGGGCATCGTCATGGCATCGAAATACACCCGTCAGGTACGTGCCACGGTGCTCGAAGAACTGCATCAGGACTACGTCATGGGCGCACGTGCCCGCGGCCTTTCGGAAAGCCACATCCTCTGGCGTGAAGTCCTGCCGAATGCCCTCCTCCCGCTGGTCACCCTCTTCGGTCTGGCCTTCGGTTCTCTTTTGGGCGGCGCCGCTGTCGTAGAAATCGTATTTTCCTGGCCGGGTCTGGGCTACATGGTCGTACAGGCCATCACCTACCGTGACTTCCAGACCGTACAGGCCATCGTTCTCTGGATCGCTTTCATGTACATGATGATCAACCTCATCGTCGACCTGTCCTACAACCGTCTCGATCCAAGACTCAGAAAGGGAGGTCACTGATATGGAAAGCTTAGTCAAAGGCTTCAAAGAAAATAAAGCCTTCCGCTTCACCTCTCTTCTGGTCGTCCTTCTTCTGGCGATCACACTCCTTGCTCCTGTCATCGCTCCTCATGACCCGCTCACCGCTGTCATGAAGGATGCGAACCAGGCACCGTCTGCGGCGCATCTCTTCGGCACAGACAAGCTCGGACGTGACGTGCTCTCCCGTATCCTCTACGGCGCGAGCTACTCCCTGACCTCCGTCATCGCCCTCGTAGTCTGCATCTTCGTCGTAGGCACCACGATGGGCATCATTTCCGGATACTTCGGCGGCATCGTCGATATCGTCATCATGCGTATCGCTGATATGATGATCTCCTTCCCGGGCGTCATCCTTGCGATCGCCATCGCCGGTATCATGGGCGGCTCGCTCATCAATGCGATGATCGCACTGACTGCGGTCACATGGACCAAGTATGCCCGCCTCTCCCGTTCCATGGTTCTCAAGATCAAGCGTCGTGAATTCGTCGATGCGGCTGTCGTATCCGGCGGTTCCGCAGCGCATATCCTCTGGGTCCACATCCTTCCAAACATTCTCCCGCTCATGGTCATCACCGCGGCTGCTGATATCGGCGCCATGATGATGGAGCTTGCCGGACTCTCCTTCCTCGGCTTCGGCAGCCAGCCGCCGGCTCCGGAATGGGGCCTCATGCTGAATGAAGGCCGTCAGCAGCTCCAGACAGCTCCATGGCTGATGTTCTTCCCGGGTCTCTCCATCTTCATCACCGTCGTCGTCTTCAACCTTTGGGGCGACTCCCTCCGCGATGTCCTTGACCCGAGAAATGAAGGATAAGGTTCAGGGTTCAGGGTTCAGGGTGGCGGCATCGCCGCGAATACATATGAGACGATACCCGAAAGTGGTATTTAAGTGACTAGTCACTAATCCCTAATCCCTAGCCACAAGACACTTGTCACTAACTCATGTTTATTCCCATTATTTTTTATATCATTTAACCGAAAGGAAGCGTACACGATGAAATCTATTTACAAAAAAGGTGCCCTCTTTGCAGCAGCTGCTCTCATGGCTTTTGGCCTTTCCGGCTGCGGCGGTGACTCCGGCAATGCCTCCAAAGGTCCGAAGGACACCCTGACTGTCGGCGTTACGAACTTCGCAGACAGCCTCGAACCGACCGACAACTACTTCGGCTGGCAGGTCATGCGTTACGGCATCGGTGAATGTCTCGTTCACTTCGATGACAAGATGAATGCAGAACCATGGATCGCTGAAAGCTGGAAAGTCTCTGACGACAAGATGTCCTGGACCTTCAAGATCAAAGACATTAAATTCTCCAACGGCACCCCGGTCACCGGCGAAGCTGTCAAGAAATCCATTGAACGTACCTTCGCAAAATCACCGCGTGCGAAAGCGATGTTCGAACTCGACCACATCACCGCCGACGGTCAGAATGTAACCATTTATACGAAAAAACCGATGGCTACCCTGCCGGGCATACTGGGGGATCCCCTCTTCATCATCGTTGATGCCGATTCCGACGGCAAAGTAGACTTTGCAAAACAGGGTCCGGTCTGCACCGGTCCATACATGGTCAAGACCTTCTCCAAAGCAAAGACCGAACTCGATGCAAACCCGAACTATTACGCAACTGTTCCATTCAAGCACACCGTCGTCAACACCATCGACGACCCGAATACCCGTGCTATGTCTCTCCAAAAGGGTGAAATCGATGTGGCTGTCAACATTGCCGCCGGCGATATGCAGCTCTTCCAGGATAAGAAGAAATTCACCATCAGCAGCATTGCCTCCCTCCGCGACTGTCTGGCCCGCCTGAACATTTCCAACGGAAAGCCTCTCGCTGACAAGAAAGTCCGTCAGGCACTGCTCCAGTCCCTCGACCGCGACACCTACTGCAAGGTCCTCCTGAAAGACACCTTTATCCCCGGCGGTCCCGTCCTTCCGCCGTCTCTGGATTTTGACTTCGACAAACTGAAAGCCGAATATCCGGACAACTATAATGTGGAAAATGCGAAGAAACTGCTGGCAGAAGCAGGCTGGAAGGATACCGACGGCGACGGCTATGTGGATAAGGACGGCAAGAACCTGGAACTGGATTTCGTCTATTACAGCGGCCGTGCGGAACTGCCTCTCTTTGCGGAAGCCACCCAGTCTGATGCCAAGAAAGTAGGTATCAAGGTGAACATGAAGAATGTGGACTACAACGTTCTTTATGGCATCGGCACCCGCGGCGAATATGATCTCCTGATCTCCAACATCCTCACTGAACCGGCAGGGGATCCGGAAGTCTTCCTCAACATGTACTGGAAGACCAATGTGAACGGCAGCAACCCCGAGAACGCCGCCGGCTACTCCAACCCGGAATACGATGCACTCTCCGATCAGCTGGCTTCCGAATTCGATCCGGCTAAGCGTAGAGACATCATCATCAAGATGGAGAAGATCATCCAGGATGACGCTGCGACCCTCGTCTTCGGCTACCCGCAGACCAATATGATTTCCAGCAAAGCCGTAGAACATGCGGACATCAAACCGTGCGACTACTACTGGATCACCAAGGACATCACTCCGGCAAAATAATTTGTTTAGCCAGCAGTTTGCTCTAAGCAGTAGGCGGCCAGCCATTTGCGGTTTGCTGCCTACTGCTTACTGCTTACTATTTTTACAAGGAGACTTTCATGCTATTAGAAGTCAAAAACCTGGGAATTGCCTACGGCGACAAGCCCCCCATCGTTCAGGGCGTCACATTCAACCTGGATGAGGGCGAGATCCTCGCCATCGTCGGCGAATCCGGCTCAGGGAAAACCACCGTCATCCGTGCTATCCAGCACGTCCTGCCCGGCGGCGGTCATATAGCGGAAGGTCAGGTCATTCTTGAAGGCGAAGATACCCAGAAGCAGACTCCTGAAATGCATCGCGCACTCTGTGGCACAGACGTCTCCATGATTTTCCAGGACAGCGGCGCTATGATGAATCCGATCCGCACCATTGGCACCGAATTCCGTGAATTCCTCGCCGTCCATGGCATCAAGGACGACAAGGAAGCCCATGACCTGATGATTTCCATGATCGAAATGGTGCGCCTTCCGAACCCGGAGCACATTCTGAAATGCTATCCCTACGAGCTTTCCGGCGGTATGCGCCAGCGCGTCGGCATCGCTATGGCGATGGCCATGAAGCCAAAGCTCCTCTTGGCCGATGAACCGACCTCCGCTTTGGACGTCACAAACCAGGCCATCATCGTCAAAGAAATGATGAATGTCCGTGACAAGATGAATACCGCTATCATCATCGTCACCCACAACATGGGCGTATCCTGCTACATGGCAGACTACATCATGGTCATGAAAAAAGGCCGCGTCGTAGAATACGGCAAAACAGAAGATGTCATTTATCACCCGAAGGAAGAATACACCCGTATGCTCCTTGCGGCTGTTCCGAAGATGGGAGGCAAAGACGCATGAAAAACTACGGAGAAGAAATCCTCCAGATGGTCGACATCTGCAAGGTCTTCGACCTCGGTGACGGCAAGAAGCTCCATGCAGCCGAAAATGTCAATGTCACCATCCACAAAGGGGAGACCGTCGGTATCGTCGGGGAATCCGGCTCCGGCAAGTCCACCCTTGCCAAGATGCTGACCCGTCTTTACTCCATGACCAGCGGGAAAATCATTTTCCACGGCAAAGACATCACAGATCTCAAAGGCGAAGCCCTCCGTCAGCACCGCAAATCCATCCAGATGGTCTTTCAGGACCCCTCCACCGCTTTCAATCCAAAGCAGCGCGTCAAGGAGATCATCTGTGAACCGCTCGAAAACTTCGGCATGATCGATAAGAAGGATGTCGAAGCCAAGGCGAAGGAAATGCTCCGTCTGGTCGACCTTCCCGAAGATTTCGCCGATCGCTATCCGAACAACATGTCCGGCGGCCAGCGCCAGCGTATCGCGATCGCACGTGCTCTGGTCCTCGAGCCGGAGATCATCGTCTGCGACGAAGCTACCTCTGCTCTTGACGTATCCGTCCAGAAGACCGTCCTCGATCTGCTTGATCGTCTGCAGAAAGAGACCCACGTGGCCTACATGTTCATCTGCCATGACCTTGCTCTCGCAAACAGCTTCTGCGACAACATCGTCATCATGCAGCATGGCAAGGTCGTAGAAAAGATCCATGACCTCAGAGAAGCGAAGGATCCATACTCCAAGAAGCTCCTTGCTTCCGTCTTCACCATCGAAGAAGGAAAGAACAAGGTCCTTCCAGACGAGCTCTTCAACTAATCTCTGCATCATAAAACCGCCAGCCTTTCGGCTGGCGGTTTTTGATTGATGGGGACTAGTGACTAGTGACTAGTGACTGGTGACTGGTGACTAGTAGCTAGGGATTAGGAGCTGGAAAGCGCTAATGCCACGAGAAATCCGTCGAAGCAGATTCCCTTATCCTAAGAATCCTCTCGTCTTCTCCGCTTCTACGACGCGGGAGAGCGCGAGCATGTAGGAGGCGAGACGATAGGTCACATGGTATTTCTCCTTCAATGCGTACACATCCTCATAGGCCTCGCGCATCTTTTTGGCAAGACGCTCATTGTACTCTTCTTCCGTCCAGTAATAGCCAGTGCGGTTCTGTACCCATTCGAAATAGGAACCCACGACGCCGCCGACATTGCTCATGACGTCTGCGAGGACCTCGATCCCCTTCTCTTCGAAGTAGGCATCGGCTTCCTCTGTGGTCGGGCCATTCGCCCCTTCCAAGATGAGACGGGCTTTCACCTTGCCCATGGTCTTTTCATTCAGCTGGTTCTCCATCGCGGCGACGAAGATGACATCGACGTCCTGCGCGAAAAGTTCGCTGTCGGGGATCATGACCGCCCCTTCCTCCGTATAGCCTTTGAGCGAGCGGCCGTGGCTGTTCGCATAGGTGTACATCGCTTCGATGTCAAGGCCGCTGTCCTTGTGCCACGTACCATTGATATCGCCGATGGTGGTGATCTTGACACCCTTCCTGTGCATGAGGAGAGAGCCGACAGAGCCGACATTGCCAAAGCCCTGTACGACCATGGTGAGATCCTTCATGTCCTTATGATTCTTTTCACACCATGTTTCCAGTGTAAAGAGCAGACCGCGGCCCGTCGCTTCATTTCTGCCGAGAGAGCCGCCCACGGAAAGAGGCTTGCCGGTAACGACACCGGGCTCCCACTTGCCGGAGAGCGCTGTGTATTCATCTGCGATCCACGCCATGATCTGGCCATTCGTATTCACATCCGGTGCCGGTACGTCCTGATCCGGTCCGATGATGGGATAGATCTTTCTGATATAGCCGCGTGTCAGACGGGCAAGTTCGCGTGTGGAGAGCTTGTGCGGATCGACCTTGATCCCGCCCTTTGCGCCGCCATAAGGGATATTGCCGATGGCATTCTTGATGGTCATCCACGCGGCGAGGGCTTTGACTTCGTTTTCATCGGATGCGGGATGGAAACGGATGCCGCCCTTTGCTGCGCCTCGCGCGGTGGAGTGCTGTACGCGGTAGCCGGAGAAGACTTCGACATGCCCGTCATCCATCTGTATCGGGATGCTCACGGTGAGCTCGCGCTCCGGATAGCGGACAAATGCGTAGTCGCTCTCCCCGTAGCCAAGCACCTTCGCTGCCTTGTCGAGGATATGAAGCATGTTTTCATAAGGATTGTAGCTTGCCATTTTTGCCTCCAAAAGGAAATTGGAACCTCGTGCATTCTTAGATCCATCGTGTATTCTTAGATGCACATGAAAATCCATAGCTCTACTATATCACGTTTCGCTCGCTTTGAGAACATGAGCGCATGCATGAATGAGTATTTAGCATAGAATCGCATTCTTTATGATAAATTCATCATACAGAAATAAAAGCTGCCGGTTCGGCTCGACCATGGATACAGGGCGAAAGAAATGACGCAGGTTCC
>ULJH01003634.1_pt1 | contig 11968 bp, 10 predicted proteins | sample 1950781 | NCBI WGS metagenome assembly ULJH01 (sample SAMEA4835462, study PRJEB28245) | human gut metagenome | biome: gut microbiome; material: fecal sample | place: Denmark | collected 2008 | reverse complement strand
CCCAGCCGCTCTGGAGTGAGAGATGAAAATGCGGGCAGACCTTGGTAAGACGGCTGATTCCTCTTGCAAAGGATTCCGTAATGATTCTCGGCTCCAGAGAGCCCAGGCGGATCCGTTCAATTCCTGCCGTCAGCTGTATCCTGGTCAGAAGATTCAAAAGCTCTGTTCCCGGCTCCAATCCTTTTTCCCGTCCATATGAGGAGAGATGAATTCCGGTAATAACCACTTCCTTTACGCCATCTGCGGCAAGGCGCCGGATTTCTTCCATGACCTCTTCCGGGTCTCTGGAGCGGATTCGTCCTCTTGCATACGGGATGATGCAGTAGGTGCAGAACTGATTGCAGCCGTCCTGTATCTTGATGTCTGCGCGGGTTCGTCCGGGAGCCTCCAGCTGCATGGATTCAAATACCGGATGATCCGTCAGATTTGCACAGGTTTCTTTCTCCTCCATCCTGCCTTCCAGATAGCTCTTCACGATCTCCGCAATGCCGGCCTTCCGGTTGTTCCCGATGCACAGATCCACCAGAGGGTCCTCCTCCAGACGCTTTCTGTCGGTTTCCACATAGCAGCCGACGGCAATCACCAGTGCCTCCGGATTGAGATGCTTCGCCCGGTGCAGCATCTGCCGGCTTTTTCGGTCCGCAATACTGGTCACACTGCAGGTGTTGACCAGATACAGGTCGGCCTTTTCCTCAAAGGGAACCATCTGATATCCTGCATGACACAGCTCCTGTACCATGACATCCAGCTCATAGCTGTTTACCTTGCAGCCAAGATTGTGAACTGCTGCCTTTTTCATCATACCTTAACCTCGTTATGATTGACTTTTGTTCATTCAGTCATTACTATAAAACTGTATATGGCGATTTGTCGCCCGCTAACTATCACTCCAAACCAAAGAGAATAAAGGGGGTCATTTTTTGAAAACTGTTAAGATTTCTCTGAATTCCATTGACAAGGTGAAGTCCTTTGTAAACGACATTACCAAGTTCGATTATGATTTCGATCTGGTGTCCGGAAGATATGTCATCGATGCAAAGTCCATCATGGGCATCTTCTCTCTGGATCTGTCCAAGCCGATTGACCTGAACATTCATGCCGAAGACAACGTTGATCAGATTATGACGGTTCTGAAGCCGTATCTGATTCAGTAATCTGTTTTCTTCGAAGAAGTTTTCTCTGAAGAAGCCAGACTTGAACTTTCCTGTCAGGACAGACGGCCGGTCATCTTGTATGACCGGCCGTCTTTTTTCATGTCACACACGCTCGGGCAGTATCACATGCCCTCCTGCAGCGGATCCTCCCGCTCTTTCAGTCTGCGGACGCCGTCCTGTCCGACAATCAGAATTTCATCCGTATCCAGGGCTCTCTGAATCATTTCTCCAATCTTCTCATCCAGATTGTGCTCATGCTGCTCAATTACGCCAAGGAGCGGCTTCGTCACGGGATGCTTGGCAACAAAAATGGTGCAGCAGTCCTCGTAAGGCTGAATGGAGGTCTCATAGGTTTCGATTTTCTTGGAGATCGTGACGATATCTTCCTTGTCAAACGCAATTAACGGCCGGAAAACCGGCAGCGTGCAGACTGCGTTCGTGACATCAAGACTCCGCGTCGTCTGCGAAGCAACCTGTCCGATGCTCTCTCCTGTGATCAGAGCGTCGCATTCCGTTCTCTTTGCGATCAGCTCCGCAATCCGCATCATATAGCGCCGCATAATGATCGTCAGCTCGTCATGCGGGCATTTCTCATAGATGTACAGCTGAATCTCCGTGAAGTTGATATTATGCAGGTAAATGGGACCTGTATATCTGGCAACGATGGACGCCAGATCAATGACCTTCTGCAGCGCACGCTCACTCGTATAGGGCGGCGCATTGAAATAGGTGGCATCCAGCTTTAATCCGCGCTTTGCACACATCCACCCGGCAACGGGAGAATCAATGCCTCCGGACAAAAGGAGCATTCCCTTTCCGCTGCAGCCGATCGGGAGTCCTCCCGGCCCGGGAAGAATATGAGAATACAAATAGATTCTCTCCCGGATTTCCACATTCAGAAGAACCTCAGGTGTGTGAACATCCACACGGGATTCCGGATAGCGGGTCAGAATCTCTTCGCCGATTTCCGCATTCAGCTCCATGGATTCCATGGGATAGCTCTTTGCGAGTCGTCTCGTGTGCACCTTGAAGGACACGGCACGATTCTCGTATTCCACGCCGAAGAAATCTCCTGCTGCCTTCCGAAGCTCTTCGACCGGAACGACCGGCATGATGACCGTCGGGCAGATCCCTGCAATGCCAAAAACATGGCTCAGATTCTCCACGACTTCATCATAGTCGTACTCGCTCAGACAGTTGACAAAAATCCGGCCGCTTGTCCGGTCAATCGTAAAATGCCCTTCGCAGCGCTTTAAGGCAATCCGGATCTGGTTGATCAGCTGCTCCTCAAAGATGCCGCGGTTCTTTCCTTTGATTCCGATCTCTGCGTATTTAATCAAAAATGCGTGGTATTTCATATTCACCTCCGGGTGTATTTCCTCAGAAAAGGCAGAAGCTGGGCCAGAGCATCCGCTGCCTCTTTTAATTCTTCCGGTGTATTCATCACCGACAGGCTGAAGCGCAGTGTGGAGTCGAGATACTCCTGCGGTGTTCCGATTGCCAGCAGTGTGTCCGAAATATGCGGATGATTGGATGCGCAGGCGCTTCCGGATGACACATAGATTCCCTTCTCCTCCAGCGCATGAAGAAGGACCTCGGCTCTGACACCGTCGACGGAAATGCTGATGACGTGCGGCGCACTGTCCCGTCCTGTCAGGCCATTCACAGTAACACCCTCAATTGCCGTCACGTCCTTCACGAACTGCTCCTTCATGGCATACAGACGATCCATTTCCGCATCCAGGTCCTGATACAGCATGCGGGCAGCAAGTGCCATGCCGGCAATCCCTGCCACATTCTCGGTGCCGCTGCGCATTCCCTTCTGCTGACCGCCGCCGTACATGATGTTATGAATCTTCACGTGATCTCCAATGTACAGAAGACCGATTCCCTTCGGTGCATGAATCTTATGACCGCTTGCGGAGAGAAGATCGATGTGCATCTTCTTCGGGTGGATGATCGCCTTGCCAAAGCCCTGCACCGCGTCCACATGAAACAGTGTATTCGGATTTTTCTCTTTGATTCTGCGGCCGATTTCCGCAATGGGCTCCAATGCACCAATCTCATTATTCGTGTGCATTACGGAAACCAGAATCGTGTCCTCCCGGACCGCAGCATAAACTGCCTCCGGATCCACCCTTCCGTTGTGATCCACAGGGAGAATGGTCACCTCGAAGCCCTCCGATTCCAGGTATTTCATGGTCTCCAGAATTGCCGGGTGCTCAATGGCCGTTGTAATCAGATGCTTCCCGCTTCTCAGATTGGCCCTCGCCGCACCGATCAGGGAGATGTTGTCGGATTCCGTTCCGCAGGAGGTAAAATAAATGTTCTGCGGCGTGCATTTCAGAATATCCGCAAATGTCTTTTTCGCTTCGCGGATATGCCGCTCCGCCTCCACGCCCTTGTGATGCATGCTCGACGGATTGCCGTATTCGTCCAGATAGATGGTGTCCATCAGCCGGACCACTTCCGGAAACACTCTGGTCGTTGCCGAATTATCCAGATAAATTTCTCTTTTTTCCATTTCTGCCTTCTTCTGTCTTACTCCTCGTCCCAGGCAAGCAGACCTCTCCGCCGCCCTTTACTGTATTTCCAGAATGTAAATCAGCCAGGACAAAATCGCAAGTCCCGCCGTCTCCGTCCGAAGAATCCTCCGGCCAAGAGAAATCGGCCGGATCCCCGCTTCCTTCGCAAGCTCCACCTCGCCGGGCGCAAAGCCGCCCTCCGGTCCGATGAAAATACTGACGGACTGTCCTTCCTTCAGACTCTCCAGATACTGCTTCACGGAGCCATCATCCTCCTGAAGCTCATAGGGAATGACACGGACCTCCGTCTGCTCTTTTGCATATTCTACGGCTTCTTTCATGCTCATCGGCGCAAGAACCCTGGGGATAATGCTCCGTCTTGACTGAGACGCCGCAGATTCCGCGATGGTCTGCCATCTCGCTGTCTTTTTGGCGGCCTTTCCGGCATCCAGCTTCACAACGCAGCGCTCCATGCTCACCGGAATAATTTCCGCTGCGCCGAGCTCCACGGCCTTCTGCACAATCAGATCCATTTTATCCGCCTTGGGAAGCCCCTGAAACAGCAGGACCTTCACCGGAAGCTCCACCTCTTTGTCCTTCACGAAGCGCAGCCTGCACAGAACCGAATCCTCTGTATAGCTTTCGATGCCATATCGATATTCCTTACCGTCTCCGCCGATGCTGACGCTGATTTCCTCGCCTGGCTTTAAGCGCATCACATTTCGAATGTGATTCACCTCCGGCCCCGTAATGGTCAGAAGCTCATCCTGTACATCAGATGGATCTGCGAATAGATGCAGCATAATTCTCCCTCAGACTTTCCGTCCTGTCACACAGCGCCACTCGCCCTGCGCGGTAATCTCCTCAATCTGAAGCCCTTCCTTTTTCATGGCTTCCGCAACCGACTCCTCTTTTCCCTCCAGAATGCCGCTCGTAATAAAGACGCCGCCCGGCTTTACCGCGCGAACCGCCGCAGGCGTAAGCGGGATCAGTACATTGGGAAGAATGTTGGCAACCACGATATCATAGCGATCATAGCCAACCTCATCCTGTATCTTCGGATCATCAATCAGATTGCCGAGGATGACTTCAAAGCGTTCTGCATCCACTCCGTTCGCCTCCAGATTTTCCGCAATGGCAGGGGCGGCACAGGGATCCAGATCCGTTCCCACGGCCGATTTTGCTCCCAGCATCAGAGACAGAATGGACAGGATTCCGCTTCCGGTTCCGACATCCAGGATTTCCGTATTCTCTGACAGATATTTGCGAATCTCACGAATGCAGAGCTGTGTGGTCTCATGTGCACCGGTTCCAAAGGCCGTACCGGGATCAATGTGAAAAGTCAGGGCCGGCTCTCGATCCGTTTCCACCGGCTTTTCCCACGAAGGGATAACCAGAACGTCATCAATCCAGAACTGGTGGAAAAACTGCTTCCAGTTATTCACCCAGTCGATGTCCTCGGTTTCTTCAATGGTAACGGTCCCATCTCCGATGGCATCCGAATACTCACGGAGCTCACGGATCACATTCTCCATTTCGCCGCAAACTTCCTCCGGCGTCTTCTCTCCGTCCTCCAGGAAAAGCTTCCCGTCTTCGGTCTCCTCCACATAAAAGCTCAGAACAGCACTCCCGTCATCAGCAGGCTCTTCCGGCATAATATCCACAAACATCTGCTCCTTTTCCGCTGCCGTCAGCGGAACATGATCCTCGATCTGGGCACCGCACAGACCGATGTCCTGCATGGAGCTGATCAGAATGTCCTCCGCATCCGCTGTTGTACGAACCCGAAACCGCATCCACTTCATAAGTGCACCTCACATAACGACAAATGCCGCATTCCGGAACCGAAGAGAAAACCATGATCAGGCTTTCTCCTCCGGCTCCGGGATGCGGACCGTTTTATTTCCAGAATTTCTTGCGCTTTCCCTTCACGGTTTCCTTCGGACCGTCTCCGTTGTCCCGGACACGTTCCGCCTCGTGAAGGCTGTCACCTGTTACCTCATCAAACTTCTCCAGAAGCTCACGTGCTTCTCTGGAGAGCTTGGTCGGTGTCTCCACCGTCAGTGTAATATACTGATCACCGCGGACGTTCTTGTTCTGAAGGCTCGGAACTCCCTTGCCCTTCAGCCGCACGCGGGTCCCCGTCTGGGTACCTTCCTTGACATCGTACAGAACCTTGCCATCCACCGTGTCGATCACAATGCTGCCACCCAGCGCTGCCACCGCATAGGAAATCGTGACATTGCTGTACAGGTCATTGTCCTGACGATAGTAGTTCGAATCCTCCTCAACAAGAACCTCCACCATCAGATCACCGCGAGGGCCGCCGTTGATTCCAGGCTCACCCTTCTCGGAAATCCGGACACTCATTCCGCTCCGGATTCCCGCCGGAATCGTCACCTCAATCTGCTTCCGGCTGCTGGTGTATCCGCTTCCTCCGCAGGTCGTGCATTTCTCCTCGATAATCTTGCCGCTTCCGCTGCAGTTCGGGCAGGTCTGAACATTACGGACGGTTCCGAAGAAGGACTGCTGTGTATAGACCACCTGTCCCTTGCCTCCGCACTTCGGACACATCTTGGGGCTGGTTCCCGGCTTTGCTCCGGTTCCGTTGCAGGTGGGGCACGGATCCTTCAAACTCAGCGTCAGCGTCTTCGTTGTTCCGAATACCGACTCCATAAAGCTGATCCGGACACTCGTGCGAATGCTGGCTCCTTTCATCGGTCCGTTCGGGTTGGTTCTTGCTCTTCCGCCGCCGAACAGATCCCCGAAGATGTCACCGAACATATCTCCGAAGTCCGCGCCATTGAAGTCAAAGCCACCGCCGCCATAGCCGCCGGTTCCGTCAAACGCCGCATGTCCGAACTGATCATACTGCTGACGCTTCTTCGGGTCACTCAGCACCGCATAGGCCTCCGATGCCTCCTTGAAAAGAGTTGCAGCCTCTTCACTCGGATTTACATCAGGATGATATTTCTTCGCCAGCTGCCGATATGCCTTCTTGATCTCATCTTCCGAGGCATTCTTGTCTACACCCAGCACTTCATAATAATCGCGTTTCTGCTCTGCCATAAGTCTTCCAAATCCTTAGCATTCCCTTAGTCAATGATATGGCCCGGAACGGATTCCCCGCCCCGGGCTATACCATATTATTTCATTGTCTGCGGCTTTTCAAGCTTCGTGATCAGACTTCCCTGTAATCACCATCTACCACATCATCGGCGCCGCCGTTCTGCTGACCGCCCATATCCGGGTTCGGTCCTGCCTGCTGGCCGCCGGCCTGCTGATTCTGCTGCATGTTCTGATACATTGCATTGAAGAGCTGCTGAGAATCATTCATCAGCTTCTCCTTGCCGGACTTCAGAGCATCCACATCCGCATCGCTCATATCAGGCTGATCCTTTGTGCGATCCAGAACTGCCTTCAGCTCTGCAAGATCCGACTCAACCGTAGCCTTGTTTCCGGCATCCACCTTGTCGCCTGCTTCCTTCAGTGCCTTCTCAATCTGGAAGACTGCAGAGTCAGCATCGTTTCTTGCATCAACCGCTTCTTTCCTCTTCTTATCCTGTGCCTCGTACTCCTTGGCATCCTTGATTGCCTTCTCAATATCGTCATCCGACATGCTGGAGCCGCCGGTGATGGTGATGTGCTGTTCCTTGCCGGTTCCAAGATCCTTTGCAGATACGGTAACAATGCCGTTTGCATCAATATCGAAGGTAACCTCGATCTGCGGAACGCCTCTCATTGCCGGCGGAATTCCATCCAGACGGAACTGACCGAGAGACTTGTTGTCTCTTGCAAACTTACGCTCACCCTGCAGAACATTGATATCCACTGCAGTCTGGTTATCTGCTGCTGTTGAGAAGATCTGGCTCTTCTTGGTCGGGATCGTGGTATTTCTCTCGATCAGAGGAGTTGCAATGCCTCCCATTGTCTCAATCGACAGCGTCAGAGGAGTGACATCCAGAAGAAGGACATCCCCGGCGCCTGCATCACCTGCAAGCTTGCCGCCCTGAATCGCAGCACCGATTGCCACACACTCATCCGGGTTCAGGCTCTTGGAGGGCTCCTGACCGGTCAGCTGGCGAACCTTTTCCTGTACGCAGGGAACTCTGGTAGAACCACCAACCAGAAGAACCTTTCCAAGGTCTGCATTGGTCAGCCCCGCGTCCTTCATTGCATTCTGTACCGGAATTGCCGTCTTCTCAACCAGATCACGAATCAGATCCTCGAACTTTGCTCTGGACAGATCCATGTCGAAGTGCTTCGGGCCCTCTGCGGTTGCCGTAATGAACGGAAGGTTGATGTTTGTAGTGGTTGCGGAGGAAAGCTCCTTCTTCGCCTTCTCAGCGGCTTCCTTCAGTCTCTGCATTGCCATCTTATCGCCGGACAGATCCACGCCTTCCTTTGCCTTGAATTCGCTGACCATCCATTCCATGATGCGCTCATCAAAATCATCACCGCCAAGGTGTGTATCACCATTGGTGGAAAGAACCTCGATGACACCGTCGCCGATCTCGATGATGGAAACATCGAAGGTACCGCCGCCAAGGTCATAAACCATGATCTTCTGTTCCTTCTCGTTGTCCAAACCATATGCCAGTGCAGCTGCCGTAGGCTCGTTGATGATACGCTTTACATCCAGTCCTGCGATCTTTCCTGCATCCTTGGTTGCCTGACGCTGTGCATCGTTGAAGTATGCCGGAACCGTAATGACTGCCTCGCTGACCTTCTCGCCCAGATAGCTCTCTGCATCGTCCTTCAGCTTCTGAAGAATCATTGCGGAAATCTGCTGCGGGCTGTATTTCTTGCCATTGAGTGTACGTCCGTTGTCCGTACCCATGTCTCTCTTAATAGAAGAAACGGTGTTCTCCGCATTGGTAACAGCCTGGCGCTTCGCCGGCTCACCGACCAGACGGTCTCCGTTCTTCGTGAAAGCTACTACGGAAGGAGTCGTTCTCGCACCTTCCTTGTTTGCAATAACGGTAGGCTGACCACCTTCCATGACTGCAACGCAGCTATTGGTTGTTCCTAAATCGATACCAATAATCTTACTCATAATCTTCTCCGTTTCCGTGCCCTGCGGCACTCTGATCTATTTCAATACTGTCACGTTTCCTGTTTCATCTATACGATCAACCCCTTGCGGGGACTGATTTTCCAAATGTTCTCTCCGGCTTCCGGCTCACTGTACAACGGCCACCATGCTGTGGCGAAGCACCTGATCATGATACATGTAGCCCTTCAGAAGCTCCTGTGCCACAGTCCCGCTTTCGTACTCCTGACTCTCCACCTGCATCACCGCGTTGTGCATATTCGGATCAAATTCCTTGCCTACTGCCTCGATCGGCTTTACCCCAAGTGCTTCGAGCTGCTTGGTCAGCTGTGTATAAATCTTATGCATACCGATCACGAACGCATCATCCTTATCCGACTCGTCCACGGTATCAAAGCCTCTCTCGAAGTTATCCACAATCGGTAGAATCTTCTCAATGACGCTCCGCTCGCCCATGGAGAACATCTGCTCTTTCTCCTTATCGGTTCGCTTGCGGTAATTATCAAACTCCGCCATCTGCCGGCGTACGCGATCCTCCAGAGAATCGATCTTCTCCTGCATTCCGGCCTTCTCCTTGTCCGCCTTCTTGTTCTTGGAGAAGAAGCCCTTCTTGTCTGTGGTTCCCGCTTTGGCATCCGCCTCCGCATTTCCGGCTGTCTGTTCCGTATCTCCGGAATCAGAATTTCCACAGTCTTCTGCCTGAATCTCTTCTTCCGCCTTCTGATCCTCAACCGGGATCTGCGCGGTATCCTTCATTTCTTCCTGTCCGGTATCCGGATTCTTATATTCTTCTGCCATAGCTTCCTCCATCATTTCTTATACAGAGTATCCAGCTGCTTCATAATTTCCTGCATGACTCCGATCACTCTGTCGTAATCCATACGTTTCGGTCCGATCACTCCGACCGTTCCCTTCATGCCTTCCCCGAGATCGTAGGTTGCTGTAACAACGCTGCAGTTCTGCATTCCATTCATCGGCATCTCGTTGCCGATATAAACCTGAATGCCATTCTCGCCGCTCTCCGAAAGCGTTTCCTGAACAAGACTTCCCAGGGCCTCTTTCTCTTCGAAATTACTGATCAGCTCACCCATCTGTGTGGTATCACCGGCAAGCTCCGGATAGCGAAGAATGTTGGTGGCTCCGCTTGTGTAAATCTTCGGATTATCATCCGGCCGCACCGCCTGTGCCGCCGCATTGATCACATTTTCAATGATCTCATCGTGTTCTCCGGCCTGCTTCTTAATAGAAGCAATGGTTCCGAGATTGACTGCCTCCACCGGGATTCCGCAAAGCGCATTGTTCAGAATCATGTTCAGCCGGAACAGCGTTTTCTGATCCAACACATCATTCACGCGAATCATGGTATTGCGGACCACGTTGCCTTCGATCACGATCACGGCCAGAATGTTCTCTGCGTCAACCTGCGACAGCTGAATGAACTTGATCTTGTTCTGCCGGATCTCCGGTGCGGAGATCATCGAAGCATACTTGGTGTTGACCGCCAGAAGCTTCGCAACATCCTGCAGCAGGTTCTCAAGCCGGTCCTGCTTCTCCAGAAGAACGCTCTGCATATTGCTGAGCTTTTTCTTCTCATCACGCAGCATGTCATCCACATACACCCGGTAACCCTGATCCGTAGGGATACGTCCTGCCGATGTGTGCGGCTGAGTGATCAGCCCCATCTCCTCCAGATCCGACATCTCATTCCGTATGGTCGCCGAGCTGAGATTCAGATCCGTGTACTTGGAAATCGTACGGCTTCCTACAGGTTCTCCGGTTTCCAGGTAATTTCGGATAATGGCCTGCAATATTTTCATTTTTCTTTCCTGCAGTTCCATTCTCCCTCCTGTTATCATTGTTAGCACTCATCATCATTGAGTGCTAACAACCATGAACATAATCTAGCACTGCCCCCCTTTAATGTCAACGGGCAGATCAATTAAGAAATTATAAAAAAACGCAGGCATCTGCTGTTTATGCAGGTGCCTGCGGTTCTACGCTTCTGATATAAAATTCACAGATCGGGATCAGATATCAAAGGAAAGCTCATCGGTATCGTTGACAACAACGTATGCCTTTCCCTCTTCCGGCTTTACATAAATAACAGCCTTCTTGAAGTCAGCAACATTCTTGCCCTGGTCATACTGCCATACGTCCTTTGCAGACTGAAGAAGCCTGTCATAGGTGTAGTCATTTCCGTTCCACTGAAGGACAACCTCTGCTGCTGCCTTTGCTGCAGGAGCCTTCTTCTCAGCCTTTGCTGCAGGTGCCTTCTTCTCGGTCTTTGCTGCAGGTGCCTTCTTCTCGGCCTTCGCTGCAGGAACCGCTTTCTTCTCTTCCGCCTTTACTGCAGGAACTGCCTTCTTCTCCTCGGCCTTTACTGCAGGAACTGCCTTCTTCTCTTCTGCCTTTACTGCGGGAACTGCCTTCTTCTCCTCAGCCTTTACTGCAACAGCCTTCTTCTCTGCCTTCTTTACCACTTTTTTCTCCTCTTTCTTAGCCGGTACCTTTGTATCCTCTGTCTTCGTCGAGATAAAACTTGCCTTCACGGTCGCCGTAGGCTTCTTTTCCGTACTCATCCCGAATCTCTCCTTTCGATCAGTCAAAATCTGATGAAATGTTGTTTTTATGCGATAAACGGTACCACACCCCAAATTGTCTGTCAACAAATTCACTGAAAATTTCACATATTATTTGGTGATTTTGCTGCTTCTGCCATCAAAAAGCTCAGACTCCGCGAATCAATGCAAAATACACAATCACCAGAGCACCAAGGACAATACGGTACCAGCCAAAGGGCTTGAAGTCATGTTTGCGGATGTAACCCATCAGGAAACGGATGACAATCACCGATACCACAAACGCAACCACCATGCCGGTTCCCAGAACCGCTGTCTCCTTGCCGGTAAAATGAAATCCGAATTTCAGCATCTTCAGAAGGCTCGCACCTGCCATAACAGGAATTGCCAGAATGAATGTAAACTCCGCTGCAACTGTGCGGGACACGCCGATCATCAGGCCGCCGATGATGGTAGCACCGGATCTCGAGGTTCCGGGGAAAACCGCGGCAATCAGCTGAAACATTCCGATGATCAGTGCCTGCTTCATCCCAAGATCCTTCAGCTCCGTGATCTGTGGCTTGCGGTCCTTCATGACCTTTTCCACTACCAGGAACGCAACGCCGACCAGAATCAGCATGATTGCAACCACCAGCCAGTTATAAAGATGCTCATCCA
>ULJH01001567.1_pt1 | contig 12086 bp, 9 predicted proteins | sample 1950781 | NCBI WGS metagenome assembly ULJH01 (sample SAMEA4835462, study PRJEB28245) | human gut metagenome | biome: gut microbiome; material: fecal sample | place: Denmark | collected 2008 | reverse complement strand
CCCCAATCGCCGCAAAACCAGCTTTTGCCATATTTTCATCCTTTCCGGCAGTTACGTCAGAGGCTCCAGGGTATCGAACAACGTCTCCTCTTCCTTCAGCTTCTTCGCAGAGCCCACCACGCACAGAACGCCGTCATCCAGAAACGCTTCAATGTACGCGCTCATCTCCCGAATCTCTTCCTGCGTGCAGGAAAGGACCTGCTGCCGCTCTCTCTGCAAATCCTCAGCAGTAATTCCGGTCAGCTCACAGGTCTTGGAGAAACGGCCAAGCATGCTCGGCGTCATCGGACGGTCCATCGTACTCACAGCCCCGATAACATATTTCGTCATTTCCTGCTCATCTGCTTCAAACCCTCCGATGTATGCCGCAGCCTCTTCGAAGGCCTGAACGGTTTCCTTCAGCTTCGGATCACGGTAGGAAACAAAATAAGAAATTCCATCCCGGCCAAAGCCGCTCATGCAGCCATAGGCCCCGCCGAATACACGGACCTTATTCCAAAGGTAATCGTAGCCAAGAATCACCTTCAGAACACGAAGCTCTCCGCGGAAGGGAAGTCCTCTTCTCCGGAAATCCCCTGCCCGGCAGACGAACTGCACCTGCCCGGCCGTCGTGAAGCCCTCGCTCTTCTTCAATGAAGGCTTTGCGGTTCCTGTTCGCATTGCAGGAAGGAAGGTATTCCTTGCCACTCCCTCCAGCTTCGATGCAAATTTCTCCAGCACCGGCAGTGCCTTCGGAATGCAGTCCTTTTCCGCGGTAAGATCTGCAAAAAAGCGCTCCTTCCGCACTACAGCAGAAACAACCCTCCGCATCATTTCCGGGAGTTTTTCCTTCTCCTCCTCAAAGTGAAGACAAAGATCGTCCAGGAACCGGTAAGCTCCGATTCCCGCAAGGTCGTCCATGATCCGGGACGATTCCGAAAGATTCGCCGCAGACCGCATCACAGCGGTGGCGTGTCCGGAAGAAGGAAGCTCCGCCTTCATGGAGGCCCTCTCCTCCTCCAGAATCTCGCGGATCCTTTCCGTATCCGAAAAGTCCGTATGAAGAAGAATCTCCTCCGCCAGTTCAAGCGCCTTCTCCAGATTCGAATCCATTGTTTTCAGCGACAGCTCAAACAAAATCCGGTACTTCGACGGATCCCTGCTGTCATTCATATTCGAAATCGTCGGGAGAATCCCTCCCGTTTCGATGCTGATTTCGTGATCCAGCTCCTGATAGGAATACCTCTCCGTGCTCATGGCTCCAAGGAGAACCTTGAAGATTCCGACATACCGGAAAAGCTCCGGCGCAAGACCTGTCACATCAAAGGAAAGATCCAGATAATCGATGCCGTTTGTCGGCGCAGGATGCGCAAGAAGTGAAAGCTCCTTCCCGCCAAGCCGTTCCGTCGAAGGCTTCTTCGCCTCTGTCTTCAGATCCGACCGCGAAAGCACCGGAATGCTGCGGACCGCTTCTTCGGTATCCGGCGTATTCTGCCAGGTCCTGAGCTCCTCTTCCTTTCTTCGAAGCTTCTCCAGCTCCTCCTCGGAAAGAGACGCGGCAAAAGCAGCAAGCTTCTCCTTCTGCTGCTCCTCCATCCGCTCCGTAAGCCCCTTTTCCGGAAGCAGGAGCACCGTGCTCGTATGCGTGTTGTCCAGAAGGTATCTGCGAATCAGCTTTTCAAAATACCCGGTATGGATTTCCTTCTTCAGCTCCTCCAGAAGACCGCTGATATCCAGATTGGTCCAGACGGAGGCCTCATCGTAAAGCCAGGTATCCAGAAGATCCAGTCCGTAAATCAGTCCCTTGGGATACGAGCCGAAATCCGCCTCCCGGTAATGGAATTCGAAGTCATTGATCCCCGCAAGAAGCGCTCTCGGATCGATTCCGTTCTCCGACAGATCCTCCAGTGTTTCGCGGATGGTACGTTCGAACTCCTCCTTCTGCTCCGGCTCGGCATATTTTGCCGCAATCGTGTAGTACGGCTCATAGACGCCGCACTCATAAAGCGACTCCACATTCTGCCCGATGCCCTTTTCGCGAAGAGCCTCCTTCACCGGAGCGCCTTCTGCGTCGCAGAGCACATAATCCAGCACCTTGAAGGCAAGGATCACCTTCGGATTCCCGTGGATCGGGAGTGCTGCATTCCAGGAAAGAAACGTCTTTTCGTGTTCGTCATCCTCCTTCAGAATGCTGTAGCTCTTCCGGACCTCCGCCGGCTTTTCAAAAGGCTTCTGCGGGTGAACGGAGGAATCAACCGCCAGCACCTCATAGTGCGCAAGGTACTGCTCATCCAGAAACCGCAGCCGCTCTGCGACATCCAGATCCCCGTAAAGAAAGATGTAGGAGTTGGACGGATGATAGTACTTCCTGTGGAAGTCCAGATACTGCTCATAGGTAAGCTCCGGAATCACCTTCGGATCGCCGCCCGAGACAATCGAATACGTGGTATCCGGATACAGGGAAGCCAGAATCTCATCATTCAGCACATCATCCGGGGAAGACATCACGCCCTTCATCTCATTGTAAACAACACCGTTGATCAGAATCTCCGGTGTCTTCCCACGATCGGAGGGATCCTCCTTCACCTCGTAATGCCAGCCCTCCTGCCGGAAAATATTCTCATTGGTATAGATGTTCGGATGGAATACAGCGTCCAGATACACGTGCATCAGATTGGCAAAATCCTTCTCATTGGTGGAGGCCACCGGATACACCGTCTTGTCCGGGTACGTCATTGCGTTCAGAAAAGTATTCAGAGATCCCTTCACAACCTCAATGAACGGATCCTTGACCGGAAAATCCCGCGACCCGCACAGAACCGTATGCTCAATGATATGAGCAACTCCCGTCGAATCCGTCGGCGGTGTGCGGAACGCAATGTAAAAGACCTTGTTGCTGTCCTCGTTCGGCAAAAGCGCGATTCTCGCCCCGCTCTTCTTATGCCGCAGCACATAGCTGTCGCTTCCGATGTCCTTCAGAAAACGATGCTCCAGGATCTCGTATGTCCCAAGCGCACGAATCTGCGCCTCTGTATCGTTGTGCATGAAATCATGTACCCCCTGTGTGTTCAATGGAATCTGCTGCCATCACGAATTTAAAAAAAGCGAGCAGGTTCAACTGCTCGCTAGGAAGCTCTGGATTAGAGGGGAATCGAACCCCTGTCCAAAAACCCATCCCGTGTCCTTCTACTATCATAGTTCGTTGCTTGCGCCCGAAGGCTTCTCCCGCACGAAGAAGGAAAACGAACACGCCTTCTTTTGCAGCAGCCGCTGATACACCCACAGAGCTGCGGCATGCTCTGCGTCGTTTCCTGTTATGATGACGCCGTATCTGACGAGAACAGGTGCAAGTCAGGCGACGCTGGTGCGATTAGGCAGCCAGAGCTACTTCGTTAGAATTAGCGTTTATATTTAGGTTTGCCGTTTGACGGACGGCTCCGGATAGCTTCTCCACCTTCAAGATCCCTGTCGAAACCTTTACTAACCCGGATTAGCGATATTATTCTAGCATTTCCGCGTGTATTGAGCAAGCATTCCGCCATCACCCTCTGTAAACATCCTTGAAATCGCGTTCCGCCTCCCTGCGTGCATCCTTCCTTTTCAGATCCTCGCGCTTATCATAGGTATGCTTGCCTCTTGCCAGGCCGATCTCCACCTTGCACCTTCCTCCCTTAAGATAGACCGAGAGCGGAACGATCGTATACCCCTTCTGGGCCACAGACTGATCCAGCTTCATAATCTGCGCCTTGTGGAGCAGGAGCTTTCTCCTGCGAAGCGGATCCTTGTTGAAAATATTGCCCTTCTCATAGGGGCTGATGTTCATCCCCTCCACGAAGGCTTCTCCGTGATCGATCGAGACATACGCCTCCTTGACGCTGCACTTTCCCTGGCGGATGGACTTGATCTCCGTCCCATACAGCTCAATGCCGCACTCATATTTTTCTTCGATAAAATAGTCATGATACGCCTTTTTGTTATTGGCGATCAGCTTCATGCTCTCCTGCATTGCTCCACCTTATTTCTTCCTGCGTCCGCCTCCGCGGTGCGCCTTCCGATGCTTCCTGTCCTTTTTCGGCGCAGGAATCTCTCCCTTTGCGGTCAGCCTCTTCAAGGTTTTCCTGTGCTCAGGCTGCTCCTTTTTGTCTGGCTTTTCGGAATTTTTCTCCTCGTAAAGCTCGAAGTCAATCGTCCTTGCCATGGTATCCACAGAAGCCACTGTAACACGAACCGGCTGACCAAGCGAATAAAACCTTCCGCTCCGTTCCCCGACAAGCCTTGCACTTCTCTCGTCATACTCATAATAATCATCACGCAGAGAGCGGACCGGCACCAGACCCTCCACGGTATTCGGAAGCTGCACATAAATTCCCCAGCCCGTCACACCGCTGACGGTTCCCTCGAAATCCTCTCCAAGGTGTCCCTTCATGTACTCGCACATCTTCTGCTTGTTGGTTTCACGCTCCGCCTCATCCGCGCGGTGCTCCATCTCCGAACACTGCCTGCAAACCTGCGGCAGGATCTGATCGTAATGCTCCCGTCTCTTCTCGCTCAGCTTCCCGTGCAGATACTCCTTAATAATACGATGAATCTGAAGATCCGGGTAGCGCCGGATGGGAGACGTAAAATGACAATAATACCGAAGCGCAAGTCCGAAGTGCCCGCCGCAGGTTGTGGTGTACATGGCTCTCTGCATGCTGCGAAGCGTCATCACACTGATGACAGCCTCCTCCGGTTTTCCCTTAAGCCCGGCAAGCAGGGTCTGCAGTTCCTTCGGGTGCACGTCGCCGTGGTTCCAGCGAAGCTGATAGCCGTAGACACGGACAAAATCCGAAAGCCGCTCCATTTTCTCCTCCTCCGGTACGCCGTGCGTGCGGTATACAAAAGGAAGTCCCAGCCAGTAAAAATGCTCGGCGACCGTTTCATTGGCCGCAACCATGAAGTTCTCGATCATCATGGTCGCTTCGTTCCGTTCATAGGGCACGATCTCCTTCACCCTGCCCTGTTCATCCAGATGAATCTTGCATTCCGGAAACTCAAAGTCAATGGCGCCGTCCGCAGTTCTCTTTTTCGACAAAATACCGGACAGGCGTCTGCCTCTTCGAAGCATCACCGCCAGTGCGTGTGCCCTTGTCTTCGCCCCGCGATGAATTCCCTGCAGCGCAAGCTGTTGCAGAATTTCCGATTCGTCCTTCTCCGTAAAAAGCTTCATGACACCCGGATAGGAAAGCTTCGCGTCCGATCGGATGATCGATTCCACAACCCTTGCATCCACCACATTTCCCGCCTTGTCCATCTGCATGATACAGCTCAGGGCAAAACGATCCTCTCCCGGATTCAGCGAGCAGATACCGTTCGAAAGCTCATGCGGCAGCATCGGAATGACGCGGTCCACAAGATAATTGGAGGTTGCTCTCTTCAAGGCCTCCTGGTCCAGTGCGGTGTTCTCGAAAACATACTGGGAAACATCCGCAATATGAACGCCAAGCTCCCACGCCGCAGTTCCGCTTCCCTCCGGCGCAAGCCTTCGGATCGAAATCGCATCGTCGATGTCCTTCGTGTCCGGACCATCAATCGTAACCGTCGGAACATCCCGGAAATCCTCCCGGAATTTCAGAATCTCCTCCGATACCCGGATCTCCTGCGGAATCTTCCGGACCTGCTTCATCACGTCCTCCGGGAACTCCTGCGGAAGATTGTACGCACGAAGGATGGATAAAATATCGACTCCCGGATCATCCATATGACCCAGAATCTCCGTGACCTTTCCCTCCAGCATAGCCCCGTGTCCTCCGTGACCATGCAGGCTTTTCGAAGAGCTCCGCCTTGCCGCAGCTCTTCCCTCTCCGTAATCCGTAAGGAAAACCACAACCTTGTGCCCGTTTACCGCGCCCATGCTGCAGCCCTCCGGAATCCGGACATCCGCAGGAATCTTCCTGTTATCCGGAATCACGCTTCCGCTGCCGCCCTTTCCATAAAAAGTACCGACAAGTGAGGTCGTATTCCTTGCAACAATCCGGACAACCTCTGCCTCCTGCCTTCTTCCGTCCTTTCCATCCGGAATCACATTGCCGTCAAAGGAGGGCAGCAGACGAACCTCGACAAGATCCCCGTCCAGAGCGGTCCCCGTCAGTCCCTCCGGGATGAACAGATCCTTCTCCAGATCCTCCGTCTTGACAAAGCCAAAACCCTTTGCATTTGCAAGGAAGGTCCCCTGCATCAATATTTCTTTTCTTATTTTCTTCATAATCAAACATTTCTCCTGTCCGAAAAAAGAACGAGGTGCCCCTGACAATCAGGAGCACCTCATCTTGGACTTATCTTACTCTGTCTGTTCCATCAGAACAGGTTCATATTCAGGAGAACAGCCAGCACAAAGAAAATCACGCAAAGGACAACAGTAGCCTTTACCAGATGTCCCTCTACGGAACGTCCTTTGTTCTTCCCCCAATAAGTATCTGCGGCTCCCGCAATGGTGCCGAGTCCCTGGGACTTGCCTTCCTGCATCAGAACAATTACTGTCAGAATCAAACTGACAACAATCAGAACAATGGTTAAAATCCAACGAATTATACTCATCTTGACTTCCTGACCTTAATTCTATAATTTAAATCATGTACAGGTGAGAAATACAGCGGCATAAGCGCCCTGCATTCACATACAAGGCAGATTATAACAAAGGAAGCATATCGTGGCAAGCAAAATATCCAAACCGTCTTTTTTCAAAATTTCCAGACAGTTCTTCTTCGAATTTCTCGGTGCCTGCGGCATCTCTTTTCTTCTGATGCTGCTTCTGACAAGGTCTTCGTTCTTATATCCTTATAACAACTGGGATGATTCCAACAGCTATTTTTCAATGGGAAAATCCATGTTTCACGGCATTCTCATCTACCGCGACATCTTTGACCAGAAGGGCCCCTACCTCTATTTTCTCTATGGCCTGTGTTCCCTGGTGTCCGGAACCACCTTCCGCGGTGTGTTCCTCATGGAAATCCTCCTCGGCGCTGCGGATCTTCTCCTGATTGGCAGGATTCTGAAGCTTTTCTGCAGGCCGCAGACCGCAGCCTTTCTCTCTCCGATTCTTCTTGCCTGCATGTGTGCATCCAAAAGCTTCTACTGGGGCGGCTGCGCAGAGGAAATCTGCCTGCCGTTTCTTCTGTTTCCCCTGTATGTGCTTCTGCGCACGCTGCAGCATAGCCGCCGGGCGGAATTTTCCCCGAGAGATGTTTTCCTCTCAGGCCTCTGCTGCGGCTTTGTATTCTGCGTGAAATTCACCCTGATGGGATTTTTCCTTGGCTTTGCTCTTTCCGTCATTCTGACCTGCCGGAGCTTCCGCGAGTTTGCAAGACTCGCCGGATGGTTTCTTCTCGGAACACTTCTCCCCTTTGTTCCCTGGATGATCTACTTCGGAATCACCGGCGGACTGGACGACTGGTACCGCGTATACATTTACACCAATGTGTTCCTGTACTCGGATTTCGGTGCCAACTCGCATGGTGCCTCCGCTTCGCAGAAAATCTACGATCTTGCCAAGCTCTTGTACTGGCTCATTCTGGACAACCTCCAGTATTTTATCTTTGTGATTGCAGGACTACTCTGGATGCTCCTTCGAAAGGGAGCCTCCTTCGCAGAACGGATCGCTCCCGCCCTGATGTTCGCGCTTACCTTCCTCTTTATCTATATCGGCGGAGCACACCTTCCCTACTACGCCTTTCCTCTCACGGCCTTTGCTGTCACCGGAATGGCAGGAGCAGGCGTCCTTCTTGACAGGATCGCCGTAAGAGTTGTCTTGCAGAAAAGCACTCCTGCGGATGGAGCCCGAAAGGCCGACAGTTCCCGGAGAACCTCCGAAAATATCATGCTTGTTACGGCCGGCATCCTCCTCTCTCTTGTGATCAGCTATGCCGTCATCTTCCGCTGCAGCTGGAATATGGACTACCTTGGGACCCCGAAGGATCAGATTTTCCTGACAAGCTTCACAGAGGACATCAACAAGGACCGGGAAGCCGAAATCGTCGACAAAGATCACACAACGCTTCTCAACATCGGCTGCCTCGACAGCGGTCTTTACACAACAACCGGAATCTATCCGACCTGCTACTGGTTCCAGACACAAACGCTCCCGGGAGGTGAGGTGGACCGCAAGCAGCTCTCCTACATTCTGGAGGGCCGCACCGACTACATCGTCGCCCGCGACTCCTATCCGGAAGCAATTTTCGAGCATTACGAGCAGATCGATGAGTTTCATCAGACGCTTCAGCCGCAGGATTTTACCTATTATTTGTTCCGGAAGAAAACAGAAATTCATTGACACATGAAGTTCTGCCCGTTATTATAGTGGCTGTATGTGCACGGAACTGTCCGTGTCCGGATTCCTGTGCGCATCGAGATCCAAATAAAACACGTGTTTCGTTATATGGAGGTAATGTACAAATGGCAAACATCAAATCTGCCAAGAAGAGAATTCTCACAAGTGCCAAGAAGGCTGAGGCTAACAAGGCTGTCAAGACCGGCGTTAAGACCGCTGTCAAGAAGGTTCGCACCGCTGTAGAGGCTGGCGACAAGACTGCAGCTGCAGAGGCACTGACCGCAGCAACTTCCGCAATCGGAAAGGCTGAGAGCAAGGGAGTATTTCACAAGAATACTGCTTCCCGCAAGGTTTCCCGCCTGGCTGCTGCTGTCAACAAGATGGACTAATCTCCCATCCGGATGCTCCTTTTCACATTTGCACCGCGGCTGGTGTGAGAAATACGAGCTGACAGAACACAGAACAAGAACCCCGCTTCGTTTGATCAGCGAAGCGGGGTTTTTGTTATACATGAAAAAAATGAAGCTGCCCTCAGGCAGCTTCGATTGTCTTATCCTGCGAAATTGATCACCGGCTCTTCCGGCTGCGCGCAAGGCTCCACCCTCGAAGCCTCCAGCACAATTCCTTCTCCTTCGTACTGTTCGAAATTCTCGCGGCAAATCTTCGCCGTGATCTCCACCCAGGTTTTCTCTGTCAGCTCTTCTGCCTTCTCATAGCGGCACGCATAGCCAAGGAACTGCATATCCTCCGCGCAGCACGTCATTGCCATGCGGCCCGGAACAAAGTATCCCTTCGGGAAATCGTCCGGCTTTGCCACCATCGCGCGGAAGCGGATGGTCTTTCCTTCGTAGCGGTCCATATGCTCCATCGCATCCAGATACCAGATGCCATAATTCATGCCCTCAAGGTCAATGATGTCCTGATTGATGTCAAACGGGAGATCCTCCTCCGTGGTCAGATCAATCTCTCCTTCCTTGTCCTCGAAGATCAGATCTGCTTCCGGGCAGACTGCTCTCACGTTTCTCTTATATTTGATCAGTGTATCCTCATCCATGTCATCGCAGCGATTGAACATGATCAGCTCCGAACCGCGAAGCTCCTCAAACAGCAGGGATCTCATCGCCAGATTCGAGAAATACATTCCGAAGGTAGAAGCATCAATGCAGGAAATCTGCTGCTCCAACATCCAGGCATGAGGGAGCTTGAACTTGCGGAAATCCCACATGCCGTTCCACTCGATCAGAACACGCCCCGGATGGTACTTCGCATTCAGCGCCATCAACGCTGCCGGCGTAAAGTCCTCCGGATTCTCAATCCGCTCCAGATCCGTTCTTGTCTGCTTCAGGAGCTTTTCCCCGAATTCCACCTCGCCCTCTTCACACAGAATCAGAAGCGTACGATCCTTGGACTGAAAGTAAGGCTGGCCGATGGTATAGCTGTAAAAAGAGGATTTTCCGGAATCCAGAAAACCATTGATGACATAAACCGGAATTTTTTCCATAATCATTCTCCTGCCTGTATCTTACTGCCTGCATCCGTATCTTACTGCCCGTTTCCGTTCCTGCGCTTGAACAGCTTCTCCAGATTGTCCTGATGCAGTCCGGAGCCGATGACGCAAATTTTGCCGGTCACATCCGCTGCACCGGAGCGAACCTGCGGTTCTCCCGGGACATAGTCAAAATGAACCCAGGTTCCGTCCGCAGAGGGAAGCATTCCCTTGGAACGAAGGACGAAGCCATAGGTGTCTGCATCCTCAAGAGCCTCAAGCATGCGCTCCACCTCCTCGGCAGAGTACTTCTGAGGTGTCTCCATTCCCCAGCTCTCAAAGACCTCGTCTGCATCGTGCTCGTGATCATGGCAGCAGTGGTGCTCATGCTCCTCATGCTCATGATCATGGCAGCAGTGGTGCTCGTGGTCGTGGCAGCAGTGGTGCTCGTGCTCCTCTTCCTCGTGGTCCTCATCGTGATCGTGGTGATGATGAGCGCGGTACACGGTGTTTCCATCCTCGTCTGTAAACTTCTCTGCATGCTCATCATGATGGTGATGATGGTGGTGATGCTCCTCTTCTGCAGCCATAACCTCAGCCAGGATTTCACTCTGAAGATCCTCGCCGCCTTCGATTGTCTCGAGAACCTTCTTGCCGTCAAGCTCTGCCAGCGGCGTCGTGATGATGGTTGCCTTCTGATTGTGCTCACGGATCAATGCGACCGCTTCGTCAATTTTCTCCTGGGATACCTTATCCGTTCTGGTAAGGAGTACGGTTCCCGCATTCTCAATCTGATTGACAAAGAACTCTCCGAAGTTCTTGAAATACACTCTGGCCTTCGCGGCATCCACGACAGTAACCGCACTTCCAACCTTCATGTCCGGAATCTCCTCTGCGGTCTTCTCAATGGCGCGCATCACATCATCGAGCTTTCCGACACCGGAGGGCTCGATCAGAATCCGCTCCGGCTGATAGGTCTCCATCACCTGCTTCAGAGAGGCATTGAAGTCGCCTACCAGTGAACAGCAAATGCAGCCGGAATTCATCTCGCGGATCTCAATGCCCGCTTCCTTCAGAAATCCGCCGTCGATTCCGATTTCGCCGAATTCGTTCTCAATCAGAACCACTCTGGTTCCTGCCAGCGCATCCTTAATCAGCTTCTTAATCAGTGTTGTTTTTCCGGCTCCCAGGAATCCGGAGACGATATCTACCTTTGTCATCGTGATCATTCCTTTCCTCTGACCTCTTCATGTCAGATATCCGTTTATTCATTCATGCCTGCATTTACAAAAGCGCTTTCATGGCTTCCATCACCGTACTCGCCGGTATGCATGCACATTTTCCATCCTCAGTTCCCTGCACAATCATGCCAAGGTAATTCCCGGACTTCCCGTACAGACCGCCTCCGGACATGCCGTTTTCTCCTCCGATGTCAGAAAGCATCAGCTCTTCCCCGATTCCATCCTCTGAAAACCGTGTATTCAGAAGCGTTCCGGAAACCAGGTCGCTGTGATTCTCTCCCTTCAGCGCATAGACCGGATCCTCTTCGGCAAGCCGGTCCAAGAGATCGCGGGAGTAATACACCTCCAGCTCCTCTTCAAAAAGGCACTGCACAAAAGCCAGATCGGTCTCTGCATCAGAGGAAAGAACCGTTCCCATTTTCTTTGTGCCATCCGGAAGAAGGATCTCCGCCTCTTTGCTCTCTCCGACAACATGTGCAGCCGTTGCAATGGTCAGCGTAAACTTCTCATCTTTCGTGGAGTGCTTTCTGGCGTCCAATATGGTGCCGGAGCCGGAAACGCCGCCTGCGTGAAGAACCACCTCATATCCGGACAGTGCCTTATGCAGCTCGTCCGGCTCCAGGGTATACATCCGGTCAATGGTCCCGTTCTTCAGAAGGAGGCCTCGAATCAGAAACATCGCAGCAATGACGGCAAGTACAATCGCCGTCATCGCCTTTTTATTCTTAATCTTATGATTGTAGATATTCATCCTATTCTTTCTTACAGCAGGAGCACCTCTGTCAGGCATAACAATTCTCAGAGCAAATCTGCCCGAATCCGGCAGACCTGCTCTGAGATCATTTCCATCCAAAAAAACAATATAAGCAGAGCGATAAGCCGGGTTCTGTCGTTGGACGATCATCTTTCTAGGACTGCCGTTGCCGGCAGCCTCAAGCGACGCACCTGGAAACGGATCGGGCCAATCCATGGTTTCCGTTTCGGTCTTGCTTCGGATAGGGTTTGCATGGCTCCGCACATTGCTGCACGGACGGTAGTCTCTTACACTGCCTTTTCACCCTTACCTCTCTCCAAA
>ULJH01083809.1_pt1 | contig 12125 bp, 6 predicted proteins | sample 1950781 | NCBI WGS metagenome assembly ULJH01 (sample SAMEA4835462, study PRJEB28245) | human gut metagenome | biome: gut microbiome; material: fecal sample | place: Denmark | collected 2008 | reverse complement strand
TGCCGTTTTTCGTCGGGAATCAGCTCCAGCATTTCATCGGGAAACACAACATCAAGCCTGTGACCGCTTTCGCGGTCAGCATATCCGCCCACCGCATCCTCGTGACAATCGGCATACGGAATATACGGTTTTATGTCGTATATAGGCGTCATATCAAGCAGATCAACCCCTGACACGATCAGAACATCGCCTTCATCAGGAGTTTTTTCAATGCGTTCAAACCGCACGCAAGACAATCCGATGTTGTTGGGTCTGAACGGCGAACGGCTTGCAAAAACTCCGATGCGCGTATTTCCTCCGAGTCTCGGCGGACGTACTGTCGGCGACCATCCTTCACGATGTGCAAGCGAAAAGTCAAAAAGAAGCCACAGGTGAGAAAAGCCGTCTATTCCGCGGAGCGCTTCGGGTTTACGGTATTCCGGAACAAATACAATTCGGCCCGTAAGTGATCTCACACGTCCGCTCTGACGCGGTATGCCGAATTTCTCATCAAAATCGGTATGTATATACGCGATCGGTTCTATATTCATACTCAGCCTCCGAAATAATTCACGCCGAGAATAGCGGCGCCAAGCACAACAAGGATCGCACCCGTAACGCGGTTCAGAGTTTTCGACTTGGCTTTATTTGCAATGACCGCCGCGAGCTGAGCAAAAGCAAGAGTGCTGGCGATGCATATGATGAGCGCGGTGACATCAGGCATTCCGCCGATTGCAAAATGACTCACAGCACCGGTAAGCGCAGTCGCGCTCATTATGAAAACACTTGTGCCGACTGCGGTTTTCAGCTCATAGCCGAGTATTGAGGTAAGCGCAAGAAGCATCATCATTCCGCCACCGGCGCCGACAAAACCGCATATGAAGCCAACGGCAACTCCGCAGGCAACCGAGCGCACCGCCTTTTGATTTGCGGTCGCACCGGAAAAACGCTTTTTCGGCTCGGTCACAGGCTTAACAATGAATTTTATACCGAGAAGCAAAGTCATGAACACCGAAAAATTCCCCATGGTTGTTTTGGGTACAACACTTGCGACATAACTTCCCACCATTGTGAAGCAAAGCACAGTCAGCATCATGATGATACCGTTTCTGATATCGATATTTTTGTTTCTGCCATATGTAACAGCAGAAGCGGCACTTGCAAGTACATCGCTTGCAAGTGCGATGCCGACCGCCGTATACGGATCCATATCAAGAAAAGTAATGAGCATCGGGCTGATAACGGCAGCGGCGCTCATACCCGCAAAACCGGTTCCGAGTCCCGCACCGAGGCCTGCGATAATACATATGATGATTTTCTGCATTGTTCTGTTCCTTTATTATAATACGGCAAGCCCCCGTGTAACATCCGTCAAGGATATCCGCAGGGGCTTGCTTTGACGTGTTGTTTTATTGTAACACGTCGTGTTTTTTATTTCAATTGATATTTTATTAACAATTACGATGACGCTTCAAGCACAAACGTTATCTCAACAGTCTTGCCGCTGCCATCGCGGTTCATTCTGTACACCTTGCAGGTGACCTTCTGACCGGCGCCGCACTTTGCAAGCGCTTCTGTAAGCTGATCGTTGTTTTCGATCGTCGTGCCGTTGAATTCGGTGATAATATCGTAAAGGTCAAGACCCGCCTTGTATATTGCCGAACTTCTCGAAACAGCGACAACAAAGCATCCTTCGGGCGCGCTTTCGGGCAGGCCGTACTGAGTGCGGGCGTTGCTGACAGACTGGACAGTGATATTGAGCTTGGGCGTTGCGGTGACGAACTCACTGTCGTAATCCCTGACTTCGCCGTATTCGATAAGCTCGTTGATGATGTTGAGTGCGCTTGAGATCGGGATGGCAAAGCCGATGCCTTCATAGTTGCTGAGCTTCAGGCTGTTGATACCGATAACCTGACCTGCCATATTGATAAGCGGACCGCCGCTGTTGCCGGGGTTTATCGATGAGTCGGTCTGAATGAGCGTCATTGTCTTGGTCTTTGTGCCGTAGCTGTTTGTGAGATCGACCTTGCGGTTAACGCCGGAGATAACGCCCGTCGTCATGGTGCCTGCAAGGCTCATGCTGTACGGAGTGCCAATCGCAACAACCGCATCGCCGATCTTGAGTGTACTGCTGTCGCCGATTTCTATAGGTGTGAGATCATCTGCTTCGATCTTCAGAACAGCAATATCCGAAAGCAAATCTGCACCGATGACCTTTGCGGTGTATTTGTCACCGTTGTAGAAGATGACGGTTATTTCGGTTCCGCCGCTTACAACGTGGCAGTTTGTAATGATATATCCTTCCTTGGAAACGACGAATCCGCTGCCTATTGCGTATCCGTTGGACGCCTTGACATAGATAGTCGCGCAGCTCGCCGAGCATTTTTCATAAAGCTTTGAAAGCGAATCATAATCATCCTTTGCAGTGGCAGACGACGTTATGACCTGAGGAGCCTTGCTGTGCTCGGTTTCGGACTGTTCTTCATCGCCGGTGCTGTTGTCGCCGATGAGCGCCGGTGTGCTCACTTCGGGCGTCGGATCTTTTCTTCCGAAGGTTCTTGAAGCGATCGCACCCGCGCAGAAAGCGAGTGCCGCGATAACAAGTGTGCAGGCGACCATAAGCGCTGCGACACGCTTGCCGTTACGGCGCTTCTTTGCGACGAAGTTGCCGCCGTTCCACGAATAGTTATAATTGTCGGAAGCAGCGTCCTGCCTGTTTTGTGTATTCTGATTTGCGATGTTCTGTGCGGCATCCGCGAAGTTTTCTTCATTCATGCCGTTTGTGTTCTTTTCATTTTCGTTCATAAAAATACGTTCCTTTCCCGGAATTTCCGTGTTGTATCCGAGGTCTTCCCTCATCCTTTGACCGCATTATATACCGTCACTCTTAAACCATTCTTAAAGCGGAAGAGAAAATTCAAATTCCGTATATTCGTTCTGCTTCGATTTGCAGGTTATCTTCTCACCGTGCATATTAATGTTGGTCTTTGCGATATAAAGTCCCAGACCCGTTCCCGTTTTATCAAGCCCCCGTGAGCGGTCGGATTTATAGAATCTGTCGAATATATTCGGCAGTTCTTCAGGAGGAATGCCCTCTCCGGTGTTACGAATGCGTATATGCGCTTTCTTTTCTTTCTTTTCGATTGTCACGGAAATCGTTCCCTTTTCGGGCGTGAATTTCACGGCGTTATCCATCAGATTGTAAAGCACCTGGTGTACTGCGTCGGTATCAGCCGACACAAAGACGTCTTCATCGTTGTTGAATTCAATTTCGATCTTTTTGGCGTCGATTTTCTTTTCGAACGAAAGAAGCACCTGGCGCGCCTTTTCGCTGACATTGAAATGCGTGATATTGAGCTTGCGTTCACCCGATTGCATACGACTGATTTCCAGAAGAGTATTTACCAACCGCGAAAGGCGTCGGACTTCGGTGGAAATGATTTCAAGATAATAATCCTGTTTTTCAGGCGGTATCGTACCGTCGCGTATACCATCGACAAAACCGGCGATAACGGTCATGGGAGTTCGGAGATCATGCGAAACATTGCCAAGGAACGTATTACGGTTTTCCTCGTTCTTTTCAAGTACCGCAGCCATATTGTTGAACGCTTCCGCAAGCTCCGCGACCTCATCGTGCCCCGAGACATAGACGCGTTCGCCGAAGTTGCCGCGTGCAAACGACTTCGCCGCCTGAGAAAGCTTCTTGAGGGGGTCTATGATACGCTGTGAAATAATATACACCGTCACAAGCGCCGCCAGAAAAATCCACGCGCTTGCAAGCAGAATGGTGCGTATCATCGCGCCGTAAAGCGTTGTATCCTGTGCCGAAGTTGACGATACGACGATTATTCCTTCGATATTGTCGCCCGAAGCGACGGTGCGTATGTTGTTGAGCCTGTTTTCCCTGAAGGTATCCTCGATTGTTGAAAGCGAATACTTTGATGTGTCAGAGGCGGCAAGCAGAAATGTCGTCGGAGTCATGAACGCTTCGCCGACCTCACGACTTTTGTCGCTTGTCGCAAGCAGTGTACCGTCAGACGCGACAATATAGATATCCGAATCGGAAAGCGACGCATAACCGACAAGCTCGGTCATAATTTCCGCGTTGTGCGCTCTGACGGTATCGGCAAGCGTACCGTCCTTTTCAATGGATACATACGTTTCCATCGAAATCGAAACGCTTTCCACCGCTTTGCGCATGATCGCCTTTTTCGACGAAATGGAATAATTCGTCATCATCGTCGAAACCGTGAATACCAGAAGCATAAAAGACATCGCAATGAGCAATGCGAACGAAGTCATATATTTTGTAAAAACGCTTTTGAACATATTCTTCCCTCCGGACAGGCACGTATGCCTCAAAAAATACTATACATGAAATTTGTTACTTTTTCAAGTCGTGAAAGCAAGATTCACAATATTTATTTTTTCACCCGAAAAAGATTGCAATTCGACGCGGTTTGATGTATAATAATGTATTATAGATGGAGTATATTACATGAACAAAGATAAATACCTCAAGACAAAACGCGCACTGTTTTCAAAACTGTATTCAAACCTCAACGGAATGCAGCAGCAGGCTGTATTCAACGTAAACGGTCCGCTTCTCGTCCTCGCCGGCGCAGGCAGCGGAAAGACAACGGTTCTTGTCAACCGCATTTCGCAGATAATCCGCTACGGCAACGCATACTATGACGAGACCGTTCCCGAAAACGCCGATGAAGTGACACGCGAGATGGAAAACCTGCTCGCGGACGGCTCAAAAGAAGCTGTCGCCTCGTACCTTTCCGGAATGGCGGTCAATCCCGCAAAGCCGTACAATGTCCTTTGCATAACCTTCACAAACAAGGCGGCAAACGAATTCAAGGAACGTCTTTCAAAACTGCTTGGCGACGATGCATCGCAGATCTGGGCGGGAACGTTCCATTCGGTATGCGTCCGCATTCTCAGAACCTGCATCGACCGCATAGGTCTTTCGAATTCCTTCACGATTTATGACACCGACGACACAAAGAAACTCATAACTCAGATCATGAAGGAAAAGAATATCGACGAAAAGAATCTTCCCGCCAAAACGGTCATTCATGCGATCTCCTCCGCAAAGGAAGAAGGACAGCTTCCCGACGATTATATCGCATCGATAAAAGCCGGAAACCTCCGCGCACAGCATATAGGAAGCATCTACGTCGAATATCAAAAGCGCCTTGCAGCCGCCAGCGCGCTCGATTTTGACGATATAATCCTCAACACACTCATTATTTTCACAAAATTCCCGGAAGTGCTTGAGCAGTACAGAAAGCGCTTCCGTTACATACTTGTCGATGAATATCAGGACACAAACCCGTCGCAGAATCAGCTCATACTCATGCTCGGCAAGGGAAGCGGCAATGTCTGCGTCGTCGGCGACGATGACCAGTCGATATACAGCTTCCGCGGTGCAACCGTTGAAAACATCCTGAATTTCGACGCTTCGTTTGACAGCGTAAAGACAATAAAGCTCGAACAGAACTACCGCTCCACGAAAAACATCCTTGACGCCGCAAACGCAGTGATTTCAAATAATGAAGGCAGAAAGGGTAAGGAGCTCTGGACAAACGGCGACGAGGGTGAAAAGATAACCGTCCGCTGCGTATATACTCAGTCCGAAGAAAGCGAGTTCATTGTCAATACGATAAACACACTCGTTGCCGAGAAGAAGTACCGCTTCCGCGACTTTGCGGTGCTTTACCGCGTGAACGCTCTCGCAAACTCGGTTGAAAACATTTTCTCACGCAAACGTATTCCCTATCGCATATACGGCGGCATACGCTTCTTCGAGCGCAAGGAAATCAAGGATATCGTCGCATATCTTTCAATCATCGCAAATCCCTCCGACAATGTCCGTCTGCGTCGCATCATAAACGTTCCGAAGCGTCAGATCGGCGAGACAACCTGTGACACAATAGCTTCCATCGCTGCCGGTGAAGGCGTGCCGATGTTCGATATAGCCGAACGCTCGGTAATGTATCCCGAACTGTCACGCAGTGCGGTAAAGCTAAAGGATTTCACCGCGCTGATACGCGGACTTCAGGAATTTGCATCCTGCCACACCGTCCCCGAAATCGTCGAAGAGGTTGTGGCGCGCATAAAATACAAAGAAATGCTCGTGGATATGGACGAGATCGACAAGGTCGAACTTGTAACGGAGCTTTCGTCAAGCGCCGTCTCATACCATGAAACGACGGAGGAGCCGACGCTCAACGGCTTTCTTGAAGACATCGCGCTTGTCTCAGACACCGATAACTATGATGAAAACACCGATGCGGTAACTCTTATGACTGTCCATTCGGCAAAGGGTCTTGAATTCCCGGTGGTCTTCATCCCCGGATTTGAGGAAGGTATTTTCCCGAGCCAGATGTCGCTTGCCGAAGGCAATATGGAAGAAGAGCGCCGTCTTGCCTATGTCGCAATAACACGCGCAAAGCAAAGATTATATATAACCTACACACAGAGCCGACTGCTTTACGGTATGTCCTCGGCATCCATCCCCTCCACCTTCCTCGGTGAGATCCCGGATGAGCTCAAGGATTTCACTCCGCCCGAGCCTCGCCGTACCGATGACCGCTCGTTCAAGAAATACGAGCACAAAAAACCCGTCGATTTTGTCAAGCCGCATGAGGAAAAGCCTGACGCAAAGCCAAAATTCGATTTTGCGAAGGACGACCGTATCAAACACCGGATTTTCGGTACAGGTACGGTAGTTGCGTCAGAGCCGATGGGCGGCGACATGCTGATCGAAGTCCGCTTTGATTCCGGTGTCACGAAAAAGCTCATGGCATCGTTTGCAAATCTCCAAAAACTCTGATTGACACGAGGTACGATTTATGGCTGAAATAAAGCCCTTCCGTCCCCTGCGCTATACTCATGAGGCAGGCGACACAAAAAACAACGTCTGCCCTCCATATGACATCATTTCACCGTCACAGCGTGCAGAGCTTATAAACCACAGCGAATATAATCTGATACGGCTTGAACTTCCGGACGGGAACGACAAATACAACAACGCAGGAAAGCTGCTTAAGGACTGGATAAAAAAAGGCATACTCAGACGCGATGACAGCGACGGAATTTTCGTTTATGAAGAGGAATTTGACGTTGCAGGCAAGCACTATGTTTTCGACGGTATCGTCTGTCTTTGCAAAACTTACGATTTTTCCGACAAAGTCGTCTTGCCGCATGAAGAAACCCTTTCAAAAGCAAAGCAGGACAGATTCGACCTCATGTGCGCGACATTCTGCAATTTTTCCTCTGTTTATTCACTGTATATCGACGAAAAAAAATACGTAAAATCAATCACCGACAAAAAGAAAAGCGACTCTCCGCTCGTCTGTTTCACGGACGGCGAGGGAGTCACACACCGTCTGTGGAAGATAACCGACAAACGCGATATTGATGCACTCACTGGATTTTTCGCCGACAAACAGCTTTTCATTGCCGACGGTCATCACCGTTTTGAAACCGCGGGCAGATTCAACCGCTACTGCATAGAAAAAGGCATAAAGGATGCCGACAGCGGCTTTGTCATGATGACGCTCGTCAATATGGACGACGACGGTCTTGTCATTTTCCCGACACACCGCCTTGTCTACGGTATGCCGGTCGACACAGACGCTCTCTGCGAAAAAGCGGCTGAATGGTTTGATATATCAACACATAACGATATAAACACAATAGAATCCGGCTTGAGAAGCCATGCCGACAGACACGCCTTCGCGCTGTATACGGGAGGAGGTGCGTTCCGACTGCTTGTTTCAAAAGACACAGTCGGGATGGTAGAAGCTCCCGGACGTTCCGATGCATACCGTTCCCTTGACGTGACCGTACTGCATACACTTCTGCTTGAAGGAGTACTGGGCATTGACAAGGAAAACATGGCAAATCAGAAGAACCTCCATTACACACGCAGTATTTCCGAGGCGATCTCGGAGGTGGACAACGGCGACGCTTCCGCAGCCTTCATACTCAACCCCACAAAGATACGCGAAATCAAAGATGTTGCGCTTGCGGGCGATAAAATGCCTCAGAAATCCACTTATTTCTACCCCAAGCTCATAACCGGCCTTGTTATGAATCAAATCAAAGAAATCTGAAAGGATAATTTATACAGTGAAAGAACTTGACAAAAAGTATAATCCGCGTGATTTTGAAGACAAGCTCTACGCAAACTGGTGTGAAAAAGGATATTTCACACCGAAAAAAGGCAGTGGCAAACCTCCGTTTACAATTGTGATACCGCCTCCCAATGTCACAGGTCAGCTCCATCTCGGTCACGCACTTGATGAAACTCTTCAGGACATCATAATCCGTTTCAAACGTATGCAGGGCTTTGACGCTCTCTGGGTTCCGGGCACCGACCATGCCGGAATCGCAACACAGATAAAAATCGAAGAGACTCTCCGCAAGGAAGAAGGTCTCACGCGTTATGACCTCGGACGCGAAAAATTTCTTGAGCGCGTCTGGGCATGGAAGGAGCAATACGGCAGCCGTATAATCAGCCAGCTTAAAAAACTCGGCTCTTCCTGCGACTGGACCCGCGAGCGTTTCACCATGGACGAGGGCTGTTCACGTGCCGTCAAGGAAGTTTTCGTAAATCTCTATAACAAGGGTCTCATCTATCGCGGTCACAAAATAATAAACTGGTGCCCCAAGTGTGCCACCGCCCTTTCCGATGCGGAGGTCGAATACGAGGAGCACGAAGGCCATTTCTGGCACATCCGTTATCCCATCAAGGACAGTGACGGATATGTCACGATCGCCACGACCCGCCCCGAGACACTGCTCGGTGATACTGCGGTGGCAGTCAACCCCGAGGACGAAAGATACAAGGACCTCGTCGGAAAAACGCTCATCCTTCCTCTCGTCGGCAGAGAGATCCCCGTCATAGCCGATGATTACGTTGATAAGGATTTCGGTACCGGCTGCGTCAAGATCACTCCCGCTCACGACCCGAACGACTTCCTCGTCGGTCAGCGCCACAATCTTGAACAGATCCGCGTCATGAACGACGATGCAACAATAAACCGTTTCGGCGGCAAATACGAAGGACTTGACCGCTATGAAGCAAGAAAGCGCATTGTCGCCGACCTTGAAGAGCAAGGCTACCTGGTGAAGATCGAGTCCTGCCATCATAACGTCGGTCAGTGCTACCGTTGCGGAACCGTCGTTGAGCCCATCACCTCAGACCAGTGGTTTGTTAAGATGGAGCCTCTCGCGAAACCCGCGATCGAAGTCGTAAAAGACGGCACGATCAAATTCATCCCCGAACGTCTCGGCAAGGTATATCTCAACTGGATGAACAACGTCCATGACTGGTGTATTTCGCGTCAGCTCTGGTGGGGCCACCGCATTCCGGCATACTACTGCGATGCCTGCGGCGAAATGGTCGTTTCCAAAACGGATGTTGACACCTGCCCGAAATGCGGCGCAAAAATGCGTCAGGAGGACGACGTGCTCGACACATGGTTCTCTTCCGCCCTCTGGCCGTTCTCAACACTCGGCTGGCCCGAAGAGACCGATGATTTCAAGCATTTCTATCCGACAAGCGTGCTCGTCACCGGATATGATATAATCTTCTTCTGGGTCGCGAGAATGATCTTCTCCGGTCTGGAACATACCGGCAAAGCGCCATTCGGCACTGTCGTTTTCCACGGTCTTGTGCGTGACGCGCAGGGCAGAAAAATGTCGAAATCCCTCGGCAACGGCATCGACCCGCTTGAGGTCATCGACCAGTACGGTGCCGATGCTCTGAGATTCACCCTCGCAACCGGCAACAGCCCCGGAAACGATATGCGTTTCTCCGCCGAACGTGTCGAAGCGAGCCGTAACTTTGCAAATAAGATCTGGAACGCAACGAGATTCGCGATGATGAATCTTGACGACGACATAACGATAAATAAGCCCGCAGCCGACGGTCTTGAAGCGGAGGACAAATGGCTGCTTTCCCTTTACAACCGCCTTGTCAGCGAGGTCACCGAAAACCTTGAAAAATACGAACTCGGCATTGCCGTTTCCAAGCTGTATGATTTCATCTGGGACGTACTCTGCGACTGGTATATCGAACTCGTAAAGCCCCGCCTTTCCGCAAAGGGTACGGCATCCAACCGCAAGGCGCAGGAGGTTCTTGTCTACGTCATCTCCCATACAATGGAGCTTCTGCATCCGTTCATGCCCTTTATAACCGAGGAAATATGGCAGACTCTTCCCCACGACGGCGAAAGTATCGTGATCGCTCCGTATCCGAAATACGACGCATCGCTTGACTTCCCCGAAGCCGAAAAGAACGTCACCGCTCTCATCGCCGCAATCCGCGCCGTGAGAACCTGCCGCTCCGACCGTAATGTTCCGCCTTCCCGCAAAACGCATATTTACATCAAAACAGACAGTCCCGAGCTGTTCGAGGGCTGTGAAAGATATTTCACTTCCCTTGCCTCGGCAACCGGAATTCAGCTCATAAATGACGAATCGTCGCTTCCGAACTGCGTTCAGGCAATCACAGACAAGGCTGTGCTCTATATCCCGACAGGCGAAATGGTCGACCCCGCCGAAGAAAAAGCAAGACTTGAAAAAGAGCTTGCAAAGGCGGAAAAAGACATTCAGGTTCTCGGCGGCAAGCTGAAAAACGCTTCGTTTGTCGAAAAAGCCCCTGCCGCGGTCGTTGAAGCGGAACGCGTAAAGCTTGCAAAAGCCGAAGCGGTTCGTGAAAACGTCATCGAAGCCCTCAAGGCATATAACTGATAACATCCGCAAAAAAAGAGCCGACATCAGCTTCTTTCTCATAAAGATGAATAATGAGAAACAGAAGCAATCGGGCGGGAAGGACGAACAGTTTCGGCTGTTCGTCCTTTTCGTTTTGCGAAAGGCTCTGTGAATCTGAATAACTTGCTCAGAGCCGTTTGGCTTTCAGACCATGTTATAACCGGATCGATGAAATCGGTTTCTGATGTGCATCCGAAAATTCCGCTGTTCTTGCAGAGATGGCTTTGTCCCTGCAATGATCGACTTTTTCCGATTCACTGTCCGGCATGGAGCCGATGTGCGTGAAGTAGATGTCGATCCGTTGCTCGCCCTCGCTTTTCTTTCGTGACGGGCGCTCGTGAATCACGATTTTGCTGATGAATGTCCGAAGGATTTCGGGTGTCAGCTCCCGTATATCCGTATACTTGCGTGCGAGCGCCACGAACCTTTCCACATTGATTGCAGTGGACTTAAGCTGTTCAATTTCGGCTTTGAGTTGTTCCAATCGTTCGACAGTCGTTTTTTGCTCAGCGTTATAGCCATCAGACAGCATCCGGAACTGCTCATTTGTGATCTTGTCGAGCACATTATCCTCATACAGTCGTTTGAACAGCAGGTGCAGCTCCTCGTTTCTCTTTGTCAGCTTACCTTGTTCGGATAATTTTGCATTCAGCTCCTTCCGGTTTTCGGAGGAGCTTTTTTGACTGATGAAACGAACAAATTCTGCCGTGTGTTTTCGTGCTTCCGAGGTTACTCTGCGGATTTCCTCCAGAATGATCTCGTCAAGCGAGATCTCCCGAATACTGTGCGGGGTGCATTGTTTCTCGCCCATGTGCTTGCGGTAGCGGGAACAGATGAAGTTGAACGCATCCGGTTCCATCGTTCTTCCGCGGACAAAATACAGCTTGGATCCGCAGTCGGCGCAGTACAGCAGTCCGCTGTATTTGTTGACCTCACCTATCGAGTTGCGCCTGCGCTTTCCTTGACGCACCTGCCGGACGATGTCCCATGTCGTCTGATCAACAATGGCTTCATGTGTGTGTTCAAATCGGTATTGCTCACTCTCCGGTCGATCAATGACGCGCTTGTCTTTATAGGATACGACCGTTGTGCGACAATTGACGGTATGCCCGAGGTAGATTTCGTTATCGAGAATCCCCGCAACCGTGCGGTCGGCCCAACCGTACATATCTTCCGTATCGGTTACGGTTCCGTATATGCCTTCGGTCATAAACCGATACATGGTTGGCTTTGGGATTTTCTTTTCCCGCAGGGCGTTTGCAATGACCCGCGGCCCTTTTCCCTCTGCGCATAGAGAGAAGATCATTTTTACGACCGGCGCGGTTTCCGGATTGATGAGCAGGTGTCCCTTG
>ULJH01048763.1_pt1 | contig 12199 bp, 7 predicted proteins | sample 1950781 | NCBI WGS metagenome assembly ULJH01 (sample SAMEA4835462, study PRJEB28245) | human gut metagenome | biome: gut microbiome; material: fecal sample | place: Denmark | collected 2008 | reverse complement strand
TCCTGCTGAACGTGGTCGTGATGTTCGCTTGCTACTACCTCTTCTTCGACACTAACGACAAGACAAACCTCCCTATGATGGTGGGCACGCTCTACGGAGCCGTTACCAACACACCGGGTCTCGGTGCAGCCAACGAAGCGCTCAGTTCTGTTTGGCAAAACGGCTTCGGCGAGTTGCCGCAGATTGCATCAGGTTACGCTTGCGCTTACCCGCTTGGCGTGGTAGGCATCATCGGTGCAACTATCGCCATCCGCTTCCTCACCCGCACAAAGCTTGAGGAGGAGGAGCAGAAGCTCGAAGCCGAAGAGGCAGAGAACCCGCAGGCTAAACCGCACCAGATGCACCTGAATGTGAACAATGCTTACCTTTCTGGTCGCACAGTGGCAGAAATCAGCGACTTCCTCAACCGCGACGTCGTGTTCTCGCGTCTGTTCAAGAACGGCGAGTACAGTATTCCGACCAGCCGCACCGTCTTCGACATGGGCGACGAGGTGCTTGTAGCATGTGCCGAGGCTGACGCTCCGGCTATTCAGGCATTCATCGGTCCGGAGCTGGAGACAGAGTGGGAGGAGAACGAGAGCAAGCAGCCGCTTGTTTCGCGCCGCATCGTCGTTACCAACCCGTCAATGAACGGTAAGACACTCGGCAAGATGCACTTCTCTTCTGTATACGGCGTAACCGTTACACGTCTTTCGCGTCAGGGCATGGACCTCTTCGCAAGCCGCAACTACCGTTTCCAGGTGGGCGACAAGATTCTCGTAGTAGGTCCGGAGGACAACGTGAACCGCATCGCCGAGCTCATGGGCAACTCTGTGAAGCGTCTTGATGCGCCTAACATAGCCACCATCTTCATCGGTATCTTCATCGGTATCATCTTCGGTAGCATTCCGTTTGCTATCCCTGGAATGCCGGTTCCTCTGAAGCTCGGTATCGCCGGCGGTCCGCTTATCATCGCCATCCTCATCGGTCGCTTCGGCCACCGCATGAAGCTCAACACCTACACCACGACATCCGCTAACATGATGCTTCGAGAGATTGGTCTTGTGCTGTTCCTTGCGAGTGTGGGCATCAAGGCAGGCGCCAACTTCTGGAACACGGTTGTAGAAGGCGACGGTCTGCTCTACGTACTCACCGGTTTCATCATCACAATCATTCCTATCCTGATTGTCGGCACTATAGCACGCATGAAGTACAAGTTCAACTACTTTACAATCATGGGTATGCTCGCCGGTACATACACCGACCCACCAGCCCTCGCTTACGCCAACTCTGTTTGCTCGCGCGAGGCTCCTGCCATCGGCTATTCTACGGTTTATCCGTTGAGTATGTTCCTGCGTATCTTCACGGCGCAGCTCGTCGTGCTGTTCTTCTGCGGATAATGAGAGCAAGACCATAAGACTATTGGTCGGAAAACAATAGCGGGTGTGTCCTAACTCCTCAACCGGAGTTCGGACACACCCGTTTTTTATTGCCCTAAAAACTAAGAAAAGTCATCGTGCACCGAACGCGAACGATGCGGACGGCGAACGGAAACCGATCGGGCGGCGGACGGAAACCGATCGGGCGGCGGACGCCACACAACGAAAAGAGGATGCACAGAAACATGAAACGTTCGGTACATCCTCTTCTTTATGTTACATATTAGCCGACTGTGCGACTACATGTCGTGATTACTTCTCGAAGTAGCGCTTGTACAAGCCCATGAAGCCTGCGCAGTGGCGAGCCTCGTCCTTAGCCATCTCGTGAACGGTGTCGTGAGTAGCGTCCATACCGGCAGCCTTAGCGTTCTTTGCGATGCGGAACTTGTCCTCGCAAGCACCGCGCTCTGCAGCGATACGAGCCTCGAGGTTCGACTTGGTGTCCTTCAGAACGTCGCCCAGGAGCTCAGCGAACTTGCTTGCGTGCTCTGCCTCCTCGAATGCGTAGCGCTTGAAAGCCTCTGCAATCTCTGGATAACCCTCGCGGTCGGCCTGACGGCTCATAGCGAGATACATGCCAACCTCGCCGCACTCACCGTTGAAGTGAGTCTCGAGATCCTTGATCATCTCCGGAGTAGCCTCCTCGTCGCGAGCAGCGCCGAGAGTGTGAACAGTAGCGAACGCCGGACCTTCTGTCGGATCTTTCAACTCCTTGAACTTGCTTGCCGGAGCCTTGCAAACCGGGCACTTCTCAGGAGCCTCTGTACCTTCATGAATATAACCACATACTGTGCAAATAAATTTCTTCTTCATAATTCTTCTGTTTTAAGAGTTTATAGTATTTTGTTAAAAAAGCCTTGTCTTTTGATTAGCCGGCGGCAGCCTCAAGCTGCTTCTCGCGACACTCCTTGCATACACCTTTATAATATAGCTGTACGTCGTCAATCTGATGACCTGCCAGTTCCTTACGGTTGACAACATCCGAAACTTCGTCGAAAATGTCGTACACCTTGCGGCAGCACTTGCAGATGAAGTGAGCGTGAAGGCTAACGTCGCCATCGTAGCAAACTCGGTGCTCGTTGATTGTTATCATCTGAGCAGCGTTGTGCTCCGAGAACATTCTGAGCGTATTGTATACCGTGGTACGGCTGAGTGTCGGAATCTTGGGAAGCAATGCCTTGTAGACCTCCTCCACCGTTGGATGGGTGAAGTGTGTCATCAGGTAATGCATAATCTCAATGCGCTGAACAGAGGGCTTTATGCCGTGTTCTACAAGTCGGGTTACCGCGTCGCTGTGTTTCATTATCTAATTGCTTTGTTTATTACGTTTGCAAAGATATACTATTTTATAATAATTACAAAATAATAATTGTAAAAATTACATTCTTTAATTCTTTTTTATAAAAACAGGCGGTTTTAGAGCCTAAAAATACAATAAATCGGGCTGGCAGGCGTTATTTTAGGTATGAAACTGAAATTATTTATACTTCAAATACTATGTCTGTGCGCCTACGCATCTGCAAGCGCGCAGTCGTTTACGCTTACTGGTAAGGTCATTGACGAAAACAACGACCCAGTTGAGTTTGCGTCTGTGTCGTGCGCAAAGCAGGGCAAGATGACCATGACTGCGCTCAACGGCACCTATAGTCTGCAGTTGCAGTCGGCTGATTCGGTAGAGATTAGATTCTCGATGATTGGCTACAAGACGAAGGTGCGCGTGCTGCGCCGTCCGCGTGGCAAGCAGACCATGCAGGTAGTGCTGCACAGTAGCGACAACGCCTTGTCGGAGGTTACAATCACGGGCAAGCGCATCGAAACCGGACAGACGCAGGAGCTGAGCAAGGAGCATATAAAGAACATGCCTTCTACAACGGGCAACGCTGTGGAGGAAATGATACAGAGTCAGGCGGGCGTATCGACGCACAGCGAGCTTTCGTCGCAATACAACGTGCGCGGCGGTTCGTTCGACGAGAATAGTGTATATATAAATAATGTGGAAATCTTCCGTCCGTTCCTCGTTAGAAGCGGACAGCAGGAGGGCATCTCAGTAATCAACCCCGACATGGTTGAGAAGATCGGATTCTCTACGGGCGGTTACGAGGCGCGTTACGGCGACAAGATGTCGTCTGCGCTGAACATCGAATACCGCCGTCCGAAGCGCTTCGAAGCGTCTGCCACGGCAAGTATGCTCGGCGCAAGCACTTTCGTGGGCATGAGCAACAAGAAGTTCTCGTGGAGCAACGGCTTGCGCTACAAGACGACGAAGTATCTGCTGGGTTCGATGGACACTAAGGGCGAATATCAGCCTACGTTCATCGACTACCAGACTTATCTTACGTATTCGCCCAACAAGCGTTGGGACATCAAGTTCCTTGGCAACATATCGGACAACCACTACAACTTCACGCCTGAAGACCGCGAGACCAACTTTGGTACGATGGAGAACGTGAAGGCGTTCAAGGTCTACTTCGACGGACATGAGAAAGACGTGTTCCGCACATTCTTCGGTTCGTTGGGCATAACACGCAAGTTCGGCGAGAACACAAGTCTTTCGCTCATCGCCTCAGCATTCAACACGCGCGAACAGGAGAAGTACGACATACAAGGTCAGTACTGGCTCACACAGACCGAGACGAGCGAGAACCTGGGCGTAGGCACCTACTTCCAGCACACGCGCAACTATCTTAAGGCGCACGTAGAAAGTGCAAAGTTGCTGTTCAAGACAAAGCAGAAGAAGCACGACATTGAGGCGGCTTTCACATACAAATGGGAGCATATCAACGAGAATTCGGTGGAGTACGAGATGCGCGACTCAAGCAAGTACAGCATTCCGCATACCGGCAAAGACCTCTATATGATATATAGTATGCGCGCGAAGAACACGCTCACCGCAAACCGCATTGAGGCTTATGCGCAGGACACTTACCGCTTCACGGGTTCGGCAGGCAAGACGCTCTACACATTGAACTACGGTGTGCGCCTCGCCTACTGGAGTTTCACGAAGGAGACAATCCTCAGTCCGCGTCTGTCGCTGGGCATCATCCCTGCCTTCAACGAAAACATCACAATGCGCTTCGCCACCGGTCTTTACTATCAGGCGCCGTTCTTCAAGGAGATTAGAGACACCACAACGGTGAACGGCATAACATACGCTTCGCTCAACCGCAAAGCAAAGAGTCAGCGGTCTATTCACTTCATTGCAGGCTTCGACTATCGTTTCAAGATGAACAATCGTCCGTTCAAGTTCACAGCCGAGGCTTACTACAAGGCGCTTGGCAATCTTGTGCCGTACAGCGTGAACAACGTGAAGGTGGTATACTATGGCGACAACATGTGCAGCGGACACGCAGCAGGCTTGGACCTGAAGCTCTTCGGCGAGTTTGTACCGGGCACAGACTCGTGGGTGTCGCTCTCGCTAATGAACACGAGCATGAAGCTGAACGGCAAGTCTATCCCATTGCCTACCGACCAGCGCTATGCCGTGAACATGTTCTTCACCGACTACTTCCCCGGCACCACACGCTGGAAGATGTCGCTGAAGCTGGCGCTTGCCGACGGTTTGCCGTTCTCGGCACCGCACAGAGAGCTCGAGTCGAACGTGTTCCGTGCTCCTGCATACAAGCGTGCTGACATCGGCTTGAACTATCGCATCATCGACAATAACGACCGACACAACAAGCGCAACCCTATCCGTAACCTTTGGGTGGGCGCCGAGTGTCTGAACCTCTTGGGCATAAACAACGTTAACTCCTACTACTGGATTACTGACGTGACTGGACAGCAGTATGCAGTTCCTAACTACCTTACGGGCAGACAAATCAACGTGAAGGTGTCGGTAGACTTCTAATAGGCAAGCGCTCCTAAAACAACAGATTATGAGAAAACACCTATTGGCTATAATCATCGCATTGTCGGCGCTTGCCGCCACCAACAGTTTTGCGCAATATAACGAAATAAAGTCGGAGAACATCGCGTCATTGCAGGTTGTGGCTGGCAACAACTGGCTCTCAATGCCTATAGCTACGCTCAACGGCGAAGCGATAAACATCAGTTTCGACGACCTCACGCACGAGTATCATCGCTATGTCTATCGTCTGCAGCATTGCGAAGCCGACTGGAGTGTGTCGGAAGGTATCTTCGAGTCGGACTACTGTGAAGGATTTGCAGACGGCAGCACCATTGACGACATCGAGGAATCGCTGAACACCAATACGCTTTACACCCACTACCGACTTTCCATTCCGAACGAGAATTGCCGCATAAAGATGAGCGGCAACTATCGTCTCACGGTATACGACGAGAACGAAGGCGACACCGTCTTCACGGCTTGCTTCATGGTTGTGGAGCCGCTGGTTAAAACGAGCATGGCGGTGACTACAAACACCGATATCGACACAAACAAAGCCCATCAGCAGGTGGCTGCAGAGATAAACTATTCAGCTCTTGGCATTACGAATCCCAACACCGAACTATATACTGTCGTGATGCAGAACGGACGCTGGAGCACGGCACGCATTAACGCAGCGCCACAATTCCAGACCGGCAGCGGACTGCGTTGGGAGCACAACCGCGACTATATCTTCAACGGCGGCAACGAATTTCATAAGTTTGAGATTCTTGACGTAACCCACCCTACTCTTGGCATTGAGAACGTAGGTTGGGACGGCAAGAGCTATCACGCACAGATATGGACCGACCTTCCGCGACCGAGTTATGTCTACGACGAGGACGCCAATGGTAGTTTCTATATCCGCAACAGCGACAATATTGAGAACGACCGCATATCGGAATACGTAACAGTTCACTTCCGTCTTCAGGCTCCACGACAGAGCGGCAGAGTGTTTGTCAACGGCGTGTGGACAAACGACCGCTTTATACCGCGATACGAGATGACGTACAACGAACAGACGAAGCTCTACGAAGCGTATATACCATTGAAGCAAGGCTATTACTCATACCAATACCTCACAATGCACGATGACGGCACGCTCCACCCCGTTTCTACAGAAGGCAACTTCTACCAAACCGAGAACAGCTACCAAATGCTTATATATTATAAAGGTATAGGACAACGCACGTATCGTCTCGTAGGTTACAACAAAATTAGAAGCTAAGCTCCAACAAAAAGTAAAAGAAAAGCAACCCAAAAGTAAAAGTATAGTAATAGGAAAGTCAACAACAATTCGAATATTTTTTAAAATTCCGCAAACAATATAGCCGTTATATCAACTATAATCGCTATCTTTGCAAAAGAAACAAAGGAAAAAGACCATAAAAAGTCGGTTTCCAAGCTAAAAGACCTTTTTATCCACGAAAGAAACTGTTAAACTTTAAATAATAAAATGAATAATAAGGATTTAATGAATCATGCGGCAGACAACATTCGACTGCTTGCTGTATCGATGGTAGAAAAAGCCAAATCTGGTCACCCTGGTGGTGCTATGGGAGGTGCTGACTTCATCAACGTTCTTTTTTCGGAGTTCTTGGTTTTCGACCCAGATCAGCCGACATGGGAAGGCCGCGACCGCTTCTATCTTGATCCTGGTCACATGTCTCCGATGCTCTACTCAGCTCTCGCTCTGCAGGGCAAGTACACAATTGACGACTTGAAGACATTCCGTCAGTGGGGAACTATATGTCCGGGACATCCTGAGCGTGACATTATTCATGGAATAGAAAATACATCTGGACCGCTCGGTCAGGGACACACCTACGCCGTAGGTGCTGCTATTGCAGAGAAGTTCCTTGAGGCTCGTCTTGGCAGCACCATGATGCAGCACAAGATTTATGCCTACATCTCTGACGGTGGAGTTCAGGAAGAGATATCACAGGGCGCTGGCCGCATCGCCGGTCTCTTTAAGCTCAACAACCTCATCATGTTCTACGATGCTAACGAGATTCAGCTCTCTACAGAGTGCGACGTCGTGATGCGCGAGAACACACGCATGAAGTACGAATCATGGGGTTGGAACGTTCTTGAAATCAATGGTAACGATCCTGACGAGATCCGCGCTGCTCTTATCCTCGCTAACAAGGAAGAGAATCGTCCTACACTCATCATCGGTCACACCGTAATGGCTAAGGGCGCACGCAAGGAAGACGGTTCAAGCTACGAGCGCAGCGTGAAGACTCACGGCGCACCGCTCGGTGGTGGCGCTTACGAGAACACTGTGAAGAACCTTGGCGGCGACCTCAACGACCCGTTCGTAGTATTCGACGACGTTAAGGAACTTTACGAAAAGCGCAACGCTGAACTTCGCGAGATCGTTAAGGAAAGACATGCTGCCGAAGAGGAATGGCGCAAGGCTAATCCGGAAAAGGCTGAACAGATGAAGGCTTGGTTCTCTGGCGACGCTCCTAAGGTAGACTGGAGTGATCTCGTTCAGAAGCGCGACGTAGCTACTCGTGTAGCTTCAGCCAACTGCCTCGGCGTACTGGCAGAGCAAGTGCCAAACATGGTTTGCTCTTCAGCCGACCTTTGCAACTCTGACAAGACCGACGGTTTCCTCAAGAAGACACACGAACTTGCACCAGACGATTTCACCGGAGCATTCTTCCAGGCAGGTGTGAGCGAGCTTACTATGGCTTGCGTCTGCATCGGTATGTATCTCCACGGTGGTGTTATCCCGGCTTGCGGCACATTCTTCGTATTCTCCGACTACATGAAGCCGGCAATCCGTATGGCAGCTCTCATGCGCGTTCCAATCAAGTTCGTATGGTCACACGATGCATTCCGCGTTGGTGAGGACGGACCAACACACGAGCCGGTTGAGCAGGAAGCACAGATTCGCCTTATGGAGAAACTGAAGAACCACAAGGGTCAGGACTCTGTACGCGTATTCCGTCCGGCTGATGCAGACGAGACAACTGTATGCTGGCAGATGGCTAACGAGAACATGGATACTCCGACAGCGATGATTTGCTCACGTCAGAACGTGAACTCTCTGCCCGAAGGCACCGACTACTCTCAGGTTCGCAAGGGTGCATACATCGTTAAGGACGATCCTAACTATGACGTTATCCTCCTCGCTTCAGGTTCGGAGGTGTCTACACTCCTCGCAGGTGCCGAGTTGCTCAACGCTGACGGCATCAAGACACGTATCGTAAGCGTTCCGTCAGAGGGTCTGTTCCGTACACAGAGCAAGGAGTATCAGGAGTCTGTACTGCCGAAGGGCGCAAAGATCTTCGGTATGACAGCAGGTCTCCCCGTTACACTTCAGAGCCTCGTAGGCGTTGAGGGTATGGTATATGGTCTTGAGTCGTTCGGTTTCTCTGCTCCTTACAAGGTGCTCGACGAGAAATTGGGCTTCAACGCAGAGAACGTTTACAAGCAGGTGAAAGATTACTTATCTAAATAAACAGGCATAGCTTATGCAGAACTTCACGTTAAGTAAGAAATTCTGCATAAGCTTGCTTTATTAATAATCCACTAAAACTACAGTACTATGGAAATTAAGACAGTAGGCATTGCATGCGACCACGCAGGTTACGCATTGAAGAAATTTGTTGTTGAGTACCTTGAGAGCCACAACATTCCTTTTAAGGATTACGGAACATACAGCGATATGAGCTGCGACTATCCTGACTTTGCACACGAGTTGGGCGAAGCTATCTCTAACGGCGACGTTTATCCAGGTATCGGTATCTGCGGTAGCGGTGAAGGCATGGCAATGACCCTCAACAAGCACAAGGGCGTACGTGCAGCATTGGTATGGAATCCTGAGATTGCACAGCTCACACGCCAGCACAACGACGCTAACATTCTGGTTATGCCGGGACGCTTCATCGACAACAAGACAGCAGAGAAGATCATGGACGAGTTCTTCAAGACTCCGTTCGAGGGCGGTCGTCATGAGAAGCGTGTAAACAAGATTGACTTGTAAAAGTTAGAAGCGTATTACAAGGTTTACTTGTAAAATTTTGACACACAAGAAAAGCTTACAGGAGACTATGACAACACGCCATAGCCTCCTTTTTTATAATACTTAAAAACGACAATGAAGAAAATTCTTATTTCTGCATCTATATTCGCATTGAGTCTGACAGCGAATGCGCAGGGACAATTCATTTCCGACACCAACTACCGCAACACCGTGGAGAACATCTTCAAGGAGCGCGTAAAGACTGTCGGCAAGACATTCTACAACACACAGAAAGAAAATCTGACCGCCGACGAGCAGGAAGCATTAAAGTTCCTCTATGCCTACATGCCGCTTGCCGACGTTACCGACTACCCTACCTCGTTCTTCGCCGACAACGTGCGCATGTCATTCAAGGCTCGCAAGGAGATGCCTTGGGGCAAGAACGTTCCCGAACTGCTTTTTCGCCACTTCGTTGTGCCTATCCGTGTCAACAACGAGGCTCTGGACAATGCACGCTCGGTGTTCTACAACGAATTGAAGGACCGCATCAATGGCATGTCGATGATGGACGCCATCATCGAGGTGAACCACTGGTGCCACGAGAAGGTGACATACCAGCCTTCTGACGCCCGCACATCGGCGCCTCTCGCAACGCTCAAGACCGCAACCGGACGTTGCGGCGAAGAGAGTACGTTTGCCGTTGCAGCGCTCAGAGCTGTAGGCATACCTGCACGCCAGGTGTACACACCGCGTTGGGCTCACACCGACGACAACCACGCCTGGGTAGAGGCTTGGGCAGACGGCAAATGGTACTTCCTCGGCGCCTGCGAACCAGAACCGGTGCTCAACCTCGGTTGGTTCAATGCGCCGGCTTCGCGAGCAATGCTCATGCACACACGCGCTTTCGGCGACTATAACGGACCTGAGGAGGTGATGCTGCGCACAAGCAACTTCACAGAAATCAACCTCACCTCCAACTATGCGCCGGTTGCGCCTATCGACTTCTATGTCAAGGACAGCGAAGGCAAGCCGGTAGAGAACGCCCGTGTCGAGTTCAAGATTTACAACTACGCCGAGTTCTTCACAGCTGTAACAAAATATACCGACGCAAACGGTCATACCTCGCTCTCTGCAGGCATCGGCGACTTGGTTGTTTGGGCGTCGAAAGACGGCAAATACACCTACCAGAAGGTATCGTTCGGCAAGGACAAAGAAACCATACTCACCCTCCCTGAGGGTGCACCTACCAGTTCTGTTGGTGCACTTGAGACAAGTGCACCCCCTAAATGCACCTACCTGGACCTCGTTCCGCCGAAGGAAGATCCGCAGCTACCATACGTCAGCGACGAGATGCACAAGGAGAACCAGCGCCGTTTTGCTCTTGAGGACAGCATCCGCAAGGCATATACAGCAACGTTCCCCACTATGGAGGAGGCAAAGCGCATCAATGAGCGCGGCGCCGAGTACATTTTCAAGTCGCGCGGCAACAAGCAGACCATCGTCGACTTCATCAACCGCCACAGCGACAACGAAGACCGCGTGATGGGCATACTCGCCACACTCAGCGACAAAGACTTGCGTGACATCCGTGCCGAGATTCTCGAAGACAGCTACAACGCAACAACCGACCAGCTCTCGCCGCGTGTTGAGGACGAGCTGATTACAATTCCGTTCAAGCAGTACTTCGAGAAGGCGTTCAGTAAGAAGGCAGCCGACGCTTTCCGCGCCGACCCGATGAAGCTCGTAGAATGGATAAAGAAGAACATCCGCCTCAACCCCGACAAGAAGGCTCTGCGCATCGCACAGACTCCGGTTGGCGTTATGAAGTCGAAGATTACCGACGAGCGTTCGCGCGACATCTTCTTCGTCGACGTGGCTCGCAGCCTCGGCATCGAAGCACAGAAGGACGCTGTGACGGGCAAGATACAATACAAGAAGAACGGCGAATGGCAGGATGTGAAGTTCGACAACACAGCCGACAAGACATCTACCGCAGCAGCTCTCGGTACAATCAAGCTGACATACGAGCCTACAAAACTGCTTGACAACCCGAAGTATTACAGCCACTTCACAATCAGCCGCATAGAGAACGGCACGGCTCAGCTGCTCAACTTCGATGAGGGTCAGGCTGACATGGGAAACGACACTACATGGAGCAACACGTTTAAGAACGGCTACAAGCTCGACGCCGGCACATACATGCTCACCACGGGTACACGTCTTGCAAACGGCAGCGTACTCGCATCAAACCGTATCTTCGAGATTGTAAAGGGTCAGACAACAACCCTGCCTCTTGAGATTCGCCAAAACACCAACGAAGTGACAGTAATCGGTTCGTTCAACTCAGAGAGCCTCGTTACAAAGGACGGCAAGGAAGTAAGTCTGCTCTCACAGACCGGTCGCGGCTATTACGTTGTAGGCATCCTCGGCGTAGGTCAAGAACCTACCAACCACGCTCTGCACGACATCGAGAAGATGAAGGAAGCGTTCGAGGCATGGGGCCGTCCGGTAGTACTGCTCTTCGAGAGCGAAGCCGACGCAGCCAAGTTCAACCACGACGAGTTCCCGGGTCTGCCGTCTACCGTGCAGTTCGCCCTCGACAAGGACGGATCGGTACGCAAGCAGATAGCACGTGAGATGAAGCTGATGAACGAGAAGCAGATGCCGATGTTCATCATCGCCGACACATTCAACCGCGTAGTATTTGTATCGCAGGGTTACACCATCGGTCTGGGCGAGCAGATGCAGGGCGTGTTCAAGAAACTGTAAAGTAAAGAGGTTTCCAACACTTCAGATACTAACAAACAAAAAGGGTGCTTCGTGCACCCTTTTTTGTTGTTTCTATGTTGTAATCACTTTATTGCTCTTTGTTTTTTTAGGGGAGGATGTGCATTCTATGTTTCTACGCAAGAAAAACTT
>ULJH01002238.1_pt1 | contig 12215 bp, 9 predicted proteins | sample 1950781 | NCBI WGS metagenome assembly ULJH01 (sample SAMEA4835462, study PRJEB28245) | human gut metagenome | biome: gut microbiome; material: fecal sample | place: Denmark | collected 2008 | reverse complement strand
GCAAGACCGGATACTACTGCTGCGAATGCTGTAGGCCAGATGATGTTGGATAAACCATCACCGAACTGGAATGCAAGAACAGCTGTGTCTCTTGTCATGCCAAGAAGGTCTGCCATAGGTGCCATGATCGGCATGGATACTGCTGCCTGGCCGGAACCTGATGGGATGAAGAAGTTGAGGATTGTCTGCATAACGAGCATTGCGATTGCGGACAGCCAAATCGGAAGGTGTGAAAGTGGAAGAGTAAATCCGTATACAACTGTATCGATGATTCCACCTTCAACCAGTACGAGTTTAACGCCACGGGCAATACCAACCATGATTGCTGCTGTAGTAGCATCCTGGAAACCTGTTGCGAAAGTTGCTCCGATTGTGTTGAGGTCCCATCTCATGATGATTGCGCAAACGATACCCATGATAAGGAATACTGCACAAATCTGTGAGAAATACCAGCCGGCTTTTACAACGCCGATTACTACGATAATGATAGCAGCAAGAAGGTCTAACAGAACGAGTTTCTGTTTAAGGCCGAATTCGAGCTTGCTTACATCGACGCCGCTTTCATTATGCATGAGTTCTTCCATCTTTGTTCCGTATAAGTATGAGTTCTTCGGATCATCCTTAACCTTGGAAGCGTAACGAACTGTGAATGCGGAAGCAACTGCCCACATTACCAGGTGGCAGGCAAGACGATAGCCAACACCGGACATGTAAGTTACTTCTGCGATACCCTGTGCAACACCTACGGTGAACGGGTTCATCATAGCTCCGGAGTAACCGACGCCGGCACCGAATGCGATAACTGCAAGACCTACGAGTGCGTCATATCCCATGCCGACATAAATTGCTGCGAATACCGGTATGAACGGAAGCCATTCTTCGAACATGCCGATTGTGGATGAACCAAGACCGATTAACAGCATGAAAATCGGAATAGTGATGAGGGAGCTCTTACCTTTGAAAACCTTAAGAAGAGCAGCAACCGCACCGTCGAAAGCACCTGATTTGATTACAAATACAACGGATGCATATGTGATGAATACGAGGAATGAAATGTCTGCTGCGTCAACCATACCTTCATAAACGAGTTCGAATACTCTGAAAGGGCCTACCGGTGATACTTCAGCAGTTTCATGCCATGTACCTGCGATTGCAACCTGTCTGCCGTCTGCATTTTCCATATAGTCGAAGGAACCTGCAGGGATAATCCATGTAAGAATAGCACAGACTACAATAATAGCGAATAAAATGACAAATGTATGCGGAAGATTAAATTTTTTCTTCTCGCCGAGTTTTGGACCATTACTCATAAGTTGTGTCCTCCTTTTCCTATTTTATTAGTTATAACGAATCATAAACTGAATTTATTTACCACATAGCATCTGAATCATGTCCGAATAGATCTCCGCTGTCTTATCCAAGGATTCCACCGTAATGTGTTCATTTGCTTCATGTGCTGTCATTGGTCCCGGGCCAAGAATGACGCGGTCACCTTCGAAGAAAGATGCCTCTGTAATTCCAAAGAAAGGCTGCCCTTTCTTGCCCGTCTTTTCCTCATAAACGTGAACAAGCTCGCTGTTGTTCCGGAATGAGGCTATATCATTAATGATCTCGTATGTGCCGTCGAGACCCTCAATGGCATCATCGACCGCTTTGCGGATGAGCGGGTATTCCCTCTCTGAGTCACAAATACGAAAATCAAGATATACGGTTGTTTTATCCGGCACTTTATTAATGGATGTGCCGCCTTCGATGATTCCGATGTTCATCGTAGGGTACGGAACCCTGAAGAAAGGACTCGGGGTCTTTCTGAGTTCCTGTTCGAAATCCATCATGCGATTGAGAAACTTCACCGCATTCTTGTTTGAGCTCTTTCCGTCAATCGGTGTGCTGGAATGGGTTGTAACTCCCTTGAAAGTAAAGATGTATTCAATGAGACCTTTGGAACCGATCATCGGAATAAGGTCTGTAGGTTCTGCGACGATAACATGCGGAGGGAACTTCGTTCCGGCATCAACCAAATCTTTTACACCGCCGAACATAATCTCTTCGTCATATGTGCAGTATACAGCAAGTCCCTTCTGAAGTTTGCTCAAATCGGTTTCGGAAATTGCCGAAAGAAAAGCTGCAATGCCGCCCTTCATGTCACATGCACCCAGTCCGTAGAGAACTCCGTCTTTTTCGGTCAGTTCGTGCGGATCGGTTGTCCAGCCGTCCGTAATATCAACGGTATCCGTATGTCCCAAGAATCCGATTGCCGGATTCTCGCCGTATTTGCCGATTAAAACCTCTTTTCCGGTTTCCGCATTCTTCTTTCTTTCAATTTCAAATCCCAGATTGGAAAGAAAACTATCGATATAATCCATGATCCGATTGTTATCTTTGTCTGCGATTGTATTAATTGCAACTAAATCTTTTAAAATTTTCTTTGCTTCCATTTATATCCTCCTTTATATAAAATAATAATACTTTTTCGCTTTACAGTAAAGATTTTTTTAGCAAATTCTTCACAGTTTCTTCACATTCTCTATTTCTTTCTTAGCAGCGCAATGCTCTCAATGTGCTTGGTAAGCGGAAAATTATCAAAGGGTTTTAAGTAAACGCATTCATATCCGTAATACTTCATATATTTCAAATTATCCGCCATCGTCTTCGGGTTGCAGGAAATATAGATAATTTCGGAAACACCGTATTCGATGATTTTGTCTAAAGATTTGGGCTGTATACCCACCCTTGGCGGATCGACAACTATCACGTCCGGTTTTTCGCTGACACCTTTCAGCACCTCGAAAACATCCCCGGCGATGAAGCTGCAATTTGACAATCCGTTCAGTGCCGCATTTTCCCTTGCCGCATCCACCGCTTCCGAAACGAGCTCAATTCCGATTACGCTCCTCGCTTTCAGTGCCAAAATCTGCGAAATGGTGCCCGTTCCGCAATATAAGTCGAACACGGACTTTCCCTCAAAGGAATCAACCATGGCAAGTGCCTCCGAATAGAGCCTCTCTGCTGCTTCCACATTGGTCTGAAAGAAAGAAAACGCACTGACTTTGAAATCAAGATTCAGGATTTTCTCCATATAGTAATCTCTGCCCCAAAGCGTTTTGAGCCTTTCGCAGTTTACCGCGTCGGCGATATTGTCGTTAAACGTGCGAAGGATTCCGACAATTTTGTTTCGGAGATTGAGTGCAAGAAGCATTTCTGTAAATGCCTCTTCATCAAACCCTTCTTCCGATGTCGTGACAATGTTAATAAGGAGTTCTTCTGTTCTCATGCCCTTTCTTATAATCAGATTCCGCATGAGTCCTTTGTGCGTTCTCTTGTGATAAAACGGATATTCGTTTGCTTTCACAAAATTCAGCACCGCATCCAAAATCACATTAAAATCTTCATCCACAAGCTGACACTCATCAACCGTTATGATGGACATGAAATTCTTCTTTCGGTGCATGCCGAGGGTTGTTTCCCCATCTTTAACAAAGTCACCGAATGTATACTCCATCTTGTTTCTGTATCCGTATCGAACCGTACATCCTTCAATTGCATCCACCTTTGCCGGTACAACACTCTTCGCTTCCAGAAAACCGTAAACCTGCTTCTCTTTATCGGCAAGCTGATCTTCATATGCGACGCCCTGATAAATACATCCGCCGCAAAACTCACTGTGCGGGCAAATCGGCCGCGCTTCCTGCTCATGTGTATTAAAATCTGCCATACTTGTCATAAAACTCCTTTTTGTATTCCGGAAAACGGTCTTCTTCAATTGCTTTCCTAATGTTTCCCATCATATTAATCAGGAAATGCAGATTATGATTTGATAAAAGCATCGCCGAAAGCATTTCGTCAGCTTTATATAAATGACGCAGATATGCTCTTGAATAGTTTCTGCATGTGTAGCAGTCACACTCTGCATCGAGCGGTTCCCAGTCCTTCTCATATTTGGCATTCTTGATGTTTACCCTTCCGTGAGAGGTCATTGCAAGACCATGCCTTGCAATTCGGGTCGGAAGCACGCAGTCAAACATATCCACGCCGCGCTCCACGCCCTCAAATAGGTAGTCCGGGGTTCCGACCCCCATAAGATATCTGGCTTTTTCCTTCGGGAGATATTCCACACAGTCATCCAAAATATCCAGCATAAGTTCCTTCGGTTCTCCTACCGAAAGTCCTCCGATTGCATATCCGGGGAGGTCAAGATCGACGATTTCTTCCGCACTCTGCTTTCTGAGGTCTTTGTACATACCGCCTTGCATGATTCCGAAAAGCGACTGCCTTTCCCAATCCGTGTGATAATCCTTACAGCGCTTCAGCCATCTTGTTGTGCGTTCAAGCGAATTCTTTACATATCTTCTGTCGGCCGGATACGGTGCACATTCGTCAAATGCCATCATTATGTCCGAACCGAGAGCGTTTTGAATTTCAATTGATTTTTCGGGTGAAATCATATGTGCCGATCCGTCGATATGAGAGCGGAACTTTACACCTTCTTCCGTAATTTTGCGGAGCTTTCCAAGGGAAAAGACCTGAAATCCGCCGCTGTCCGTAAGAATTGCTCTGTCCCAATTCATAAATTTGTGCAGGCCGCCCGCTTCTTTGACAATTTCATGTCCGGGTCTGAGGTAAAGGTGGTAGGTGTTTGAAAGAATAATTTCAGCACCCATCTCCTTCACTTGCTCCGGACGCATCGCTTTTACGGTTGCCTGCGTTCCGACCGGCATGAATACCGGTGTCTGGATATCTCCGTGCGGAGTGTGAACAACGCCTCTTCTGGCGCGCGTTCTTGAATCTGTCTTTAACAGATCATAAGTTACTGCATGTTTCATTTATTGTCCGTGCCGCTGATTCCTTGCGGTCACCCTCCTGTTTTATTTTGCTGTCTTTTCAAGACATTTTCGTATGGTGCCTCTCATCATGAAGCCCATGCGCTTAATTCTCTGTTCGGGATCATCCTTCATGTTGCTGTCAAGCCACTCAAAGAAAACCCCTATTACTCCGTGCTTATAAAATGTCACCAGGATGTCTATATCCTCTTCGGATACATTAAGTCCCTGCGCCTGCTGCTTGACAAATCTTAATGTGATCGGACTCATAACACGGTTAATATATCGTTCCAGATTCTCACGATTAAGCGAATTGTATACATGGTATACTGCTTTTCGGTTTTGGAGGACGAACTCAAGTGAGGAAAGTATGCCATCTTCCCAAAGTTCCCATGTGTCGGCCTCTCCGATATGCTGTTTCGTGTGTTCATCGAAGATTTCTTCCAAAACTTCGTAGATATCATGATAGTGATAATAAAATGTGTTTCTGCTTATCCCACAAGCATCTGTCAGTTCCTTGATACAAATCCCATCGAAAGGTTTGTCGTTGAGCAAGCCGATAAGCGATTCTTTAATAAGCCTCTTTGTATCGTTTCCCATTTTAAAATTATTTGTTGAAGTCTTCCTTCATTGCCTTGATTTTATCTTCGTCCATAAATGTTTTGGTAATGTGGAGCGAAATTACTTCCGCACCGAGCTTGATTGCATCGTGTGCCCTCTGCGTTTTTACTGCATCGGCAAACTCTCTTGTATGTATTGCCACGCCTCTGTCAACAATCTGAAGTGTCGGATGGAACGCAGGGCAGGCAAAACTTACATTTCCGATATCGGAAGAGCCGAAAAGCTTGTCATGATCGCCGTTTATGTCAATGCCGAGTTCCTCATATACTTCCTTCATTACGCTTATTCCGGCAGGATTGTTCTTCATGCAGTCGTATGTAGCGTCAACCTTAAAGGTATCCCATGTTGTCTGCGTCATGATTGCTGCTCCGCGAGCACAGTCATCTACCATTCTGTGGACTTCCTGCAGGTATGCCTTATCCACAGCTCTCATGTAAAAGTGTACGCTTGCTTCTTCCGGAACGATGTTCGGAACGACACCGGCTTTTTTGTAAATTCCGTGCATTCTTACATCCGGAGTTACGTGCTGGCGCAGCATATCGATACCGTGGAACATGAGCTGCGCTGCGTTAAGTGCATTCTTTCCCTCCCATGGAGCTGCAGAAGCGTGTGCTGTCTTTCCGTGGAAATTATACTGATAGGACATCAGTCCGTTCAGTATGCAATATAAGAGGTTCTGATCGTAAAGGTGAATCATGATTGCCATATCATAATCATTGAACACACCGTCATCCGTCATTTGGACTTTCGCCCCGTCGGCTTCTTCAATCGGCGTTCCGATGACATGGATGTCCGCGTTGAGTTCGTCCTGAAGTTCTGCCATAGCGATGCCGGCGAGTACACTGATGGAGCCGCTGACACAGTGGCCGCATGCGTGTCCGATATCAGGCAGTGCATCATATTCCGTAAGTATCGCAACTTTATATTTATGATTGTTCGGTCCGTATACCGCTTTGAAAGCTGTTTCGATTCCCGCAAACGGATACTCCGTTGCAAATCCTTTTTTCTTTAAAAGTTCAACGATTTTGCGCGATGTTTCGAATTCCTGTCCGGAAATTTCAGGATGATCTGCGAGGTCATCGTTGAGGGCAATCAGTTCTGCCCAGTTCGCATCGATTCTTTCAAAAATCTTTTCTTTTAACTCCAAATACTTGTCCATTCTACACCTCCATGTTCTCCTTTATCATTAAAGCGGCAGTCTTTCATCAGCGGATGCTTCCTGTCCTACCGTCTTAAATTCCTCTTTTATAGCCTCTAAATGTTCCGGATTTGTCATAAGTTCAAATGCAGTCATTGTAAATGCTCTGACAAAATCAAGTGCATTGTCGATTGCGGTATCGCTGCAAGCATGTTCCGCAAATTCTTTCGTATGCGGTGCATAATATGTTTTGTCTCCCTTCGGACTCATTCCGCAGGTGAGCTGCACAGCCGGACAATGATAGCTTACATCTCCAAGATCCGAAGATCCCGGAATAACGGTTTTGGCATCAATATGCATAACATCATGTTCCAGCGTTTCAAGATTGGTCGCAACCATACGGGACAGGTATCTGTTGCTGCATGTATCCTTAAACGCAGCTTCCGGTTCCGAAAGTTCGTATGTGCATCCGGTTGCGAGTGCCGCACCTTTCACACAGTCGGTAAGTTTCGCGTAAAGTTCGTTTACGTATGCCATCTTTGCTGCTCTTACATATACCAGTGCTCTTGTATAATCCGGAATGATATTCGGTGCAACACCTCCGTCGAGAATGACACCATGTAATCTTGCATCCGGTTTTGTCTGCTGTCTGAACGCATTCATCAGATTAAAGAAATTAATCACAGCATCCAGTGCGTTGATTCCTTCATGCGGTGCTGCTGCAGCATGTGCGGTTCTTCCGTGGAATTCAATCTGCATGCATCTCATCGCAACCGTGTTGATTGATTCCGCATCTTTAAAGGAAGGATGTGCCATCATTGCAACATCAAATTCGTCAAACGCACCTTTTGCCGCCATTTCAACTTTTGCACCGTCGGTTTCCTCTGCAGGCGTTCCGATAACATAAATTTCTCCACCGTATTCATCGGCAAATTCACGCATGGCAATTCCGCTTCCGACCGACATTGATGCAATCAGGTTATGCCCGCAGGCATGACCTAAAACAGGCAATGCATCGTATTCTGCAAGCATTGCGATCTTAGGACCCGGCTTTTTGCCTTTATATACAGCTTTATATGATGTAGGAATTCCGCAGAATCCCTTTTCAACTTCAAATCCGTATTTTGAAAGGAGCCGGCACTGCCATTCACAGGCTTTTACTTCCTGCTTCCCTAATTCCGGATGATTGAAGATATTTTTTGCAAGCTCTCTGATTTCGGGGTCTAAATTATTAACTATCGCATCAATTCTTTCCATTACAACTTTGTCCATTTTGAATCCTCCCTCTATCGGACTGTCAGACGCACTCGTTCTCCGATCTAAGATATTATATCACAAAAATCTCTCAATTTCTACATTTTATTTGATAATTTCCGCTATTGGTTTGTTGAAATGTTTGGCAGAAAAATAAAAAAAAAGGGTGGATTTTTCTATCAACATGTAGTATAATTATCCCGTTGTCGATTTGTGCTACCGTGGCTCAGTCGGTAGAGCAGCTGATTCGTAATCAGCAGGTCGCCGGTTCGAATCCGGCCGGTAGCTCCATAAAAAAACGCCTCATGCAAAGCATGAAGCGTTTTTTTATTGTTTTTTTCCACAGACATATTCGCAATAAATGTTTACCGGACAGCTGTCACACTTCGGTTTTCTTGCATCGCAGCACTGTCTGCCGTGAAAAATCAGGCTGTGATGTGTGCGGCTCCAGCGTTCCTCCGGCACTCTTTCCATCAGTGACAGTTCCGTTTTCAGCACATCTTTCTCATCTGCAAGTCCGATTCGATTCGCAACACGGAACACATGCGTATCAACGGCAATTCTTTGCTGTCCGAACCCTACCGCAAGAACAACATTGGCGGTCTTGCGGCCGACACCCGGAAGACTTATGAGTGAGTCATAATCATTCGGCACTTTCCCGCCGAAGTCGCGGCAGATTTTCTGTGCCATGGCTACGATATTCTTTGCCTTTGTGCGATACATTCCGATTCTTTTTATGTATTCCTCAACTTCTGACGGTTCTGCGGCTGCAAGTGCCTCTGCATCCGGATAGCGTTCAAAAAGCGCGGGACTCACCTGATTCACAGACTTATCCGTTGTTTGTGCAGACAGCGCCACCGCAACAATAAGTTCATACACATTCTTGTGATTTAATGCGCACTCGGCATCCGGATAGGTTTCTTCCAGAATGTCGAGTACTTTGATTACGTCATCTTGTTTGATCATTTTTTACTCTCTTTCTTGACTTGCTGTCCTTTAAATGGTAGAATTGTATACAATTTTTCAGTAAGGAGCATTGCCACATGTTAAGCTTGGATTTTATAAATAATGAATATGAAGACACCAAAACACCGGCGCAAAAGGTGTGCGAATCGATCGCAATCGATATCTTGACCGGAATTCTTCCCGACGGAAAACAAATTGTCGAGCAAAAGCTCTGCGAAAAGTACAAGATGAGCCGTACTCCTATCCGGGAAATTATAAAGGACCTGCAAATGCTTGGGCTTATCGATCTGATTCCCAACCGCGGTGCTTTCGTCTCCGGTATCTCTCAACGCGATGTAAACGATTTTTTCTATATGAAAAGTCTTCTCTACCCTCAATGTGTCAAGTGGGCAGTCGAGCGCATAACGGAGGAGGAATTCGCAATGCTTGAAGAGGCTTTTACCTTCATGCAGTTCTATGCCGTAACCGAAGACCTCGAAAAAATCCAGCGGGTCATCCATGGCTTCAACGCCATAATATACAACGCAAGTCACAACAAGGAACTTGAAACAACGCTTCTCAGATATGACTTTTTAATAAAATATGCAAACATTGGCGTACGCTATCCTCTTAATTTCATGCAAGACGTTCTCGAAGAACATCAAGCCATCTTCGATGCTTTCAAAGCAAAGGATCCCGACATGGGCGCGGATGCCGCACAGGTACACGCATATAAATCAATGATGCGCAGAAAATAATCTGTGCGTTTTTTATAACTGGTTATAATATTCCGAGGTGTTCCAGCAAAATCTTAAGTCCGATTAAAATCAAGATGATTCCGCCCGCAAGACTTGCTTTATTCTCATATTTGTTTCCGAATTTATGCCCTATAAACACACCTGCTGAGGAAATAACAAAAGTCGTGCAGCCGATCAGCGCAATCGCAGACACTATGTTTACCTGCAGGGATGCAAAAGAAATTCCGACTGCCAAAGCGTCGATACTTGTTGCAATTGCCAGCACGAACAGTTCTTTGATATTCAGCCCCGATCCTTCTTCGCAGCAGGATTTGTCCTTGTCATCGCCCCTAAAAACATCCCAAATCATCTTGCCCCCTATAAACGCAAGAAGCACGAACGCAATCCAATGGTCAAAGCTTGTAATGTACGCCTCAAACTGTTTTCCAAGCAGCCATCCCACAAACGGCATCAGTGCCTGAAATCCTCCGAAAAACAATGCAATAACAAGCGTTTGACCTTTGTCTAACTTTCTCATGTTCAACCCCTTGCAAATTGCAACTGCAAATGCATCCATGGAAAGTCCGACACCGATCATAAAAATTTCAAAAAAACTCATAATATCTCCCTATTTTCTTGTTGGGTAAAAAAATATCTCCCTACAATTATAGAGAGATATTTTATCATATTATGCATTAAAAAACAAGGTTTTGCCGTCACTATCAATGGTAACTTTGCCGCCGTCAACAAGGTCGCCGCGGATAATCATCGAAGCAAGCTCGTTTTCGACATGCTTCTGAAGATAACGCTTAATCGGTCTTGCGCCGTACTGCGGGTCGTAGGATTCTTTTGCGATGAGCTCCTTCGCGGCATCCGTCATCGTAAGCGTCATGTCTCTGTCCGCAAGTCTGTTTGCAATCGCCTTGAAAGCAAGGTCGATAATCTTTTTAACCTGCTCCAATGTAAGGGCGCTGAATACGATAATGTCATCCACACGGTTTAAGAACTCCGGTCTGAAGTAATTCTTCAGCTCACCGGTTACTCTTTCCTTGACTTCTTCCGGAATATTACCTTCCTGATTCATATTCTCAATCAGCTCGCTGCTTCCGATGTTGGAAGTCATAATGATAATTGTGTTCTTAAAGTCAACGGTTCTGCCCTGGTTGTCGGTCAAACGTCCGTCGTCAAGCAGCTGAAGCAGAATGTTGAATACATCCGGATGTGCTTTTTCGATTTCGTCGAACAAAACAACACTGTAAGGTTTTCTTCTTACCGCTTCGGTAAGCTGTCCGCCTTCATCATATCCAACATATCCAGGAGGCGCTCCTACCAGTCTGGAGACGGAGTGCTTTTCCATGTACTCGGACATATCAATACGAATCATATTTCTTTCGGTATCAAACAAGGACTCGGAAAGCGCTTTCGCAAGCTCGGTTTTGCCGACGCCTGTAGGTCCGAGGAAAATGAACGAACCGATTGGTCTGTTTTCATCCTTGAGGCCTGCTCTTGCTCTGAGGATTGCCTCCGAAACCGCCGTAACAGCTTCGTCCTGTCCGATAACTCTCTGATGAAGGATTTCCGGGAGTTTCAAAAGTTTTTCTCTCTCGGTTTCCACAAGCTTGCTTACCGGAATGCCTGTCCACGAAGAAATAACCTCCGCGATTTCTTCTTCGTTTACTTCTTCTTTCAAAAGTCTTGCTTCGCCGCCGTCTACGCTGTCAGCCTTCTGCTTTTCTTCTTCCAGTTTCTTCTCAAGTTCCGGAAGCGTTCCGTATTTGAGCTGCGCCAATTTTTCGAGGTCATAGTTTCTCTCCGCCTCTTCCATTTGGTGTTTAACTTCTTCAATCTGCTGCTTGGTTCCCTTGACCTCGGAAATCGCCTTCTTTTCGTTTTCCCACTGCGCTCTCATGGAAGCATCTTCTTCTTTGAGGGCTGCCAGTTCTTTTTCGAGGGTCGCAAGTCTTGCCGCGGAAGCTTTGTCGGTTTCCTTGCCGAGTGCTTGTTTTTCAATCTCAAGCTGCATAATCTTTCTGGATATTTCGTCCAGTTCCGACGGCATACTGTCGATTTCGGTTCTGATTCTTGCAGCCGCTTCGTCCATCAGGTCGATGGCCTTATCCGGCAGGAATCTGTCGCTGATATAACGGTCGGAAAGTGTCGCGCAAGCAATTAAAGCACCGTCCGTAATTCTGACGCCGTGATGGATTTCAAAACGCTCTTTCAAGCCTCTTAGGATAGAAATCGTATCTTCCACCGACGGTTGATCAACCAGCACCTTCTGGAATCTTCTTTCGAGTGCGGCATCTTTTTCGATGTATTTCCGATATTCGTCCAATGTTGTAGCACCGATGCAGTGAAGCTCACCTCTTGCCAGTTTCGGTTTCAAGAGGTTGCCCGCATCCATCGAGCCTTCGGTTCTGCCTGCGCCTACAATATTATGGATTTCATCGATGAACAGAATGATTCTGCCCTCGGATTTTTCAACTTCGTTTAAGACCGCTTTCAGTCTTTCCTCGAATTCGCCCCTGAACTTAGCACCCGCAATCAGTGCACCCATATCCAGCGCGAAAATGGTCTTGTCCTTCAGGCCTTCCGGCACATCGCCGTTCAAAATACGCTGCGCGAGGCCTTCTACGACTGCGGTTTTGCCGACGCCCGGCTCACCGATCAGGACAGGGTTATTCTTCGTTCTTCTGGAAA
>ULJH01051733.1_pt1 | contig 12245 bp, 12 predicted proteins | sample 1950781 | NCBI WGS metagenome assembly ULJH01 (sample SAMEA4835462, study PRJEB28245) | human gut metagenome | biome: gut microbiome; material: fecal sample | place: Denmark | collected 2008 | reverse complement strand
TTGCTTGTTGCGGTTCATCAATAAATAAATACCACATAGCGCTATTGACGCAATTACTGGGCGTAAATGAAATTGTAGTGGCATTAGACAAAGAATATACAGACCCTTTTAGTGAAGAAGGTCGTAATTATTGGCAGAAACTTTATGATATTTGCGATAAATACAAAAGTAGGGCCAAAATGTCTTTTATTTGGGACCACGATAATCTTCTTGAAAAAAAAGATGCTCCTATTGATAAAGGAATTGATGTCTTTCGACAATTATATAAAGACCGAGTTTTTGTTCGGTAAAAAAGGAATGATGTTATATGAAATATAGATTGCGGGGCAATTTTACAAAGAACTCCGCTGAATGCTTGCGTGAGCTATTGGAGGCACGCGGAATAACAGATTGGCAATCCTACATTCACCCCAATAGTAGCGCAGAACTTTCCCCTTATGATTTAGAAAACATTGAAGCGGGCGTAAAAATGGTGCTACGCCATTTGAAGAGAAATAGCAATATTTGTATTCTCGTAGATAGTGATTAGTTGTAATAGTTTCTATCTCTAAATAAAATCCTATAAACTGCGGGGACCTCCTTATAGTCTTGATAACCAAACATGCGTAGCAATGCGGGTGTGGCGTTTAGTAATGGAAACGAGATGGTAAAATCATCAAGAATTGGAAAATCAATCGCAACGAAACTTCCCAGCGGGAAGGACGCTCAACGACCATAATTAGGAGCGAGCAATCGCAAGGTATGGTCTAATCCCAATAAATACGCAGAAATGCGGGGTATATAATGTGCGACGGCTTTACAAGCGCGGCGATACTGTGGAATTACATCAAACACATTTATCCCAATGCGCGACTATCATATAAGCTACACGAAGGAAAGCGGCACGGGCTTGCGGATACCGTAGAATGGTTTGAAGAACAAAATTTCGACCTTATTCTTTGTCCTGACAGTTCATCCTATGATAAACAAGAAATGGAGAGGCTGGTAGAACGGGGCATGGAAGTGTGCGCACTCGACCATCACAGCGGAGAACTTGAAGAAGTGTTTCAGTCTCCACACGCAATAGTTATCAATAATCAGCTGTCACCAAATTATAAGAATAAAGAGCTTTGCGGCGCGGGAATTGTTTATAAATTTCTCATGGTAATGGATGACTACCTCAATATCATAGTCTCACCGATGTTCCTTGATTTGGTGGCTTTTGGCAACATTTGTGATGTAATGTGGATGGGTAGTATGGAAACCCGCTATTACATTATGGAAGGATTACAGCATATTACGAATAAGGGTTTGATGGCGCTATTGGCTTCTGTTGATTACAGACTAAAAGGCAGAGGCATTCCACCCTATCGCGGTCTTTCTCCTATCGATGTAGCTTTCTATTGCGGCCCAGCCATCAATGCGGTCACGCGTGTCGGCACACTTGCCGAAAACGAAATGATGTTTTTAGCATTTACCGACCCTGAACGTGAAGTTCCTTCAACCAAACAACGCGCCCGAGATGGCGATACCGAAACTATTGCCGAACAATTTGCCCGCATAGCAGATAATGTAAAGGCCAGACAGGGACGGCAGGTAGAACGCGCGATGAATATTTTGCGGTTCAAAATTGCCAAAGATAACCTTGACGCAAACAATATTATCGTAGTAGAGGTCGAACCAGAAGATGAAATCCCGCAAGCCATCAGCGGTTTGTGCGCACAAAAGATATTGAGTGAAACCGGTCATCCTTGTATTTTAGGACGGCGCGGTGGAGATGATGTTTTACGCGGTTCTATGCGTTCGAGCGCTCTATTCGAGCATTTACCAAGTTTTAAAGAATTTTTAGAGAATTCCGGTTATGCGACAGTAAAGGGCCATGCTAACGCTGCCGGATTTGAACTACCTCTCCAATCTCTTTCTTCTTTCATCAAATATTCCAATCAAGTGCTTTCCCCCGAAGATTTCACCAATATTTGTGTTTGCGATTATGAATTTGATGCCACTGAAAGCACCATCTATTCCGTAGGTATGATTATTGGAAACGCCACAACTCTTTGGGGCAATGGCGTTGATGAGGTGAAAGTGGCGATAAAGAATTTGCCGCTTGGAGCTATCCAAATTATGGGGCAAAAGAAAAATTGTTTGAAAATCTCTTATAAAGGCGTGGATTATGTGCGCTTTGGAGATACGGACATGATTGATGCGCTCATGGAAAATAGATTGCGGAAAATTGATATTATAGGAAGTTTTTCTGTAAATGAATGGAATGGACGGCGTTCTCTTCAAGTCTTTATTGATGAATGGCAATTCAGTAATGAGGAAGAAGAAAAGGCACATAAGTTCGATTTCTAATGAAGAAAAAGAGAGGAAAGTATTTTACTTTCCTCTCGATTTGTTGTAGAATGGAGAAAACAAGATGGGAGGGGAGAACTTTGGAGAAGATGACCTATATAGGTAGTCTTCACAATCATACGGATTATTCCAATTTACGTATTCGCGATTGTATCAATAAAGTGCCGGAACTGATACAAACCGCAATCGAATTGGGGCATCAACTGGTAGCTATAACCGACCATGAAACATTGGCAAGTTTTGTCAAAGTTGAGGAATGTTATGAAAATGTAAAGAAAGACCATCCAGATTTCAAAATTATTCGAGGCAATGAAATCTATTTGACACGTAACGGATTGTCAGCGGAAAACTTCAATGCTGACCGCGATAAATATTTTCACTTCATTCTGTTGTGCCGCGATTTAGAAGGATACCATCAAATGTGTCAGCTTTCGACGCGTGCATGGAACCGTTCTTATTTCGCGCGCAGTATGCGTCGTGTGCCAACCTATTATCAAGACCTCAAAGACATTATCAAGCCGAATAAAGGGCATATTATTGCGCTATCGGCATGCTTGGGGGGTCAATTAGACACCTTTTTGCTTCAATATGCGAAGACAAAAGATAAGGAAGTCTATGATACAGCAAAGCATTGGTGTGAATACATTCAGGATATATTTGGAGAAGAAAACTTCTATTTGGAACTTCAACCTTCTCATAACGAAGAACAAGTTATTGTAAATAAGTTGCTTCTTCAAATTAGTCAAGAACTTTCTATCCCCTATGTAATCACGAATGACGCGCACTATCTTCGTCCGAAGGATGCGCTCGTCCATGAAGCATTTCTAAAAGCGCAGGATGGAGACCGTGAAGTTCAAAGTTTTTATTCTTCGACGTATTTGATGAATGATGACGAGGTTCGTTCCTATCTTCCTTATATGACAGAAGATGAACTTCAAAGCGCTTATCATACTATTGCAGAAATTGGAAAGAAATGCGAAGACTTCACTATCAAGAAACCCCTTGAAATTCCTTCACTCCAATGGCGCGATTTCCCGCATTACACAGAAAGTGCGCGTGAATATTATTATGAAAAAATGCCTTCTTTGCGAAAATTTGCTTCATCTCCCCATTTGCCGGATAGGATGTTGGTAGATGCTACGATTACAGGCATCAAAGAAAAACCCGACCTTCAAAACGATGAAGCATATGAAGCATTAGAAGAATGCCTTGATATTACTTGGGTTTCTAGTGAGGTCAATAATGCTCGATGGAGTGCTTATTACCTCAATCTTCAAAAGATTATTGACGAATGTTGGAAAGCAGGAACTATCATTGGGTGTAGCCGAGGAAGTGGTGGCGGTTTTGTTCTGCTCTACGCGCTTGATATTATTCAAATGAATAAGTTGCGAGAGACGACAAGGCTCTTTCCATGGAGATTTTTGAACCCTAAACGCGTGTCTGTTTTGGATTAGTAATTGGTCCCATTACATTGGAAGATGTAATTGCAAAAAGCGAATTACAGGGGAAGTCCTAAAAGTTATTTCTACCAACTATTAGAGCAATCAAAATAGGGCGTGACTAATTATCACGACATGGTAAAAAGGAAATAAATTGGATAATCCTGTGGCATAGCACCTTATAGGTGAAGGCCCCAACGACTACCAAGCTTTACCGTAAAAAGGTAATGGTATAGTCTATTCCCTTCAAATACCGTGAAAACGGGGGTATTTTAAGATTGATACAGACATCAGCGGAATAAAACGCGCACAAGTGCTAAAACATTTGTATAAAGTCTATGGAGATTACATTAGCAATGTCGCAACTTTCAAGATGGAGAAATCCAAAAGCGCTATTCAAACGGCAGCGCGAGGTCTCAATATCGCTGTTGAAGACGCTTTATATTTGTCTTCACTAATTACTGTGGAGCGCGGGCAGTGCTACACGCTCAATGACATGTATTATGGAGATAAAGAAAAAGGTATCGCGCCCAATACTACTTTTATTGCAGAAATCAATAAGCATAAAGGTCTATGGGAGATTGCGAGTAAAATTGAAGGATTGGTCTGCGGATATGGTAGCCACGCTGGCGGCATTATATTTGTAGATAAACCTTTCACAGATGTATGTGCCCTTATGCGCGCTCCTGATGGAACTTTGATTACACAGTTTGATTTACACGATGACGAAAAATTATCGCTCATCAAAATAGACTTATTATCTATCGAAGGTATTGATAAAATACAAACTTGTTTAGAACTTCTTATTGAAGCAGGATTAGTAAAAGAAAAGCCCACTTTGCGCGAAACTTATGAAGATGTTATAGGTATCTATAAAATTGAACGAGATGACCCAAAGATGTGGGAAATGGTATGGAACCATAAAATTCTTTCACTTTTCCAAATGGAACAACAAAGTGGCATACAGGGAATAGAACAAACTCATCCCGCAAATGTAGATGATTTAGCGACTTTGAATTCTGTTATTCGTCTTATGGCACAAGAGAAAGGCGCGGAAACACCAGTTGAAAAGTATGCGCGTTTTCGAAAGCATCCAGAAGATTGGGAACATGAGATGATTGAAGCTGGTTTGACAGAAGCAGAGCGTAATCTTCTTCATAAGCATTTAGATACCTCTTCTGGTCTCTGTATAGCACAAGAGGGTTAACTTTTTTACTTCATATATATTATCCAAATAAAAAGAAGGGAGGTGAATAAAATTTTTAGTTTTGATAATTTTTTAGAAACTAGTCATCAAATGTTTCAAAGTAATCAGGAGCATCCTATTAGTTTGGAAGAAGTAGCAAATACTATGGGGATGTCTATGACTACTCTACGCAAATATCTTTATCAGGAAGCAAAAAGTTATCCTGAAAAAATTATTCCCGATTATTTTCATCAGCTTCATTTCAAAATTCATAATTTTGATACTTTAACTCCTGAAAGTAGTTATTGGTTAGGATATTTGTTTGCTGATGGATGCTACGCCGTTAGTTCAAAAGGGTATAGCACTCGCCTTATGCTTGAATGTCAAATTAAGGATAAGGAAATATTAGAAAAATTTTGTGATTTCTTGAATATACGGCGTTCTAGACTTACAATCGGGCATAAGGGACAAAGTATTGCTTTAAGTTTGGCAGACAATAATTTCTCTACTTCTGTATCACATTGGGGCATTCAAACTAATAAAAGTCATAAGGAAAATCATGTTCCACAAGAAATTCTAGATAATGACACTCTGTTTTATCAATTTTTTCGTGGATTGGTTGATGGAGATGGAACAGTCCATTTAACAAAAAACGCGCCCGGAGTTTCTTTTGTTTCAAATAGTCAAACTTTTTGTCAGGAAATAAAAGAAAAACTACAAAACACTTTGCCTGTTCCTTCATCGGTTTGGATTTCAGTAAGAAAAAAAGAAATAGTGCCAAAAGCTACACAAGCAATATATTTCCTTAAAATTGGCTCTGGCGGCATAAGCGCCGGTCAAGAACGAAATCGCAATCTAAAATTTCTATATCATAATATGTATGAAGGACAAAAAATTATTCTTACTCGCAAATATGAAGCATTTTGCTCTTTGCTGGTAAGGTAAACGGCTCTCTATAAATCTTGTAAATTGCGGGGACACCCTGAATTTCTTAATTACTAACTATGGTATGTAAATACTTCATAGGGCATTCAATAACGGGAATGAGAAAGTAAAAACATTAAGAAATGGGCTATCAAACGCAACGAAGCCTCCTAAAAAATAGGAGGAACGCTCAACGACTATAATCAAGACGAGAAATCGAATGTATAGTCTATACCCTATCAAATATCTTGAAAAAGAGGGTAGTAATAGTTCATGCAATTAGTTCAACTTCCAGAATGTGGTGGATTTGACCTTCAATGGTCTGACCGTCTCCGCCGTGCCATCGCAAAGAAAAACCCCAAAGAATTTGAGAAGTTGGAAGCAGAATATTTTAAAAACGCAAAAGAAAAACATCTTTCAATGAACTTGTGTAGTTATGTATGGTATCATCAAATTTCTTTGAGTAAAGGCTACGGGTTCAACGCCTCCCATACATTGGGCTACTCACTTGTCGCACTACAAGAAATGAACCTTGCCTATAAATACCCAATCATCTATTGGAATACTGCCAATCTCATTATCGATAGTGCTGGTATCTATGATAAAACAGATGAAGATGATGAAGACGTAGATGAACCAACTTGCGTGGAAAATGAAGATGGCAATCCAGAAGAAGAAGAAATCGTATCTCTCTATGAACCCGAAGAGTGGGAAGAATACGAATATGAAGACCTTCCCGACCGTAGCGGCAAGAAGAAAAAGAAAATCAAAACTGTTGATTACGGTCGTGTCGCTTCTGCCATCGGCAAATTCCAAGCCAACGGCATTACCATCGTCCCTCCCGACATCAATACCTCCGGCTACACTTTCACTCCCGACGCGGAACACAACCGCATCATGTATGGCTTGCGCGGCATTGCTCGCATTTCTCCCGACCTCATTGAAGCCATCATGAAAAATCGTCCCTTTACATCCCTTTCTCAATTCCTCGAAACCGTTCCTTCAAATAAGCTCCAAACCCTGAACCTCATCAAAGCGGGCGCATTCGATGAAATTGAGAAGAGACCGCGCGAAGAAATTATGCGGACTTTCATTGAAACAGTCGCAGAGAAGAAAAACCGCCTCACACTCCAAAATATGGCGGCACTTCTGGAAAGAGATGTAATTCCTGCGGAAATGGAATGGTATGGAGAGCTATTCCAGTTCAATAAGTTTCTCAAAAAGCACAAATCTGGTGATTATTACACGCTTACGAATGGCTCTATCACCTACATCGGCGAGCATTTCTCTGCCGACCTGATTGAAGATGGCAATCGCATTCGTCAAAAAACATGGGATACCACCTATTCCAAAGCCATGGAACCCATGCGCGCATATATCAAATCTCACAGTGAAGAGATGTTGGCGCGCCTAAACCAGAGCTATTATGATGAAATTGCGGACAAATACGCGCAAGGAAATGTTTCCCATTGGGAAATGGAAAGTGTTTCGTTCTACTATCATCCGCATGAACTGGCGAAGGTTTCCTTCCCATTTGATGATTTCAACGCTCTCCCCGATACGCCCACTGTTGAGCGTGAATTCAAGATGAAAAACGGTCAAACCGTTCGCAAGTATCGACTTTCGCTTCTGGCGGGCACGGTAATCGATAAGAATAAGATGAAGAATACGATTACGCTGCTTACACAAACAGGCGTTGTAACAGTCAAAATCTACAAGAACCAGTTCGCCCTTTATGATAAGCAGATTTCCAATAAGGATGAAGACGGCGTAAAACATGTGCTGGAACGGTCTTGGTTTAGCCGCGGAACACTTTTGCTCGTTCAGGGTTTTCGCAGTGGAGAGCAGTTCGTCCTAAAAAAATATCGCGATAGTGTCTTTCCTGTAATTTCGCGATTTGAAAGTATTGACAACAACGGACAATTTATGCTAAAATATGAGCGTGAGGTGGAAGAAGAATGATAGGCTTTATTGACTATGATTTCTTTCAAACTTCTAAATTGTCCTATCCAAACTTGGAAATGATGAAACTATCATCATTTTTGACATTCGATAGCGGGGCGAGAGAGTTTTGTCGGCTTCTCTCGCCCGACGAACCCAATTTAGAAGCATATGAAGAAATACATTTCTTTGCGGAAGGCAGAGATTGTGTAATACCCAATGCGGTTCGCATTCATCCCAATACCCACTATCATGGCCTTTATTTTACGGATGGCGGGTATAAGCCGTTTGAACGCGAACTGATTGAATACACCATTCCGCGCCCCTACATTTACATCGAGTATTTGAAGAAAAGGCTTGCGGAAAATTTAGATAATCAAAAGGAAGTTCATGCGTTAAAGAAATTTGTAAATTCTGCCTATTATCGTGCCTGTGTAAATGGGAAAATTCTTCCTATTCCAGCCTTCAAAAAAAATGAACGCCTTTATCTTTATGATAAAGAATTCTTTTTCAATGGCTGGGAAACGGTAATGGATGAAATTACTTCTCGTAGCCCCTCTTCCATCATATGCGTCCATCCTATCCACTGTAAAACGATGGGGCAATATTTGAAAATAAGAGAATATGAGAAAATTGCGCGTGGAAATGAAGTTTGGTGGGATTTGCCGGTTCCTTTGAGCGACATTCCCTACCTCTTCAATCATTATTATACAGAACTAAAAAATGACATTATTTCTTCCGCCCAAGTCTATTTGCCGATTGGAGGCAATTCCCTTGTAATGGATAGCTACTGCGTGAGAGAATTGTCATATAAGTTGAATTTGCTGTATAGTTTTTGGGCGCGTTCAATCCCATTAAAATTGCGTTATGTGCGTCCTACGGTGGGGCATCGTAATGTGATGGAAGAATTATTTGAAGAACTGGAAAAATGGAGTTCTTCCTCTACTCCCTATCGTCGCGATACTGCCTTTATTGATTTTGTAGCTAAAAAAAATAGAGCCGTGTGGTCTGCGATAGAGAGGTGCGGCGAAGACAAACAAGTGCTTTTCCGCCAATCCTATAAAAATATATCAAATTACAAAATTTGGAGGCTGACCTAAAACATGCTAACCATTCAGGAAATTCTTGAAAAAAGAATTGCTTTGGAAAGACAACTAACCTACGCACTGATGACTATGGAGAAGAAGAGCGAAATCATGAAAATTCGCAAGGATTTACTGGCACTTCAAAAGGAATGCCCGCATAATGTGGAACCGGTTGTGCCCGTTCGTGGCAAGTGTCCGTATTGCGAATTTCCTCTCAAAGCGGTTGCTTCTTCTACGAAAAGGAGTAAAGAAAGTCTATGAATAAGCTCTACTCTCTTCCTAATGTAGGAATGTGCGCCGTTATCAAAAAAATGCTCGATGAAAAGGGCATTGAATATGAATGTATTGAGGATGAAATGGAAATGATGCTAAATGGTTATGAGGCCGTTCCCGTCCTTGAAACAGACGAATGCGTTTATACGCGTCCCATTGAAATAAAGAAATGGATTATGGAGCAGTAGTATGGCATCACAAATTATGGTATTTCTCCTTATGGCCGATGCGCTAATTGTAGCGATTGGACTATTTCGAAAGCGCAATATGTGGAAATGGATTATCGCATATTGGGTGCTTCTTACTATAAAAAACTTTATTGACTTTTTGGGGGTGTTCTAATTGGAAAATGTAATCAAAAGAGACGGGCGGCTGGAAAAGTTTGACAGCAATAAAATCAAGCGTGCTATTATGGCTTCCATGCAATTTACGCCCGAAGGAATTGATGAAGAACTGGCAGACAAAATTGCTAATAGCGTAGCGATTACAAAGAAGGATATGGCAGTTGAAGCCATTCAGGATATTGTAGAGCAGAAGCTAATGGCGAGTAAGCGCAAAGATGCGGCCAAAGAATATATCCTGTATAGGGACAAGAGAAATAAGGCCCGTGGCAGAACACAAGCTAACATCTTCGCCGACATTATTGATACGAAAGTGAATGATGTCACGCGCGATAACGCAAACATGAATGCGGACACGCCCGCAGGTATGATGATGAAGTTTGCCGCCGAGAGCACTAAACCCTATGTAGATGCGTATCTGCTGACGGATGAGGCAAGAACAGCAGTAGAGGGCAATTATCTTTACATCCATAAGTAATATTGTGGCATCGCATAGTAATATGTGAATGAAAACTCCGTGAATTGACAAATGTCAAGTGTAGAATTGATTTCTGCTAACAGGGGAACCGCGATAACGCGCAATCCTGTGCCAACTTGTGCTTGCGGGCACAAAAGGTCAATCGACTATCGAAAGAGTATAATACGAATGAAATGCCGTATTAGAAGCGCGGAGAGACAATAATTTGTCTATGATATAGTCAGGGCGAGAAATTCTCGCTTGGATAAAGACTACTACCCCACTAAATCTCTTACTTGCGTCCAGCACCCACTAGATAAGCTACTGAAACATGGTTTTCGCGCCGGTCATGGTGAAGCTCGACCGGCAAAGCGCATTGAAACCGCAACGACCTTGGCGGCGATTTCACTTGAATGCGTGCAGAATGAGATGCATAGGAACAATCTGTGCCTTTGATTAGAAATAATCATAGCAAACGGCGTGTCCCAGATATCAATGGGGTGTGGAAGTTTTACTTCTGCTAACGGGGAAGCATTTGTAATCCCGTGTAGCATAATGCTATGTAGAGACTATCGAAAAGGTATTTCGCGCATAAGGCGAATAGAACCGAGTAGAGTAGAGACGGAACATGATACCGTTTCCAAGTGCGCCGACGCTTACCGCTTGAAGGCGAAGCGTGTGATATAGTCCGCATCGTAAAAGATGTGGGAGGCCAAGCCATTCCAGCCTTTGATTTTATGCTTGCTCCATATGTTAAAATGAGCTGGGTGGAAGAAGTAAAGAAGGTGGAAGCTATTACTGGCAACGACTATTCCCAGTATTATGAGTTCCCCTTTGACGATTATGAAAAAGAATTTGGAGTGCGTGAGCTTGACGCGGCACGCGTAGAACTTATCAAGCGCGTTCATCAGGCTATGGAAGCATTCATTCATAATATGAATTCTATCCATTCACGCGGAGGAAATCAGGTAAAATAAACTGCCTATATTAGTAGCAATGCTAATATGAAAGCGGACAAAATCGGTGGAACCCTTATTATAAAACACACATTTTTATCTTCTGGCGAAGCCAATTAGGAGGTGTTTGTATTGAACCAAAAGCTTACACAAGAGCTAACTCAAAATATAATCAATTATTATCGTTCAACCCCTATGACAATTCAACATTTGGCAGAACATTTTAAATTATCTGTTCCAACTATTATCAAAGTGCTTCAAAATAATAAAATAGAACGATGGAATAAATATCGTCTTCTTTCTCCGGATTTAGATGAAAATTATTTTGATAATATTGACAACGAAACAAAAGCTTATTTTCTTGGATTGCTACTTACAGATGGAAATGTATATGTTGATTATTCTTCAAATACTCGTCAAAAACTATTTAGCCTCTCACTAAAACAAGAAGATGCCTATTTATTAAAAATATTCAAAGAACAAATACATAGCCATCATAAAATTACTACTTCTTCTAATAATGTATCACATTTACAAGTATATTCTACCAAAATGGTAGAAAGCCTTATAAAATTAGGAGTAGAACCTCAAAAAAGCACAAGGGAACAATTCCCTTTTGAAGTCAAAAAGGATATGTGGAGACATATTTTACGAGGTATTTTTGATGGAGACGGTAGCGCGGGTTTTTATGCTCGTCCTAATAGGAAAAGTCATCGTAAATGTATTTGTTTTTGTAATGGTGGAACAAAGCTTCTAGAACAAATATCTAACTTTTTATTTGAAGAGCTTGGAATAACTAAACCAATAATACGGCACGAATGTAATGCTTATATTATTAGATACACACAAAATGAAGCAATGGAAGCTATTATAAATTATATGTATGGTGAGGCTACTGTTTTTCTACAACGAAAAAAAGATGTGTGTAATTTAATTTTAAAAGAAATAAGGCAATACCGAGATAACTGATTGGCTTAACATCCATCAGTATCCTAACGAATAGCGATTGAAACCTTTATGGAATATAATATCGCCACGAGTGCCCGCCATCCTTATTAGGATGAAAATCTATTCTGGACTGGAAAGTGATTTCCAGAAGTGCGGATAAAAAGCCGCACGATAACATAATTGGGTATTTTCCTCCATCAACTACGGCACTGACACATCTGCCGAAGGTCGTCTAATCGTCCGTGAAATCCTAAAATCCACAGAAGACGGCGTAGGCAACGGTTCTACGGCCATCTTCCCGATACAAATTTTCAAGGTCAAAGATGGCGTAAATGGTAATCCCGAAGACCCAAATTACGAC
>ULJH01040872.1_pt1 | contig 12252 bp, 9 predicted proteins | sample 1950781 | NCBI WGS metagenome assembly ULJH01 (sample SAMEA4835462, study PRJEB28245) | human gut metagenome | biome: gut microbiome; material: fecal sample | place: Denmark | collected 2008 | reverse complement strand
GGGATTGACCGCGCATTTTTTGCTCATAAAATCGATTTTCCTTTCGGGACGCGAAACGTCCTCTTGAATTATTCACAATTACGTATTATAATATAGCTGAAAGCAAATGTACATACCCAGATTGTAAATTTTTTTAGGCGGAGGCAAAGCCATGTCGCAATCCAACACACTTTTCGCGAAAAACGACTCGGGGTTTATCTGCGCGGGATGCGGCAGAGAGGTACCCCCTCTCGGCTATTCGTCGCGTAATCACTGTCCGTTCTGCCTCTGCTCGCTCCATGTCGATGTCAACCCCGGCGACCGTGCCTCGCAATGCCGCGGGCTTATGAAGCCGATAGCCGTAAAAGCCGATTCCCGCCGCGGCTTCGTCATAACTCACCGTTGCACCGTCTGCGGCTTCACGCGGAACAACCGCTCGCAATCGGACGACGACACCGAACTTCTCATAAAGCTCACGAATCCTTATAACATAGAGTGAGGAATCACAGATGGAAAAAAGCAAAAACACAACTCTGAGATATTATATCGACCTCATCGTCGTATGCGCTCTGGCGTTTGTCTCCGCATATATGCTGCTGCCGAAGGGCGGCAAATGGGCAACTCTTCCCTTCTGTATAGTATGCGCCGTTGCCGCAGGCTTCACACGTGTGAAATGGCTGTTTTCGTCGATCATATTCGCCGTCTCCGCTTACTTTGTAAGCTCATTTTTCGTCGGAGATTTTGAATTTTCCGTTGTATGCGCGGCGTTTTCGGGCGTATGCTGCCTTGTCGGTTGTCTCGCCGCAAAGTTCACTGAATCAAGGAAAGCACTCGCCGCCGTTGCCGCCGTTTTCCTTGTCGCGATCGGCTGCGCCGGGCATTTTTATCTTTTCGGCAGTCCACTGTCGGCGTTTCGCGCTTCCGACACGCTTGAAGCCTATGTCAGTGAGAATTATACCGATTCGGTAAAAACGAACGGTCTGCGCTACGACCGCGCAAAGCGCCTTTATTTCACCGAGATCTACGGCACGAACAACGTGACCGACATCTGTACACTGTATTCCGACGGCACATATGTGATTGATAATTACCGCGCCCGCGCCGTTAATTCGCTGATGAGCGACGCGCGTCTGAAGGTCCAGCTCGCACTGCGCGACGCATATCCGAACGGAAAATTCGGCGTCGTATCCGCGGGAATAAGCGCCTTTCCCGAAGGAAAACTCGACGTTTCGGAGCAGTTTTCGGATCTGTCGCGGATGTCCTTTGACATCAACGTTTCGACCGCTCTGACTCTTGACGACTTCGCTTCGCTTGCAGGAGAATATATCCGCGCGGTTGCAAAAGCCGGGCTTCGTCCCGCCCATATCAGAGTACGCGGGGGAAACGTCGGAAAGCACTTCCTGACCGTGAAAACTCTCCCCACATCGTTTCCCGCACCCGTCAGCGTCGCCTTTGAGCCGGAGGACCCTTTCGCGCTGTATGTCGCGAAAAAACTCATGAAATAGCTCCCGGCATATCGCCGGAACAAACTCATACATCACTGTTTCACCCGCTTTGCATCACCGTTTTCCGCGAAGCGGGCTTTTATGTTCGCAAATTCACCTTTTTCTTCTCATTTTTCTGCAACAACGGCAACAAATCAGACATTTTTCTATTGACAAACAGGCGCAGATGTGATAGAATCAACGTGCTTGGTATCGGTTGATTATGTTGCAGACTTTTTGTTTTTGTGATATTATAAGTTGCAACTGCAAAAACAACCTGTTTTTGCAGCGTCAGAAACCGTTTATCAAACAGAATTTTTTAGAAAGGATGTATCTTTTATTATGAAGAAATGCATCACCAGAAAGGCTCTTTGCATACTGCTTTCGGCATTGCTAACCGTCAGCGTATTCGCAACCTGCCTCGTCTTCTCCGCAAGCGCTTCCGGAATGTCTGTCTCCTATGATATTCCCGATGGCGTAACCGTACAGGCAAGCCCTTACGGCACTGTCGATGTACTCGTTGACGGCGTAAAGGACGCTGAAACTCCCATCGTAAAATGGGAAGGCAACCAGAAGTACATGTTCGCTCTCAGGAACGGTACAGGCGCCGTTTGTGAGTACACCCTCACTCTCGACCTTGACGGTAAGAAGTTTGTCAAGGGCGTAGTCCTCTCCATCCTCAACTACACCTCAGGTAACGTCGGTCTCCCCGAAGCAGTTACCTTTGAAGTGGCAGGCGAATCCTTCACCGCAACAATCGGCGAAGGCAATGCTCAGATTGTTGACATCGCAGCTGATTTCGGCAAGTCCGTTGAAGCTGACAAGATCGTCGCAAAAGTAACCTATTCCGCTGAATCCAACAGAAAGTACAATATGTACACCGAGTTCTCCTTCGTTGAAGGCGAAGCTCCTGTTGAAGAACCCTCTACCGCACCTTCCGAATCCAAGAACCTTGCACTCAATGCAACAGTTCTCAACACTCCCGAATATGTCGACAACGAAAGCCAGTGGCCCTGCAGCTACAACGGCAAGGTAAACGACGGTATTATCGCTGAATACGGCGCTCTCGGTATGGCCGGCGTCGACTGGGCAGCTTTCTACTACAACAACGACAGCGCCAAGAATAACTTCGACGGCAAAGTCGGCGAAATCGTTCTCGACTTCGGTTCTGTTACCGAATTCTCCTCATTCAGAACTCATATCTACGGCACCGGCGGCAGCGGTATCGCTGAGATCGAAAAGGTCGAATTCTTCGTTTCCGATGACAATTCCACCTGGACCTCCGTTGGTTCCGTAACCGAAAACCTCACCGGCGAAGGCGCTTGGGCAGAGCTTGAAGCAGAAGCTTCCGGCCGTTATGTCAAGTATGCGTACACCAAGTCCTCCACTGTCGGCGGCGTATTCCTCTTCATCTCCGAATGCGAAGCATACGGCAAAGTTGCTGCTGAAGAATCCAGCGAAGAGCCCTCCGAGGAACCCTCCGAAGAGCCTTCTGAAGAGCCCTCTGAAGAACCCGGCGACGAACCCGTTATCGCAAAGCCCGAAAACAGCGCTTTCAACCTCGATGTTCAACTTTCCGCTGACAACGTAAAGGCTGGCAGCAGCTTCGTTGCAACCATCACCGCAAGCAACCTCAAGTCGTTCCTCTACGGTGTTGAAGCAACCCTTACCTATGATAAAGACCTCTTTGAGCTTTATCTCCCCACCGGCAACTTCCTCGACACTCTTCTTGCAAAGAATGTTGAAAGCGGCGAATGGGAAAGCCTCACCACCGCTGAAGCCGGTAAGATCGAACTCTCCTTCGTGACCGCAGAAGCTGCAAACCTCATCGACGAAGACAGCTTCGCAATCGTTCTCATGTTCACCGCTAAGGCTGACGTTGCCGCTAACCTCGCTTCCTACATCGTAGTTGACGCAGTCGCAGGCACCAATGCTGATTCCGACCGTGTCGACGGTACCGGTTCCTTCGCCAAGATCACCACCGGCGAAAAGGCTCCCGTAACTCAGCCCGACGCTCCCGTTATCAAGGACGTCAAGGATCCCGCTGCAGTTATCGCAGTTGAATTCCCCGAATCCGTCAAGGCAGGCGATATCTTCACCGTAACCGTAACTCTTGAAGACCTCAAGAATTCCTTCCTCGGCGTTGAATTCGCTCTCAAGTATGACGACAAGGCAGTTATGCCCGTACTTCCCGCTGACCTCATGAAGCTCTTCTCCGCTCCTTACGTTCAGGATTCCGACTGGGAATCTCTCACCACTGTTGAAGGCAACGTTATCAACTTCGCAGCTGTTAACGCTCAGCAGGCAAACGCAATCCAGAGCGCTGATGACTTCGTATTCACAATCCCCTTCGTTGTTCTCGACGACGTAGCTGACGGCTATCACATCTATATTTCCATCGATGATGTTGCCCTCACCACCGTTGACGCTGAACGTGTTGAAGGTCAGGGTACTTACGCTGATATCACCGTTGGTAATGACGGACCCGACGAACCCTCTTCCGAAGAGCCCTCCTCTGAGGAACCCTCCTCCGAAGAGCCTTCCGCTGAACCTTCTGTTGAACCTTCTTCCGAAGAGCCTTCCGAAGAGTCCTCCAAGACTTCTCCCGAAACCGGCGACTTTGGCGTAGCTGCAATCGCACTCCTCGCTCTTGTCACTGCCGGCGGCGTGTTCGCAGTCAGAAAGTTCAGATAAGTCTGAATTTTGATAAATGAAAAAAGCCCTTCGGGGCTTTTTTCATTTTCCTCTCAAACTCTTCGAATCATAATCGCGTCAATATACCGTTATTTTCCGCTCACACGCTTGACGGTGATGATTTGATTGCGATTCATATCTGAAAAAATGCAAAAAAGCGTTTCCTTTTTTGTGAGGAAACGCTTCGTCGTTTATAAATTCCTTTCTTTTGCCGCCGCAAGTATTTTCGGGAACCTGACCGAGAATATGACCGTACACAGAGTCGCAGCGGTAAAATCGGCGCACGACTCCGCGAGGAACACGCCGTCAACGTCAAACCAATGCGGCAGTATCAGTGCCAACGGTATCAGCAATATGACTTTTCTGAGCAGCGCGATAAACAACGATGTTTTTGCCTGCCCCAGTGCCACAAACATGTTCTGACAGGCGCGCTGCAAACCGAATATCAGCATTCCGGTCATAAAGAGCGGAAGCGCGTGTACGACCTTTTCGCCAAGCACGGGATCATCGTTGAATATCGATGCGACGGCACCGGGAAACATCACCATCGTAAGTATCGTCACAAAATTGAAGGTGAACAGCACCGCCACAATGATTCTGAACGCCTGTTTTACGCGATCATAGCTCCCGTGACCGTAGTTATAGCTCACGACAGGGACGATCCCCTGCCCGAATCCCGCCATAGGGATGCTCACGAACTGTATCGCGCTCTGCAGCACCGTAAGAGTGCTGACGTATATGTCGCCGTAATTCTTCAGACTGCCGTTCAGAACGAAGCCGACAAGGCTTTCCGTGCTTGCCATGACGAATGGTGCGGCGCCAAGAGCAAATATCGGCCCGACAACGCTTCCGTCAAAGCGCAGATATCGTTTTTTGAGCCTGAGCGACGCTTTGGACGAAGCGAGGAATCCAACCACCCACGCCGCGCTGAACGCCTGAGAAATGACGGTTGCAAGCGCCGCACCTCTGACACCCATTCCCGAGGTATATATGAACAGCGGGTCAAGCACGACGTTCAGAAGCGCGCCGATTATGACAGACAGCATACCTATCCCGGGTCTGCCCTGAGCATTTATAAACGTGTTCAGCCCCGTCGCAAGCATCACAAACAGCGTGCCCGTCATATAAACCGAAAGGTAGTCCATAGAATAGCCGATCGTCGCCTCGGAAGCGCCCGTGAGGAGCAGTAACGGCTCCATGAAAATATATACGGCAGCCGACGTGACAGCCGCGAAAATAACAAGCAGACCAAATCCGTTGCCGAGAATACGCTTTGCACGCTCCCGATCGCCCTTGCCGAGCGCTATTGACGCCAGCGGTGCACCGCCGCCGCCCACGATGTTCGCAAACGCTGCGACGAGCATGATCACCGACGATGTAACCCCGATACCCGCAAGCGCATCCGTCCCGATTTCGGGAATATGGCCAATATAGATGCGGTCGACAATGCTGTAAAGCAGATTCACAAGCTGCGCAGCCACCGACGGAAGCGCCATTTTCAAAATCAGCGGCAGCATTTTCTCCGTGCCGAGTTTCTCCTCATACGTATTTGCCATAAAAACCTCCTCTGCAAAACAAAAAAGCCGCAAAACTGCGGACCATCAAATCTCGGGCAATTCCGCACAATTCCGATTGCGCGGCATGGTGAGTCGTTCTTGTGTTGTACTGTTATGTCGTAATTGTTTTCGCCGCATTTCCTGTGGTACAAAAAGAAAAAGTCGCATTTAGCGACTTTTTCTTTTCTTGGTGCGGCTGATGGGACTTGAACCCATACGGTTGCCCACACGCCCCTCAAACGTGCGCGTCTGCCAGTTCCGCCACAGCCGCATCAATTATTGCCGTGTCGCTTTCATCGAGGGCTCTGTGTCACGCGACAACATTTGATATTATACTCATAATTTCGGAATTGTCAATAGCTTTTTTGAAAAAATATATTTTTTTTTGAAAATCAAAAAATCGGTGAGTGTCTCGTCGCTTTCGGTTGAATAAAAGGTGAAAACAAAAAAGAAAAGGAACGACATACGCAAAGCCGTGTGTCCACTTTGAAAACAAAAAAACATTGGTACTTCTTCTCGCCGCTCTTATGATGGCATCCAATCCCCGCAACACTTCGCCATCAGTTTCATAATAAAGGACATACTCGATTTCTATCAATAATCCCCCTGATAAAATAAGCGTTACCGTCGGAGTTCAGTCCGACGGTAACGCTTTTTATTGATCTTTATCTTTCCTCGCGGAAATACGACAGCCCCAGACTTGCCGGCGGCTGATTTTCTTTTTTCTTGCGTATGCTGGAAACAATAAGCACCACAATGGTGACCACATAGGGTATCATTTCGAGAAGCGAGCTTTGAGCGGCGTTGGTTTTCACACCGAACACCGAAATAAAGCTGTAAAGCCAATAGCAAAGCCCAAACAGATACGAGCCCCAGATGAGGTTGAGCGGACGCCATACCGCGAATATAACCAGCGCCACCGCAAGCCAGCCGAGCGATTCAAGATCGCCCGCCGCCGCCGTAGACCAACCGCCGTAGTTGTAGTCAAGCACATAATACACACCGCCGAGACCGGATATGCCGGCGCCGAGAATCGTCGCAGCATACTTGAAGCGGCTGACGTTTATGCCTGCTGCGTCCGCCGTAGCGGGATTCTCACCCACGGCACGAAGGTTAAGACCCATGCGTGTACGCTTCAGGAAATAGCCCATCGCAATCGCAACAACGAGCGCAAGGTACATCATAAAGCCGTGACCGAGAAAAATCTTCAGAACGGGCGATTCCGTGGCAATCGCTGCCGAGAATATCCTGTTGGCAAACGCCGCCTTAACGGTAGTCGTACCCTTGGGTATAATAAACGTGCCGAAGAACTTTGCAAGTCCCGAGCCGAAGATAGTCAACGCGAGACCGGTGACGTTCTGATTTGCTCTGAGCGTCGTCGTCAGGAAGCAGAACAACGCACCGGCGAGCGCAGAGGACAGGAACGCGCAGACAAGCGCGAAAATTATCGTGACAACGGCATTTGGCGTTTCGGTATTGATTTCATACAGATACGCGCCGCCGAATCCGAACGCGCCGCCGATACACATAATGCCCGGCGTTCCGAGGTTCATATTGCCCGACTTTTCGGTAAGAATTTCGCCGAGCGCGCCGTACATTATGATAGAGCCGAAGGTGATGCCGCACATAATCCACGAGATTACGAGATTTCCTATTTCGCTCATGTCAGCACGCCTCCTTTTTTGCTTTTTCGCGGAATATCAGGCGATAACGAATGAAGAATTCGCTGCCGATGATGAAGAACAGCACAATGCCGATGAGTACGTTGCCTGCACCGACCGACAACGCGGAATAGGTGTTGCCGAGCTGTGCCGTACCCTTTTCAAGGAATACAATGAGCATTGAAATGCCTATCATGCCGAGAGTATTGAACTTTGCAAGCCACGCAACGATAATCGCCGTAAAGCCGTAACCGTTCGTGACGGCGTTGGAAAGCTCACCCGAATAGGCAATCGTCTGAATCTGACCCGCAGCGGTAAGCCCGCCGCAAAGTCCGCATATCGCGCCCGATATCGCCATAGTGCGTATCATAACCTTGGTGACATTGATGCCCGCGTACCGCGCGGTATTGTTCGACTCGCCGACAACTGCAATCTCATAGCCCTGCTTGGTCTTTTTGAGATAGAAGAACACGATGACTGCAAGCAGAACAAACACGATGATGTTTATGGTGTAGCCGTGACCGAAAATTTCGGGCAGATAGCCGATTTTCGTTTTGGAATTGATTTTTTCGAGAGCGGAGTTGAGCCCCTTCCAGTCGTTATAGAAGAAGTCCATGATTTTCATGGCAACGTAATTCATCATAAGAGTGAACAGCGTTTCGTTTGTGCCCCATTTTGCCTTGAAAACGGCGGGGACAATACCCCATATCGCTCCGCCCGCAATACAGCCGAGTATCATCAGCGTATAAAGCAGAGGTGAGGGAAGCGAGGTGCAGTCGCGCATGACAATGGCGGTTATCAGCGCGCCCATAACGATCTGTCCCTCTGCACCGATGTTCCAGAACCGCATCTTGAACGCGGGCGCAAGCGCAACGGAGATACACAGCAGTCTTGCTGCGTAAATCGCGCTGTCCCAGCACTTAATTTTCATACTTGTCGCGTTGCCGAACTGACCGAAGGTACCCTTAAGCATGGCGGCAAACGCCTCAAAAACCGAAATATTCGCCGCGAGCCTGATAAACAGCCCGCAGACAAGCAACGCGCCGACAAGCGCGGCGACACGTATTGCAACGGCGGTCAGCGGCTTGCAGAAATCATCCTTGCGTGCCGCGATGCGTACAAACGGCTCCTTTGCGACTGCCTGTTTTGTATTGTCCTTCATTGTGCGTCGCCTCCGTTCATATTAGTCATCATAAGTCCGATCTGCTCCTTTGTCGCGGTTCTGCCGTCAACGATTCCGCTGACCCTGCCGCCGCAAAGCACCATAATACGGTCGGACAGTGCAAGCAGCACGTCAAGGTCCTCGCCGACAAACATCACGGCGACGCCCTTCCTCTTCTGCTGATTGAGCAGGTCGTATATAGCGTAAGAGGTGTTTATATCCAGTCCGCGCACCGCATATGCCGTCATCAGCACGCTGGGTGCGGAAGCGATTTCTCTGCCGACAAGCACCTTCTGTACGTTGCCGCCCGAAAGCGTGCGGACAGGTGTATCAATGCCCGGCGTCACAACTCCCAGCTCATCCTTGATATGCTCCGCCAGCTCACGCGGCGCTTTTTTATGGGTAAATACGGGAGCGCCATCCTCGTATGTCTTGAGCATCATATTTTCGGTCATATCCATCGCGCCGACAAGCCCCATACCGAGTCTGTCCTCCGGCACGAACGAAAGTGAAATACCGAAATCGCGTATCTTGCGCGGTGATTTGCCGACAAGCTGCTTAACACTGCCGTCGGGTGCGTTGTAGGTTATATCCGAGCCGTCATCAACGTGCTGCAAGCCCGCAATGGATTCAAGCAGCTCCTTCTGCCCGCAACCGGAAATGCCCGCGATACCGAGTATCTCCCCGCCGAATGCAGTGAAGCTCACGTTTTTGAGCACCTTCATGCCGTCGGCGTTCGTAACGCTGAGGTTGCTCACGGTCAGCCGCTTTACAGAGTTCTTCGGCTCAGGGCGGTCAATATTCAGTGTGACCTTTTCGCCTACCATCATTTCCGTGAGCGAAAGCTCGGTTGCGTCCTTTGTTTCGACCGTGCCGATATACCTTCCCTTGCGGAGGATGGACACTCTGTCCGATACCGAAAGCACCTCGTGGAGCTTGTGTGTGATGATGATGACGGACTTTCCGTCGTTTCTCATGTTGCGGATTACCGCAAAAAGTTTTTCCGTTTCCTGAGGAGTAAGCACGGCAGTCGGCTCATCGAGTATGAGTACGTCGGCGCCGCGGTACAAAACCTTGATTATTTCAAGCGTCTGCTTCTGGGAAACGGTCATTTCATAGACCTTTTTGTTCGGGTCAAGCTCAAAGCCGTATTTACTGCATATCTCTGCGACCCGTGCGGCGACAGCCCTGAGGTCGAATTTGCCGTCCTCTTTAAGACCGAGAACGACGTTTTCCGCCGCCGTAAAAACATCTATCAGCTTGAAATGCTGATATATCATGCCAATGCCGAGAGCAAGGGCGTCCTTGGGCGAACGTATGGCGACCGGTTCACCCTTTATATAAATCTGACCCTCGTCGGGATAATAGATGCCCGACAGCATATTCATAAGCGTTGTCTTGCCGCTGCCGTTTTCGCCGAGCAGTGCGAGTATTTCGCCTTTGCGTACCTCAAGAGAGGCGTGGTCATTTGCGACAGTCGAGCCGAAGCGCTTGGTTATATCACGCATTTCGACTGCGAGCTTGTATTGTGACTGTTCCATTTTTCAGCCCTGCCTTGTAAAAAGTAAGTAAGGGAAGCCGTTTTCGGGACGGCTTCCCTTGAGAAGCTATTGATTTGCTTATTCGGCTTCGTATTCGGAAGCGACTTCGGAGATACCGTCGATACGGATATCGAAATAAGGAGCTGCGCGGAGAGCGGATTCATCAAAGAAGGTTATGCCGTTTTCGGTCTTGATGCATTCGTTGCCTTCAAAGCCGTAGGACTTATCGTAGCTGCTGATGTGCTCGCCCTTTACGGTGAACTTGGAGCAGTCAAATACCTTGAGAGTGCCGTCCTTGATAGCCTTGACGGTTTCTTCAACCTTTTCGGCGGTGCCTGCTGCGCAAGCCTTGCCGAGCTTGGTTGTGCCGACAGCGTTCTGAGCATAGCCTTCGGACCAGTCGGTGGGAAGGGTCTTGCCTTCAATCATATCTCTGAAGATGGTTTCGTAGTAAACCTCCCAGTTGTTGGTGGGAGAGGTGAGAACCACATCGGGAGCGACATCGAGCATATCGACGTTGTAGCCGACAGAGTAGCAAACGAGGTTTTTGTTCTGATTGTAAGCCTTCTGGATAGCGGCGGGAGCACCGGTAGAGTCAGCGTGCTGACCGATGATGACGCAACCGAGCTGCTGGAGCTGTTCGCCGACCTTTGCTTCTCTCTGTTCGCTGAACCAGGAGTTGGTGTACTTGACGGTCATAACAACATTGTCAACAACGCTCTTGACGCCGAGATAGAATGCGGTGTAGCCGGAAACGACCTCCGCATAGTTGAAAGCGCCGACATAGCCGATTTTGATATTGCCGTTTTCGTCAAAAGAAGTAGGCATCTTCTCGGCGGTAAGGGTACCGTTGTCAACAAGCTCCTTAACCTTCATACCCGCGATAACGCCGGATACATATCTTGCTTCGTAAATGTCTGTGAAAGCGTTAAAATAATTCTTGTAGCCCTTTTCCGCGGAGTCCTTCTTTGCAAGGTCGCCGGTCATGGCAACAAAAGTGACATTGGGGTTCTTTTCGATAACATCGTCGAAATGGAACTGATGACCGTAAGAGTTAGTGACGATAAGGGTGCAGCCGTCCGCAATGAGGTCGAGCGCGTTGGTCTTGACGTCGCTGGATTCGGCAACCTTTTTCTTGTTCATAATCTGAACGTTCTTGCCCTCTTTCTTGAGCGCTTCAACCGCGGCAACCATGCCGTTCATGTGCGCGAGGGTGTAACCTTCGGTTTCGTCGCCGATAAGGATAGTGCCGACCTTAAGATCAACCTTGCTGCTGCCGCTGTCGTTGTTGCACGCAGTAAGCGCGACGCAGGGAAGCACGGCGAGAAGCATAGCAACCATAATGCAGATAATTCTCTTCATTGTTTTCCTCCAAAAAACATATTAGATAATTAATGTATTTACAGGGCAGGAATGCCCGATAAACCAATACCGGTCATGTCCGTTTCTCTTCAAAGAAACGCAACGCCGCTTATGGGATCAAGTTTTGAAACGCGCGCAAGCGATTCCACTCTTATTCCGCGCTTTTCAAGAATACCTCTTCCGCTCTGGAACGATTTTTCGATAAGGATACCCGCGCCGACGATCTCCGCACCCGCCTTGTCACATATATCGGCAAGTGCGCCGACCGCCTCACCGCGCGCAAGAAAGTCATCAACAATAAGAACCTTGTCGCTTTCCGAGAGGTAAGTGCAAGGTACTATAACGGTGTTGGCTGTATTATGGGTATAGGAATATGCATCCGCCGAATATACGTCGCCGGAAATATTGTTTGTTTTGGATTTTTTGGCAAAAACAAAAGGAACGCCCAGGCACATTGCAGTTGCGGTCGCTATTGCAATGCCCGACGCTTCGACGGTCAGAACCTTTGTTACGTCGCTGCCCTGAAAAAGGCGGCAAAGCTCCTCCGCGCAGGCGCGCAGAAGCTGTGTATCGATTTGCTGGTTGAGGAAACTGCCGACCTTCAGCACATCATTTTCACCGACAATACCGTCGGTCAGAATACGCTGTTCCAGAAGCTGCATTTCATTTCTCCTTCCAAATCCTGAGGCAAACAAAAAATACAATAAGATTCTACACTATTCCCAACAGAAAATCAAGCCTTTTTGCGTTTTTTTATCGAAATCGGCGCTTTGCCCGACGTCGCTTTTTTGCCGCCCTGCCGCTTCGTCAGTT
>ULJH01057166.1_pt1 | contig 12255 bp, 10 predicted proteins | sample 1950781 | NCBI WGS metagenome assembly ULJH01 (sample SAMEA4835462, study PRJEB28245) | human gut metagenome | biome: gut microbiome; material: fecal sample | place: Denmark | collected 2008 | reverse complement strand
ACAGCGGAAGCAGTACGGGGCGCTCGGCACACAGATTGACGAGGCACTGGCAAAGGATGCGCAACTGCAAAGCGAAATCGGACAGGCGCTGTGCGACAAGGAAGCAGCCGAACGGGAGGCAACGGATCTGCGGGTGCGTGTTTCGGTATTGGAAAACGCCAAAAACAGCGACGGAAGCCGCACCGACGGTATGTTGGGCGATATGACTGCGTATGAGGAGCAGATTGCGGAGCTTGTGGGAAAGCAGGCGTCGCGCAAGCGTGCGGCGGACGGATATGCCGCGGAAATCGCTAAAATCGACAGCGGGAAGGAAGCGCTGCAGACCGCGCTGACCGGATATAACGAAACATACGGCAGGGCTTCCGAGGAAGCCAATGCGGCAAGACTGCGCAGGGATTCCCTGGAGCAGCGCATCCGCACCTGCCGTGCCATGGAAGAGAATTTTGAAGGGTACGCGCAGTCGGTGCGCTATGTCATGAAGCAGTACGCCGAGGGGCGCGTGACCGATCTGCACGGCGCGCCGCGCGGGAAAATCTACGGGCCGCTGTCCAAGGTAATCCGTGTGGAGGACCGCTACGTGACGGCGGTGGAAACCGCGTTGGGCGCCAATCTGCAGCATATCGTGGTGCAGGACGAGGCGACCGCGCAGGGGGCAATGTACTGTCTGAAGCGTGCCAACGCGGGCAGAGCGACCTTCTTCCCGTTGACCTCTATGCGTCCGCAGAACGTGACCGAGGAGATGCGGCAGGCGGCAGGTTTTGCGGGATACATTGCCGTTGCGGACACCCTGGTGCAGTGTGACGCGCGGTTTTCCGATGTCGTGTCCGCACTGCTCGGACGGACGGTGATCTTTGATACGGTGGAAAACGCTACGGCAATGGCAAAATCGCTCCGTTACCGGGTGCGTGCCGTCACACTGGACGGTCAGCAGATCAATGTCGGCGGTTCCTTTACCGGCGGTTCGGTCAACCGCAACGGCAGTATTCTGGGGCGCGCGGGGGAGATCCGGCACCTGGAGGAACAGGCGGCGGAACAGCGCAAGGCGCTGGAAGAAGCGGAAGCGCAGGCAGGACGTCTGCGTGAGCAGATCCGGGACATGACCGATCAGATTGCGGACCTGGACGACCGCCGCGGGCTGATTGCGGTGCTGATGAACACCGAAAACGGTCAACTGGAGGCAGTGAGTGCCACACTGGACGCAAAGCGGGGACTTTTGGCAAAGCTGAAAGAGGATTACGAGCAGATCATCGGCATGTTTGAGCGCTATGACAGCGAAATTGCGGGATTGCGCGAAGAGGAACAGGCATTGCAGGAGAAAATCGATGCCATCACCGCCGTGCGGGCGCAGAAGAGCGAGGCATGCGCGGATCTTGCCGACCGTATCCGCACCCTGGAGGAAGAGCGCACCCATGTGCTGATTACGGTCAACGGGACCGAAAAGGATATCGAAACCGCGCAGACGCTCTGCCGGACCGCCATGGAACGGGTGCGCACCTGCGGTGAGGAAAAGGAAAGCACGGTCGCGCGGATTGCGCAGCTGGAGGCAAAGCTTGCCGACGACCGGCAGAAGCAGACGCAGAACCGGACCTCTTACGCGGAGAAGGAAGCGGAGCTTGGCAGACTGCGCGGCGAGCGCTCCCAGACCCAGCAGGATGCCGACGCGTTTGAGCAGAAGATCAGCGACCTCAACGAACGCATCCGGCAGAAAATGGCGGACAAAGAGGTGATTTTCCGCGCCTGCACGGTCAACCAGAACAAGCTGGACAACCTGCGCGCAACGCTGGACGCGCTGTCCGGCAAGCTGTACGAGGAGTACAATCTGACCAGAAACGACGCCCTTGCGCTGGGGTATCCGGCACTGCAGCCGGAAGAGCGGGACGCGACGGAAAAGATTCAGACCGAGTGCCGGAACAAACTGCGGTATCTGGGACACGTGGATTTGGACGCCGCCAACAAATACCGGGAAATCCGGGAGCGGTACGAGGATATGAAGACGCAGATCGACGATCTGGAAACTTCACGCAAGGAGCTGACCGGCATCATCAACGATCTGGACACCGAAATGCGCACCGCCTTTACCGAGTCGTTTTTACAGATCAATCAGCATTTCAAAACCACCTTTGCCGAGCTGTTCGGCGGCGGTGAGGCGGAGCTGACGCTGAGCGATCCGGAAAACGTACTGGAGAGCGGCATCGAAATCAAGGCGGCGCCGCCCGGAAAGATCATCAAGAGCCTGTTGCAGCTCTCCGGCGGTGAGCAGGCATTTGTCGCAGTCGCGCTCTTCTTTGCCATCCTGCAGGTCAACCCGACCCCGTTCTGCATTCTGGACGAGATCGAGGCGGCGCTGGACGAGGTCAATGTCGAGCGGCTTGCGCAGTACATCCGGCGGTATGCCGACGGAACGCAGTTCATATTGATTACACACAGACGTGGTACCATGGCGGCAGCAACCCGCCTGTATGGCGTGACCATGCCCGAACACGGCATTTCCAAGGTGCTTTCGTTGGATGTTCGGGATATTTCCGGAAAGAAAGAGGGAGACTGGGATGGGATCTTCGGCTAATACAAATCAACAGGAAACGGTGCTGTTTGCCTCTGCGGTCATGCGTCTTTTGTACGCTTCCGCACACGCGCCCCGCAAAATCGAAAACGCCGTGCAGAACGCGGCACAATCCGCGCCTGTGCAAAATAATGCGCCTGCGCAAAATGCGCCTGCGCAAAATGCGCCTGCACAGAAAGTGCCCGCACCCGAGGCAGTCAAACCGGAGGCATCCATACCCAAGGCGACCGTGCAGGAGGTTCCCGTAACCGAGACTCTGGCGCAAAAAGCGGAAGAGCCGGAAAAAGCCAAAAAGGCGGAAACGGCGAAGAAGCCGGAAAAGCAGGAAGCGGCGGCACCCGTAACCGAGGTTCCCGCGGAGCAGGCTCCTATAGAGCAGGCTCCTGTGGAGCAGACTCCTGTGGAGCAGCTTCCCGCTGTGGAGACAGAGGAAGAGGAAGCCTTTGTCGAGGAGACGGAGGAAGAGAAGAAAGAAATCCGGCAGTCCTTCTGGCAGAAGCTCAAAAACGGACTTGCCAAGACCAGAAAAGCCATTTTCGGTTCGATTGACGACCTGCTCAAGAATTTTGTCAAGGTGGACGAGGATCTTTTGGAGGAGCTGGAAGAATTACTGATCACCTCCGACATCAGCGTGGATGTGACCGAGGATATCATCGATCAGCTCCGCGACCGGATCAAGGACGGCAGACTGACCGAGAAGGAGCAGGTGATGGGCGCATTGCGTGAAATCCTGACCGATATGATCGGAAAGGAAGAGCCGCTTCATCTGGACACGGTTCCTTCCGTGATTTTGGTCATCGGTGTCAACGGTGCCGGAAAGACCACCTCCATCGGCAAAATTTCCAAGCGCCTGCGGCTCTCCGGCAAGAAGGTTGTGGTTGCGGCGGCGGATACCTTCCGCGCGGCGGCAATCGATCAGCTTGCGGTCTGGTGTGAGCGTGCGCATGTGGATCTGGTCAAGCAGGCGGAGGGAAGCGACCCCGCGTCGGTGGTATATGACGCCATCGGGTATGTAAAGAACAAGCACGCGGACGTGCTGATTATCGATACCGCAGGCAGACTGCACAACAAGGCAAATCTGATGAACGAGCTTGCCAAGATCAACCATGTGATTGACCGCGAACTGCCGGGAGCGTGCCGCGAGACCCTTCTGGTGCTGGACGCGACCACCGGACAGAATGCCATCGTACAGGCGGTGGAATTCAAAAAGGCGGCGCCCATTACGGGAATCACGCTCAACAAACTGGACGGAACTGCCAAGGGCGGTATCGTAATCTCCATCAAAAAGGAACTGGGCATTCCGGTCAAGTTTGTCGGAGTCGGTGAGAAAATCGACGACATGCAGGAATTTGACGCGGAAGAATTCGTCAAGGCACTGTTTTCATAAGGAGCACGGCGATGAAACAGCAGATCACATTGGTGCTTGCCTCCCGCAACGCGGGGAAAATCCGCGAACTGCACACCCTGCTTGCGCAGAGCCTGCCGGGGGTGCGCGTTCTGTCGCTTGACGACGTGGGGATCACCGGCGAGATTGAAGAAAACGGCACAAGCTTTGCGGAAAACGCCCTGTGCAAGGCGCGCGCGGCGGCAAAGAGCGGTTACATCGGCGTCGGGGATGACTCCGGGCTGACCGTGGATGCGCTCGGCGGTGCGCCGGGTATCTACTCGGCGCGTTATGCCGGTACGCACGGAGACGACGCGGCGAACAACGCGCTCCTGCTTAGGAATCTGGAAAACGTCGGGGAGCGGACGGCGCATTTTGTCTGCTGTATTGCCTGCGTTTTTCCGGACGGCGAATCATTTACGGCGGAGGGCATCACGGACGGCAGCATTCTGTACGCGCCGCAGGGGACGGACGGATTCGGTTATGACCCGCTCTTCTTCTGCCCCGAGACCGGCAAAACGTTTGCCTCCATGACGCAGGAAGAGAAAAATGCGGTCAGCCACCGCGGAAAAGCCATCCGGCTGTTTGCCGACCGGCTGGCACAGAGATTGGAAAAAGAACAGGAGTAAACAGAAGATGACATCCAAACAGAGAGCATATCTGCGCAGTCTTGCGAACGACTATACCGCCATTGTACAGATTGGAAAGAGCGGCATTACCGACAACGTGATCACCACGGTCGGGGAGGCGTTGGCGGCACGGGAGCTGATCAAGCTGTCGGTGCTTGACAACTGCGCCTACACCCCGCGCGAGGTCTGCGGGATTTTGACGGAAGCGACCGGCTCCGAGGGCGTTTCGGTGGTCGGCAGAAAGGTGGTTCTCTATCGGGAATCCGCCGATCACAAGCGGATCGAGCTGCCGGACGTATGATGCGGATCGGTATTTACGGCGGCAGTTTTTCTCCGGTGCACAACGGGCACCTTGCCGCCGCGCGTGCTTTTATGGAGCAGATGTGGCTGGACGTTCTCTATGTCATACCTGCGCGCGACCCGCCGCACAAACAACTGGACGGGCAGGTGAGCGCTGCACAGCGCCTGCGGATGTGCGAACTGGCATTTGCCGGCACGGAAGGGGTGATTGTCAGCGACATGGAACTGCGCCGCGCGGGGAAAAGCTATACGGTAGACACCCTGCGGGAGCTTTCCGCGCCGGACAGACGCCTGTTTCTGTTGTGCGGAACGGACATGCTGCTGACGCTGGACGAATGGAAGTCGCCGGAAGAGATTTTCCGGCTGTCCTATCCGGTGTACGTGCGCCGCGAGGACGACCGGACACTGGACGCGCCGATTCTTGAAAAAATCGACGCCTACAACCGCGAATACGGCAAAGTGGTGCGCAGAATCGTCATGCCGCCGATTCCCATTTCTTCCGCGATGGTGCGCGGCATTCTTGCCGCAGGGGGAGATGTGAGCGGACTTGTCCCGCCGCCTGTTGCCGCTTATATTGCGGAGAACCGTCTGTATACGGGGAAAAAGGGGGAAAAGGATAATGAGTAAGCATTTTACCGAGGAGCAGCTCGGGGTACTGCGTGCGCAGGTTGCCGGACAACTGTCTTCCAAGCGTTTTGTGCACGTTGCGGCAGTGGAAAAGGCAGCGGAACGGCTGGCGGCACTCTATTGCCCGGAGAAGACCGAGATGCTGCGTGCCGCGGCGTTGCTGCACGATATTACCAAGGAGTATTCCGAAGAAAAACAGCTTGCGATTCTGGCGCAGTATCATCTGCCGGTCAGTGACTGCGACCGCCTGGCGCCCAAAACGCACCATGCGCGCACGGCTGCGGCGCTGATTCCGGCACTGTTTCCGGCATATGCGGATCCGGAGCTGATTGCCTGCGTCCGCTGGCACACGACCGGACACGCGGAGATGACGCTTCCGGAACGCCTGCTTTATCTGGCGGACTATATCGACGAGTCGCGCAAGTTCCACGACTGCGTGATTCTGCGCGGACTGTTCTGGGGCGCCGAGCCGGAAAAAATGACGCCCGAGGAGCGCCTTGTGCACCTGCGCCGGGTGCTGATCGAGTCCTTTGATCTGACCATCGCGGGACTTTTGCAGGATCGGACCCCCATCAGTCCTGCCACCGTGGACGCACGCAACGCATTGCTTGCGGAGAAAGCAGCAGAGGGCACCGGGCAGGACCGGAAATAAGAAACCAAACCAAGAAGAGAAGGAGAGAAAAGATGGAAAATAAGGATTTTTCCGTGAACAATACCGAAGCCGTCCTGTCGGATGAGACTTACGCAAAGCTGCCCGCACTCAAGGACGCGGACGCAAAGACGGTTGCGGAAGCGATTGCCGAAGTATTGGAAAACCGTAAGGCGACCGACGTCAAGGTAATCTATGTCCGTGAGCGCACCTCGCTGACCAGCTACTTTGTGCTTGCCACCGGTCAGTCCTCCACCCATGTCCGCGCGCTTGCCGGCGAGGTGGAGCATAAAATGGAACTGCGCGCACTGCCGGCATTCGGCGTGGAAGGGCGCGACAACGACGCGTGGATTGCCATGGACTATTCCGACGTGATCGTGCACATTTTCAACCGGGAGTCCCGCGCGTTTTACAATCTGGACAAGCTGTACAGCTAAGAGACAAATTTCTTTGCGGATCGGCTGCAAAATCTGCGAAAATCTTTCGCTTTCCCCTTGACAGATTGACACAAATGTGATATAATGCTTACAATTAGCCGCAAACCTGCACAAGCCGGCGGGAAATGGCTGAAATACTTTAGGAAAGAACGGCTGAAACCGGAAAGGATTACTGATTATGGATACAGGAAGCGGCGGAGACGGCTACATACCGGACCGAACCCTTACTGCACAGAATATACGATAGAGATGAAACCAACCTGCTTTGCGCCTCATAGCGGCAGGCTTGGTTTCTTTTGTTCTTTGTACGGATCCTTTACGGCATTTTTGGAGGAAAAGAAGAAAATATGGACATCCCTTTATGGTTGCAGATCATCATTCAGATCGGACTGATCGCACTGAACGCTGTCTTTGCCTGCGCGGAAATCGCGGTGATCGAGGCAAAGGGACCGAAGCTTGACAAACTGGCTGACGACGGCAACAAACGTGCAAAAAAACTCAAACGGCTCTCGGATAACCCCGCCAAATTTCTTGCAACCATCCAGGTCGCCATCACGCTTGCCGGCTTTTTGGGCAGTGCGTTTGCGGCGGAAGGCTTCAGCGGCATGATTGTCGATGCGCTGGACGGCAAGGTCGCGCTTTCCAGGGCAGCGCTGAATACGCTGTCGGTGATCGTGATTACGATTGTTCTGTCCTTTGTCACACTGGTGTTCGGCGAACTGGTCCCCAAGCGCATTGCCATGCGCAAGGCGGAGTCCGTCGCGCTGAAACTGACCGGTACCATTCGGTTTATTTCCGTGATTTTCGCGCCGCTTGTGTGGCTTCTGACCGTATCTACCAACGGTGTATTGCGCCTTTTGCGGATTAACCCCCACGAAGAGGACGAGAAAATGTCGGAAGACGACATCCGGATGCTTGCGGATGCGGGCAGTGAAAAGGGTGTTATTGATGAGGAAACCAACGAGATTATCCAGAATGTTTTTGAATTTGACGATATTACGGTCGGCGAAATCGCAACCCACAGAACCGAGCTCAAGGTGCTTTATCTGGAGGATTCCGACGAGGAATGGTTCCGGACGGTGCGGGACGACGTGCACACCTATTACCCGGTCTGCGACGAGGATATCGACCACATCGTCGGAATGCTGGACGAGGAGGTCTACCTGCGCCTGGACGACCGTTCCAGGGAGAACGTGATGAAGCAGGCGGTGATCGCGCCGCACTATGTCACGCAGGTGATGAAAACGGACGCACTGTTCCGTGAGATGAAGCGGGAACACAGCAATATTGCCATTGTCATCGACGAATACGGCGGAACATACGGACTTGTGACCATGAACGATCTGATTCAGCAGATCATCGGTGAATTCGATACCGAGGAAACGGAAGCGGATGCGGTGCCGTCCGGCGACGGATACCTGATTGCCGGTTCCGCAGAGCGCGAAAAGATCGACGAGCTGTTTGACGTGGAAACCGGAACCGATTCCGCAACCGTCAGCGGCTGGGTGATGGAGCAATTGGAGAAGATTCCGGAGGAAGGGGATGAGGTCATCTCCGAGGGCGTCAAGCTGAAGGTTACCAAGGCGGACGACAAGCGCGTGCTGGAGGTCTATGTGGAGAAACTGCCGCAGGACGAGGAGGACGCAGAAGAGGAGCGGGAATCCCGCAAACAGCGGAAAGCCGAGCTCAAGGAATCGTAAGCTGCACGCCGGGAAAGTGAAAAAATGCGAAAAATCCCCTTGACAAACGCGTTTTGATATGGTATAATACAAAAGCTTGTGAATCCGATGTCAAAGAGCATCGAGAAATGAAATGCGAGGTACGGAAAAATGAAGAAAGATATCCATCCCAGTTACGAAAAAACCATTATCAGATGCGCCTGCGGCGAAGCCGTCGAGACCCGCTCCACCAAGGGGGGCGAGATCAAGGTTGAAATCTGCTCCAAGTGCCACCCCTTCTTCACCGGCAAACAGAAGTTTGTTGATGCAGGCGGACGTGTGGATAAGTTCAAGAGAAGACTGGAGAACTCCGGTCGCAAGGCATAAGCCTTTCTGCGGCGGAAGAACCGGGACTGAACGGAGCGGCGGAGAGCCGAACAGCAGTTTTTGCGGTATATGGGCAGGGCGCGCCATGCGTTCTGCCCTTTTGCTTTGGCGGCAATCCTTCCGTCCTGTGCGGCGGGTGCCGCTTTTTGATGGATCCGGAGGTGATTGAATATGACGGAAACAAACCGAACGAGCGAAACCAATCAGGAGATACAAACCCGTGCCGTCCTCGTGGGCATGATCACGCGTGAGATCAGCGAGGAAGAGGCGGAGAAGGGGCTGAATGAACTGGAACGCCTTTTGGACACTGCCGGCGGCGCCTGCGTTGCGCGCGTGTTGCAAAGCAAGGATACCCCTGACCCTGCCACCGCAATCGGCAGCGGCAAGGTGCGGGAGATCCGGGAGCTGTGCGAAAATCTGGACGCCGACCTTGCGGTGTTCGATTTTGAGCTCTCCCCGTCCCAGATCCGCAACCTGGAGGACGGAATCGGCACGCAGACGCACGAGGTGCGCGTGATCGACCGTTCCATGCTGATTCTTGACATTTTTGCCCTGCACGCCGTGACGGGGGAGGGAAAATTGCAGGTGGAACTGGCACAGCTCAAATATACCGCGCCGCGCCTGAGCGGTCACGGCAAGGAGATGTCGCGTCTGGGCGGCGGAATCGGCACGCGCGGACCGGGAGAATCCAAACTGGAAAGCGACCGCCGGCATATGCAGCGGCGCATCACGGCATTGGAGAGCGAGCTTGCCGTCATGGAAAAGAACCGCCGCACCATGCGGGCGTCCCGCGACAGAAGCGGACTGAAAAAGGTGGCAATCGTCGGCTATACCAACGCCGGCAAATCCACACTGCTCAACCGCCTGACGGATGCCGGTATCCTTGCGGAGGACAAGCTGTTTGCCACCCTGGACCCGACCACGCGCAAATTCCGCCTGCCCGGCGGCGAGAGCATTCTTCTGACCGATACGGTCGGTTTCATCCGGAAACTGCCCCACCATCTGGTCAAAGCGTTCCGCTCCACCCTGGATGAGGCGGTCTATGCGGACATGATTATCGTGCTGATCGATGCCTCCGACCCGGAGTGCGGGGAACAGCTCAAAGTGACCGAAAACCTGCTTGCCGAACTGGGCGCCGCAGACAAGCCGGTGCTGTATGTTTACAACAAATGCGACCGCGGCGTTGCGCACCGCCCGGCAATCGGAAAAAGCGCCGAGCAGGCGCATATTGCCTATATTTCCGCGCTGACCGGTCAGGGCTGCGAGGCAATGGCGGAGACGGTGGAGAAAATGCTGCATGCGGATCAGCGCCGCGTGACCTTCCGGATTCCCAATGCCGAGCAGAGCGCGCTGCATACGCTCTACCGGGATGCGACAGTGGAAAGCGTCGAATACGGGGATGACTGCGTGACGGCGGTTGCCGTGGTGGACCGGAAAACACACGGACAACTGGAGCGGTATGCGCTGGAGAAACTGCCGGTAAAGGAGGAGTAAGGGCGTGACGGAGCCAAAGACTTATACCACATTGCGTGCCGTGGGTGAGGACAGCTTTGAGGAAAAACGATCCCTGTTTATCGGTGCCGCCGCACCGGTGCGCACGGAGGAAGAGGCGCTTGCCTTTATTGCCGCACGCAAAAAACAGTATGCCGACGCAACGCACAATGTTTTTGCGTATCATATGAAGAGCGGTATTCTTTCGCGCTATTCCGATGACGGCGAGCCGCAGGGAACTGCCGGGATGCCGACGCTGGATACCGTGCGTAAATCCGGGGTGGACGATGCCGTTGTCGTGGTGACGCGTTATTTCGGCGGGACGCTTTTGGGTGCCGGTGGATTGGTGCGTGCCTATGCGAAAGCCGCCAAAATCGCACTGGAGGCGGCGTGCATCGTCACTTATTCCGTCTATGCCGCCTACCGTGTGGTGTGCTCCTACGGCGATTATCAGCGCCTGCTCAAGGAATTTCCGCGTTTTGGCGTCCTGACCGACGGAACGGATTTTACCGACTGCGTCCGGATTGACTGTGCGGTTCCGCTCACCGATGAACCTTCTTTTCTGACCGGCATCCGCGACCTGACCGGTGCCCGCGCCGTTTGCGAACGCACGGGCGAACGCTTCGACTGCCCGCGGGAGCAGTGAAAAACAACTGTAACAGCCACGGTATACGTGTAAAACGAACCGTGGCTTTTCTTTGTTAATTTGTGCAATGTTCACAACAAAAATGCACCTAAAAAACGCACGCCGCGCGTCGGGATCATGTTGCAAACGCGTCAGGACCATGTCACATCTGCGGCGTTTTTGCGTCACGTCTGCGTCATGACTGTGTTATAACGATGTCATAACTCGTCATGAAAAAGCTCATTTTTGACGCGTGAGAAAAACGGAGAAAACGAGAGAAAAACGCAGAAAACAGGAGAATTAGAGAGACGGCGAACGCCGTTTTTAACACCGAAAATGAGAACCCGATGTTATAACTGCGTCATAACTGCGTCGTTTTTGCGTCATAAAAATGTGATGTCGATGTCATGTTTGCGTCACGCTTTCGTCGCCGGTGGTGTTTCCTTCATATTTAATAAATAAGAAATATAAGAAATATAAGAAATATAAGACGCGCTCCCCCCTTTGCCCTCGGAGCTGCAGCGGCAGCGGACGGTGTGGGCGGGGAGAGCGGAAGAGTAAATGCGGAAGAGCAAATGGGAAAGAGAAAAATTTTGCGTTGCGTCTATATGGTGACGACGGCGGACGGAATCTGTGCTATAATCGTGTCAACCTAAAAAAGGAGGATTGAAAAAGCATGAAAAGGCAAAACAGACAGGTTCCGAAAATCAAAAAATGCCCCGCGCGCGGCGAGGCAATCCCGGTGTCAGTGGTTGATCAGACGTGCAACGAGGGGGCGATGGACGCGCATAGCGCCTTTCGGGCAAAACTCCTGGCAGCAGAAGCAGCGAATACACACACGACGATCAATGACTGGATTCTTCTTGTGCATCCGTATGGCATTGGCAGGACAGATTCGCGCACATAAGCCGCAGCCGACACATGTACTTTTGTGCAGAGCCGGACGGGAAGAGAGCGCGGCTTTGGCAATCTTCCCGAACAGCTTGCTCTTGCGGTCAAACAGCATGCTCTGACAGGCAACGTTCTGGTAGTCCGCAATCAGAAAAGGGGCAAGCGGGGTGTTCAGACACAGCGCGTCCGCACTGTCCGGAATCAGATCCCGCTCCCTTGCGGCGCCGAGCGTCGGTACGTCACCGATCCCCAGACCGATCATGGCGGCGCAGACCAGATCCATTTTGTGCGGACTGTGCGACGCGAGCAATGCCCCGATATGCCGCGGGGTGCCCTGCGTGGGACCGTTTCCTTCCATGCCCTCCACTGCGTCGCAAAGGCACAGGCAGGGGGTAAACCGCGTGTCGAGATCCACAATCATGCGGGAAAAGTCGGTGTGGTTGGGGAAGCGGAAATGGTATTCCGGCTTGGTGGTGCCGGGAATGACGCCGAACATATTTTTTGCCGCCGCCGACATGCCCATCATGCCGTGGGTTTTCAGCTTGCAGAAATCAATCAGTGCGTCGCATTCGTCCAGCCACGCGGTATAGGTCAGGCTTTTGAGTACCCGCCCTTCG
>ULJH01023645.1_pt1 | contig 12300 bp, 9 predicted proteins | sample 1950781 | NCBI WGS metagenome assembly ULJH01 (sample SAMEA4835462, study PRJEB28245) | human gut metagenome | biome: gut microbiome; material: fecal sample | place: Denmark | collected 2008 | reverse complement strand
GGCAGCCCCACCTATTTGGGCCGTCTGGTTGCCTACGCCCTGCCGAACGTGGACGCCACCCGTCCGGAAGACCTCGGCAAAGATGCTATTGAAGACGCCGTGGCCGACTTTACGGCCAATGAAAGCCGTGCCGTGTTCAAATGGATCAACATGCTGGCCCTTTGCGCGCAGATTTCTCCCATGCTCGGCCTGTTCGGGACGGTGCAGGGGATGGTGGGCGCGTTCGGTACGCTGGCTACCGCCGGCCAGGCGGACCCCACCCAGCTAGCCGGTGACATTTCCGTGGCTCTTCTGACGACGTTCTGGGGATTGATCAACGCTATTATCGCCACTCCGTTCTTCTTCTTCCAGAAGGGCATTGCCAACGCCCAGATTGCCGAATGCGTGGGCACTGTGCAGGAAATGGTGAACACCTCCATCAACGTGGTGAATGCCGAAGCCCAGCTTGCCCGCATCCCCGAAGGCCTGGCCTGATTGCCGGAACAGACGGCCCGGCCCGGAAGCATCCGCTCTGTCGGAACCGGGCCGGAGAACCTCAACGAAATGTAGCTTATGGGTAAGAAAAAAGCTAATGTAGCGCCTGAAGAAGAAAATGGGGAAATGGATATGTCCCCCATGATCGACATGGTTTTCCTCCTGTTGATTTTCTTCGTGGTGAACGCTACGGCCATTACCGTTAAAAAGGATAAGAACATCCAGATGCCTACGGCCAGCAGTTCCGGTGAAGTGAAATCCGCCAACGGCTGCATTGTGGTGAATGTTTATGGGGAAGGCGCGGGCAAGCGGCCGCCCGGCGTAGATCCCAGCGTTCTCTGGTCCTCCGACGTAGGCACCCCGCTCAATTCCTCCGACGAACTCAAGGAATATATCAAGAACCTTGCGGAACGCTTCAAGGACAGGCAGGATTTTGAAACGCGCCTTTATCTGCGCGGCGACCAGCAGGCCCTCTTCAAAGGGTCCCGGGAGGTAATCCGCGTGGCTGCGGAATGCGGTGTCATCAAAGTGATTTTTGCCGTTCTGCCTGCCAAAAATTCCTCTACTGCAAACAAGGCTGAATAACTTTACGCGCTATGGCAAGACACAAAAAACTGGAGACGGTTGAGGATGAAGATCCCAAGCTGGATATTTCCTCCCTCATCGACGTGTGTTTCCTTCTGTTGATTTACTTCATTGTGGCGACTTCCCTGATTCAGGAACGCAAGCTGGATATGTCCATGCCGGGCCAATCCATGGGCGAAAACGCCTCCCAGATTGAGCCGGCGCTGATCCGCATCATCAAGGACGGTACTATTTACTGGGGTAAGGACAACAGCCTGATGATCGACAATGACATGAACAACCACAACCTGGCGACGCTCGTGCAGCAGCTGGAAGCCAAAAAACAGGAGGCCAGCGCTGTAGGCACCAAGCCGGTAGTGCAGTTGTGGGTGGAAGGGGATGTTCCCCACCAGCGCGTTATCGACGTCATGAACGCGTTGACGGAGGCCGGGATTACAACGGTGGCTCTGACCGACCTTAAGAACGACTAAAAATAAATTACCCTTATTTTTTTTCATTGACTCTCAGCTTCCGCTCCCCAAAAGGAGCGGAAGCTTTTTGTTATTGACGGGAGAAACGGACGCCCGCATACGGCAGCATTTTGCGGCAAGGAGGGGAAGCCCTGTGGAGAAATCCGGAGCCGGACCATGCCCTTTTTATTGAGGTCTTATATACTTAAGTTAGGCGCTTTTTAATTGCTTCTAAGAAGCCCCTTTGATTTTTTTTACAAGTTCTAATGCGTCTTCCATTGTTATGAACATGCGCATGAAATTTGATTGGAAAGACTTGAAATTATACTTTTTATAAAATTTTTCGGAATTATCCCTTTTAATCTTGTTGTCCCCTCTCCTACTTCGTAGGAGTAAAAACGAAAAAAGCTCCTTTCAAAGAAACTTCTTCACCCTTTTCTTTAGTAAAGAGAAAAAATTGGGAACCACTAAAGAATCAGAGTTGTCATTCCCATTCCTGCGATTATCATACAAGATATGTCAGATACAGTTTTAGCATCTCTATTCAGTATCGCAGGAGTTGCTTTGGGGTCTTTTATTACAATATTTGGCCTTTGGTGGCAGGATAAATTGAGATTTAAACGAGAAGAGAAAAAATATTTCAAAAGGAAAAAGGAAGAAATATACTCAACAATGATACGTTGGATGATTAACTATGCTGGTTATAAAAGAAATTTATCTAAAATGAGTCCAGAAGAATCTGCCCGAAGAATTTGCATTTTAATCAATGAACTAAATGAGTTACAAAGTCAAAGATGCATATTTTGCAGTCCAAATTTTGATAAAACGTTTAGAGAGTTAGGAGAAAGATGCGAGAAAGAAGCTATAAGTCCAGAAGAAATACAACCTCTTACTAAAATATGCCAAGATGAACTTGGAATCTAATTTAGTGTAAATCCTTTTGAAGAAGATTTATACTATGAAAAAGTTTTGTGAATTAGATAAAAGCATAATCGAACTTTTTGAAAAAGAGAAAAGCATTTCAATTCTAATCAATGACGAACTTGAAGAATTCGTCCCTATTGAAAATGGGAAAGTATTCTTTAGTGCTGGGGTAGGACGCCCAGCAAAGTATAAAGTTGCCTCAGAATCTAAGAATTTCTTTGGTTATATTTGGATAAAAAACCTTGGAGTTCAATAGCCTCTTCTTTTTCTAAATATTCAGCATAATTACCGTTTCTGATAGGGGCAGCATAATAAACAAAAGCTGACTCAATATTACCGCTTTTATTATAAGAAAAATCAATTGCGACGACCTGGTTGAAATTGATATAAAGGCCCTCTCTTACTTCGAATATATTGTTCATATATCCCTCATTACCACAGAACAAATCTTCCTGTCAATAAAAAATGATGGATATTTTTTGGATTTTAAGAATTATTGCTCAATTTCTCTCCAACCGCCCTCAAAATCCATTCCTCCACGGACAATCCTTCCTTAACGGCCCGCTTGACTACCTCGTTCAGGGTAGAATTTTTCATTCGCACGGCAATTTGAGATTCCAATTCCGAAGGATAATCCGCACTCATTAGATGGCACAAGGAGTCCTAAATGTTGAAAGCCCCTAGATACCTAGATAGCTATGATTTTCAAGCCTTTCTTTCTAGTTACACTTATTCTCTTCCACAATTCTCTTCGCCGCCCCTTCTGTGGCCCAAACCACAAACTCTTCAACGCTCATATCCTTCTGAACCGCCGCTCGAACGGCCAAATTGAGAATTTTGTTAGGGATAGGAACGCTCAGTTGAGAAACAAAGTCATTGTTGGAAGCAGGTTCCCGTCCTTTCATATAGCGGGAAATCAGTATCTGGACGTGCTTCGGAATACTGCCCTTGGAGAAATAGTTATCAATGGTGCTTCTGGCTAGACCTAGGGAGGAAGCGAGTTCGGTGCGAGACACTTTGTTCTTTTCTAACCACCTTCCCAAAGTCTGAATATCCAGCGGGCGTTTCTCGTCCATGCGGGTAATTTTCTCCTATCAGGAGGGCAAATGGAAGAATCCGGGTTATTTATGATTGACAAAATCCTATTAGGATAATAATAGCTCTTTTATTGGGCAATATTATATCTCATTAGGATAATTCTTTGTCCTCTCTAAGGAATCCAAAACCTAAAAACATCATGAACACGAAAACCATCATCACCAGTTTGGGGCTTATGGGCCTCTCATGTACCGCACAGGCCGCCTCTAGTGACCCTTGGAACTATTATAGAATGGGAGGGAATTATAGTTCCGCATATTCAACACGGTATGATTCCAATTTTGGAATGAGCATTAGAGGAATGTACGGATTCCATTCGGGGAATGATTATGGAATAGATATGCCAGACCTGTACGGTGCCCAATTAGGACTTCACGCTAACATTCCAGCGGGTTCTGTTTTCCATGAATTATCTTTCAATCTCGGCGCGCTTACAGGTTCTAAAACCTACGAAGGGGAGTTGAAATGGAAACAACAGGTATTCCCATTTACCGCTGGATATTCTTTCAATGTCCCCTTATCTGATTCTGCCACTTTCTATTTAGGCGGCAAAATAGGCCTTCATTATTATAAACAGGAACTCTCTGGAGGTGGAGGAAAAGTATCTGAGTCTGATTCTAGTGGAACTTACTCGGCATTAATCGGTTTCAAATTTGCTGTTGCAGAAAAAACAGACATCGTTATTGGATATGAAATAACGAAATACTGGTCAGATGTTGACCCATACCACTTTATCACAGTTGGCTTTAGCTGGTCATTCTAACTTTCGGCGGTGAATTAACTGGCCTCCTTCCTTTCGGGGAAGGGGGCGATTCTTTGATTTGCATGACTTAGGCCGTCGCCTTGCTCGCAAGGTGGCGGTCAATTCTTCAATTCGGCGTAAGTAATTCTCGTCGAAAATGCTTTAGCCATAAGAGAATCCAATCTTACCCATGTGTGGATTTTCACATTTCCCTCATTCAACCGATACGCAAATTCATCTACATATCTCTGTAAATGTTTTGTGCTGAATGAATGGTAGATTCCATAGAATCCTCTCTTCAAAACCGCCCATACGCTCTCGATGCCGTTAGTATGGGCCATTCCGTCAACATACTGCTTGGCACTATGATTCACCACCTGATGATTGAACTGTGATTCTTTGTAAGAAGCATGTTCATCAGTAACCAGAACGGAATCCCGGCTCAAATACTTATTCAAAACTTGGTGAACTGTATCTCTTGAAGTGTCGGGAATAACCCTTGCCAAAACCTTCCCCGCTCTGGCCCTCATTCCTAAAACCGCCGTCTTTCCAACAATTCCGCGCCCGGCCCTCAATTTCTGAGATTCATGCTTATTGGATTCTTTGCCTCCAATATACACCCCATCAGCTTCAACAATTCCAGACAGAAAGCCGTTATTGTCATCGTCATCATGGTTGGAATTGCAAGATTCCCTAATCCTTTGAAGCATAAACCACGCCGTTTTTTGCGTAACCCCAATTTCCTTGGAAAGTTGCATGGAGCTAATACCCTTTCTGGAAGTCACTACTAAATAGAAAGCAAATATCCACTTATGAAGTGGAACATGGCTTCTTTCAAAAATAGTTCCCGTTCTAACGGTATAAACTTTCCCGCACTCTCCACATTCAAAATACCCTTCGACCCCGTTCCTCTTTACTCTATACTGTTTTTCACTTTTCCCGCAAAACGGGCAAACTACCTTATCGCCCCACCGCTTTTCCTCTAAATACTTTTTAGCTGATTCCTCATTGGGGAATTTTTCAAAAAGCTCAAAAAGTGAAATGGTTAAGCGGTCGTTCATGGTTGCCTCCTTAGTATGGCTAATTAATAGCATATGGAGGAACCGAAGTCAAGTATATAAGGCCCTTTTATTGTACGGTAAATGTTCTGGTTGGGATATGCGGTTTTGGCTGGAGCAATACTCCTTTCATAGCCCGGTTTTGAATCCGTTTTTCCCTTTTGTGAAACCGCAGGTGGCAGGCGGATAGCCGTGAATTCTGTCCGGGAACGGGGCTTCAGGAGAAATGTTGCCGTTTTTTTCAGTATTGCATTCCTTGTCTGGCTGGGAGGAGGAGAGGCAGTCAGGAGATTCGGATTCAGGAGAGTATAGGAAGGGCCGGCTTCAGAAAACCAGTTCATTCACGGGAGAGATGAAAGAGTATATTGGAAGGAGGGTGCAGCAGAGCAGAGAGAAAGGCGGCTCGAAGCCTTTATCTTATTTGTGCAGTAACAGGAAAATCATTGTCGATGATTTTCGGGAAGTGATGTTGTTATTAGAAAGTACGGGGAGGAAGTGTATTTTTCCCGTACCTCCCGTGGAGAGGAATAGCTGTTTTTTTCATGATATTTCCTTTCAACTCGCGGAGGGGATCTCATGTTGAAAAAGGAGAACTGAGAGGTGAGGGGGTAGCTGTTGCCGGGGAGAAGGCCGGTATGGCTGCGGATGCCGGAAAAATGGAATTCCGGTTGGGCGGACGATATGTTTGCGCCATTAAATATGCCTCTGGCATCTTGACAGACGGGATTCGAGGCTCCTTAAGGGCATGATGGAGCAGTAGGCTGTGTTCCGCCGAAAAACTTTTGAAGGCGGAAAGCGTGCATTCCTTTGGCCGCAGAGTGTGTAGCAGGGTATTGAAAAAGCAGTATTTTTCCGGCCGGGCGGCGCCGACCTGTTCCAACCCCCGATAAACGCGGGATGGAAGAACTTTCTTGCAAGGATGACTAAAAAGATAAAACTTTCTTCTTTAGAGTTTGACGCATCTTGTTAAAATGACGCAATCCATTACAGATAGGTGTATTCCGTGTATTTGCACGGATATTGCGCCTGTTTTATTATCTCTTCTGTTTCAACGAATTTTAAACACATGATCAAATCAAACTATACTACTGCACTGGCTGCAGGCCTGGTTTCCGTGCTGAGTATCGGGGCGGTTCTTCCATCCGGCGCCCAGCATGGCCCGCGCGATTACCAGCGCACGGCCCTGACGGCCATTAAGGAAGGGAAGTGGCAGGAGGCCCTGGATGCCGTGGATCGCTGCATCCGCGTTTATGAACCCCGTATCAAGATGCTGGGGCTGGATGACGGCTTCGGCTGGTTCTATTACCAGAAGGGCGTCTGTCTGGCCCAGCTGAAGAATTACAAGGAAGCTGTGGAAGCGTTCAAGGCTTGTTACACCAAGTTCCCGAGCGCTAAAAACCAGCTCGTGAAAATGGCCCTGTTCCGGGAAGGGGAAAACTACTGCCGTCTTGGGGATTTTGCCAAGGGCGCGGAGCTGCTGGAAAAATTCCTGAAAGAATACCGTAGCGCTCCTGTCGCCAGAAACGTCAATGCCGGTGAAGTGCAGGGGCTTCTGGCCCAATGCTATTTCAAGATGTCCCCGCCTGCTTTTGAAAAAGGAATGGAAAACCTTACCTCTTGCGTTACGTCACGCTACAAGGGGCGCCGCATTACGGATGCCGTTATTACCAATGGCTTCCTGGCGATGGTGGATGCCGCTATTAAGACCGGCAAATGCAGTGAGACGGTGAAGTTTGTGGAAAACTACCCTTCCGTGATGAATATCAGCCCCACGCGTGTGGCTTTGTACACTCCGCGGCTGGTGAGCTACGTTGCGGAAGTGCTGGAGAAATCCCGTTCCCTGCTTCAGGATGGAAAGCAGAAAGAGTCTGAAGATTATGCTTCCCTGGCGATGGTGCTGATGGGCCTTCTTCCCGATCAGTCCGGAGTAATGGCGGATGCCAATTATTCCCTGGATCGTCTGGGCCGTGCCAACGGGGCCGTGCCTGGCGTGACGGATTTTTCCCATACGCTGGACAGAGCGAAGGTGACAGCCCTGATCGACCAGTTCAACAAGATGAAGGAGGAAGGAAAGGTCATGGACGCTTTTACGTTCAGCTTCATGGGCAACCAGGCCTTGGTGCATGGTTCCCAAAGGGTTGCCCGCGCCGCCTACCAGCTTATCAATGAATCCTACCCGGATGCTCCGGGCAGGGAGGATAACCTGTATTATCTGGCAATGACCACCTGGCAGCTGGGAGAAGCGGACAAGGGAGGCGAGCTTGTGGCGCAGCACCTGAAGGAATTCCCCAATTCCAAGTATGCTCCCATGCTTAATACGCTGTCTTTGGAAGGGCTTCTGAAGGAAAAGAAATTCGATCTCTGCGTTCAGCAGGCGGACAAGGTCATGGAGCTGCATAAGGATGACCCCACCCATAAGTTCTATGAACTGGCCCTGTACTGCAAAGGAGCCTCCCTGTTCAACCTGGGGGCTGCCGACGCCTCCCGTTATAAGGAAGCGGTGCCGGTGCTGGAACGCTTCGTGAAGGAATACCGTGACAGCACTTATCTGAAAACGGCCATGTACCTTCTTGGTGAAACCTACACGAACCTGGGCAATACGGATGAAGCCATCCGGTCCTTTACCAATTACATTGCCCGTTTCCCGGACAAAGGTGAGGCCAATATGGCCGCCGTATTGTATGACCGGGCCTTCAACTACCTAAACCGCAAGAACCCCGGAGACGAAGAGCTCGCCGCGAAAGATGCGAAGGAAATTGTGGACAATTTCAAAGACCACCGCCTGTTCCCGTATGCCAACAATCTACTGGCTAATCTGTATGCCGGCAGCAAGGAACATGAGCAGGAAGCGGAAGGCTATTTCCTGGCCGCTCTGGAGTCCGCCAAGAAGCTGGGCGACAAGCGTCCCGCTGCGGAGGCCGTGTACAACCTGTTTATTAACGCTACCAAGAAGCCTCTTCCGGTAGAACCGAAGGAAGCCGTGGAAACGGCCAGGACGGCGCGCCGGGACGAGGTCAAGAAATGGTATGACGAGTACTGGAAAGACAGCGACCAGCCCGGCAGCCGCTACAGCCTCCAGCTGGCCGCCGCCGCCATGGAATTCTTCAAGGATGACAAGGAGATGTTTGACCCGGCATCCGTCAAGATGCAGGAAATTATTGTGAGGGAAGGCAAGAAGGACGATCCCAAGATGACCGTTCTTCTGGAAGAAGCCGTCAATTCCTATACCAAGACGTACATGGCCGGCAATCAGGCCCTGGGCCGCAATCTGGATGCCAATGCCATGCGCAACCACTTCTACCGGTTCCCCGGCGTGGACAATGATAAAGACAAGACGCTGAGCGCCATGCTTCGCATGGCCGTTATTGCCCAAACTCAGGAACGGTATGAAAAGGCTCCTGTGGAGACGGACGAACAGCGTGCCGAGAAAGCCGCCTTGGAAGGTCTGGTCAAGCAGCTCTTCGTGGAGCTGAAGCGCGACTTCAAACCTTCCGATCTGCCCCCGTACACGCTTGTGAAGCTTGGCATGCACCTGGCCGGCACTTCCCAGCCTGAAGAAAGCATCGCTTACTTTGATGAAATCCTGGACCCGTCGGAACCTGATCCGGTGCGTAAGAAGGCTCGCATCAACGGCATGTCCAAGTACCGCAAGAATGCGGTCTTCGGGAAAGCCGTAGCTCTGGGACGCAGCAAGGATAACGCCAAGGTGGACACCGCCATCAAGATGATGAGGGATGAACTGAGCAAGGAAGAATCCAGCTCCAACCCGGACCGCAAAGCCATGGAAGACGCCCAGTACAATCTGGTCAAGTTCACTTTCGCCCGCCAGGACTGGCCGGCCGTCATTGCCGCTGCCGACAAGTACCGCGAAAACAAGACCTATAAGAAGAATCTGCCGGAAGTCCTCTATTTGCAGGGTGAAGCCTACCTGAAGCAGAATGAACTGGACAAGGCGTTGATTAACTTCATGAACATCACGGGTACGTACAAGGGGCTCGTGAAGTGGTCCGCCCCCGCCGTGCTGGCGCAGATGGATACGCTGTGGAAGAGGAATACGATGTCCCAGGGTGCGGGCAAGCAGCCTTCCGACAGGTACGTTGCCTGGAAGGCCGGCAGCCAGTACGTGCAGTTGCTGGATACTCCCGCCAACCGCAAGAAGATGACGGCGGAGGACAGCGCCCTGGTCAATGAGGTGAAGGATAAGACGGCCAAGTTCGGTTCCGATCCTGCCGTCAGTCAGGAACGGGCGGACATTGCCGCCTATGAAGCAGCCGTACGCGCCGCCAAGGGCCAGAAATAATAACAAGAGGTTTAGTAATCAATCATATGAAAGCACTTTCAGTAATAATGGTATTGGCCGGACTGTCCTCCCTGGTTCCGTCCATGGCCCAGAATGCCCAGAATGCCCAGAATCCCCAGCGCCTGCGCGCCAGAGTTGCCGCACCGACCATCAAGAATGGCCATCCGACGGATATCTACATTCTTTCCGCCAATGGACCCACGGTCCAGTTTGTGGAGAGCAGGGAATCCCAGGAAGTCCTTCAGCAGATGGACAGCGCCTTCAAGACGCTGTATATTTTTGAAACGGCCGACTTTGTGGATGCCAAGGTGGCTATGGAAAACCGGAAGTACCAGGAAGCCCGCAACAAATTCCACGCTCTGGTGAATAAGTATGCCTCAACGCTTTCCATCAAGGACAGCCTGTCCGCCCGGGCGGCCGTCTATGAACTGGAGTGCGCCATGCGCATGATGGATTGGGCCGGAGTCAAAGGGTTGGCGGCCAAGTTTCCCGTCAGAGGGGCCAATCTGTCCCCTTCCGCCCAGAATGACCTGGAGGTGGCAAAAATCATGGCCTTGATTCCGGATAAGGACTGGAACGGCGTGAAAAGCCGTGCCGGTTCTTTCCTGGCAACCAAAAAGAATGCCACCCGCCTCCAGCAGGCGCGGATGAAATATGCCCTGGGTGCGGCCGCCATGGTGGCCCAGGATTGGAACAAGGCTCTGGATTATTTTGCGGAAGCTCTGGTTTTGCTGCATGGTTCCGATGAAGAACTGGCGTCTGCCTGCGTGGCCCGCTCCCTGGATGCCTACCTGTGCATGCCGGATGTTGTCAAATTCTTTGAGAATCCCGTCGTCTCATCTGCCGTGGAATCCAGGAAGAATAATCCCGAAGCTGTGATTCCGGATTCACGGATGAAGTCCCGTCCCGCTCCTGTCAAGGAAGCGGCCGCCCTGTACCGTTTGCATGAACTGATGTTCCCGGACAGGAAGCTGCCGGCCAAGTATGACGGTTTTGCGGTTTCCTACAAGCATCCGGCCGCTGTTGCTCCCGCCAAGGCTCCTGACCAGGCTCCCGCACAGCCGCAGAAAAAGCAGTGATAAAGCTTCGCGGCAGGTTGTTCGCCGGCCGATATTTCTTTAATAAGGGACGCCTCCCCGTAAGGGGGAGGCGTCCCTTATGTTGCCTTCTTCTTGTTTCTGCAGGCAGAAGCCTCTCCCGGTGTATCCGGAAAGGAAACAGCGTCGTAGCAAAGGAGAACATGAATAGCTCATCAGATTGGGACGTGCGTCTCCCTGAAGGCTTGAAATGGATTTCTTCAGTCCCGTTTCCTGAATTGACAGGAAGATGTATCAAAGATCCTGGAACGTCCGGAAAAACGGTATTAAGCCGCTGTAGGCCGGGAACAGGGAACTAAGCGGTACAGCAGGACGGAGGGAGGGGAAACAGCCGGCATCTCAGTTGCAGCATTAAAAATGCTTGTGGCTTCGTGACGGCATTCGCGGGAGTTCGGAGGGAAAAGCTGTTCGACCGGGGGAAGACCGCCGGAGGCGGGCGTGGAGAAGGGAGTTACTGCAGAACGGGAGCTTTTTTTACTTCTTCCATCCATTTCCTATACAGTTCCGGAGAAATTTCGGAAGGCTTGATTTCCGAACGTTCGCCCCAGAAAACAGCCGTGTGGAGGATGGGAATGCCGGAGGCCTCCAGATGACGGTCAATCGCCGCCTTGTGTTCCAAAACGGCATCTTTTTCCAATCCGTGCACCACACCCATGATTTGCGCTCCTCCAAAAACATCTCCGCCCGTTCTCCAATAACAATGGGTCATGCAGATGTGGCGCCCGCATTCCGCTCCTGCCCGGATTTCCATGCCGGAGGGAACCGTCCAATGGAACAGTCCGTTGTATTTGGTAACGGGGCCGTCGTCCGTTTTGGCTCTCACATGTTCCAGAAAAGTGGCGAAACGGCCGATGACCTGCTTCCGATCCAGTTCTTCTGCCGTGCGGCAGTATTCTTCCGTTCCCAGCCCTTCCCGTGCGGCACGGAGGGACCAGGGATCTTCCACCATTTCCTCAGGCCTGAGCTGTTCCTTGACGGAGAGGAGCACCTTCCATTCCAGTTCGGAGAGAGAAACGGTTTTCGTTTCCTGCATGGGAGCCGGTTCCGGGGTTTTTTCTCCGGGCCTGAGTCCCCTGCGGCGCATGTGTCCCACTCCCAGCGCAAAGACGCCGCGCGCCGGCAGCAGAACATAGCCGTCCGCTCCGATATGGCGTTTCAGGATGCCGCAGTGTTCTTCCGGCGTACCGCATCCCACGGGCACCTTGACCGTGGTCCAGAGCCTGTAGTTGGCGCCGGGGTTGGCCGCATCCGTATTGCGGAGCACCACATGGCCCGTAAAAGGGTCCTGCTCCTTCATCCAGTCAAAAGCGGCATCCAGTTTTTCCTCCGGCAGGGACCAGGCCACCAGGGCTCCCTGGGCCAGCTTGGTCGCCAGCAGCGTCTGGCGCACGCGGCGCACTACTCCGGCCTCCATCATGGCTTTCAGCCGCTGGATAACTACCGGAACAGGATGTCCGCATTGTTCGGAAATGGCGTGGAAGGGCAGGCGGCGGAACCCTTTGATGCGGTCTTCCGCCACCAGCAGAATGTCCGTGTTGACGGGGTCGTTGGGGGAAGTGGGGATATTGTTCAT
>ULJH01083119.1_pt1 | contig 12304 bp, 9 predicted proteins | sample 1950781 | NCBI WGS metagenome assembly ULJH01 (sample SAMEA4835462, study PRJEB28245) | human gut metagenome | biome: gut microbiome; material: fecal sample | place: Denmark | collected 2008 | reverse complement strand
TTCCGGCTGCTTTCATGTTCGCCTTCACCTGCTTCAAGCCTGAGCTTTTTGTGGGAGATGCGAATGTATACATCATGACGTTTCTGATCCTGGGGACGCTCTGCTTCATTTCCCTCATCAGCCTTGCGATGCGGCGTATGTCGGACTTGGGGCTTTCTCACATCTATTACTGGATCTTCTTCGCGATTCTCTTTGCGATCAATCAGCTCGGAGGAGAGTATCTGGGTTCGCAGCTCACAGCCACACGGACGATCGCAGTGATCTTCATGGCAGCGGTGATTCTGCTTGCGTTCTTCCCCGGGCAGAATAAGAAAAATAAATATGGACCGGTTCCTAAGGAGTAGGGAAACGCTGATTCAATCGCAGAGTCAGATTCTACAAGAATTTTTATACATAGCTTCGTCATAGCCTTCCTTAAATAGCTCACTATTCGCGTCAGGTTATTCCTCGCCATGCATAAAAATTCAAGAGTAAAATCTGGCAACGATTGAATCAGTGTTTCCCTAGGGATAAAAAGAGGTCATCTTTGATGAAGTCAAAGATGACCTCTTTTTTTATGGGAAGTCATGCAGGCCTTGCTTATTTGCTTCCAATACAAATGGAAGAAAGTGAACAATAAAGCACATAAATTACAAATTGTCCATTGAATCAGCTCTCATACAAACATTATAATCAAGAAAGCAGAAAGAAAAGAGGCAGATTTGATGGAACAACCGAGGGTGATATATCAGCCATTCAAACGGTTAAAAATGGCTTTGAGGTCGAAGAAACGAAAACGCAGCAGCATTACCATGGGGGTCGTGACAACGATACTGGCCTCGCTCTCCTTCACCTTCATGTCAGCCTGTGCCAAGTGGCTACCGGAGATGCCATCAGGAGAGATGACGCTCTTTCGCGGGATCGTAGGACTTTTCTTTATTCCTCTCCTCTGCCTGCAGACGAAGGAGCATTTCTTTTCAGGGAAGCATAAGTGCATGTTATGCCTTCGAGGGCTTTTTGGCAGCATTGCGCTCTTTTTTTATTTTTGGTCTATAGAAGGGCTGACGCTGGGGGATTCACAAATCCTCTCACAGCTCGCTGCCTTCTTTATGTGTCTCCTGTCTCCGATTTTTTTGAAAGAAAAACTTCCCCGTCAGGCGATTCCTGGGATGCTTTCCATTGCGATCGGGACCCTTTGCGTGGTGCAGATCTGGAATTTCAATGCATTTAATATGTATACGCTTTTTGGAATCGGCGGCGGCTTTTTTTCTGCAGCTGCTTACGTGGTGATCAGCTGTCTGGCAGAGAAAGGATTTCGCTCAAATACAGAAATTGTTTTTTATTTTCAGATTTTCAGCATTCTTGTCGGGCTGTCGATTTCCGGGAATGAGTCATGGATCTTGCCGCAGGGGAGAGACTGGTTCTTTGTCATTGGGCTGGGGCTTTTTGCCTTATCGGCGCAGATGTTTATGACATGGGCGTTTCAGCATGTCAATTCGCTGGTCGTTTCTTTTTTGATGTATAGTGAAATCTTGTTTCATGTCATTTTTGGCTGGGCTTTTTGGGATGAAATCATGGCGCCTGCATCATGGTTGGGCGGTGCACTCATTGTTGCCGGTTCGATCATGCTGATGGTCTTTAAGCCGAAGGGAATCGACCAGGATACACATCATCGCAGCTGGCAGAAGCAGGAGGCGGGGGATGCGGTCTGAGAGCGTGTGCGTTTCGTTAGAAAATGGGAGGGCAACTGCCACTATGGCTATACGGATGCCGATGCTTTTACTATCGCAGGCCAGGCCATTCTGCAGAAAAAAACTCCTGCAAGTGCAGGAGTTGGATGGTTGGAGGCGGTGCCCGGAGTTGAACACGGGGATAAGGGGCTTGCAGGCCCCACGCCTTAGCGCTTGGCTACACCGCCATAGATGATGTTTTATAGTATATCGCATTTTCTCGAAAAAGTAAAGGGGAAGCCGTGATGGAGGTGGAGAATGTGGGCGAAGGGGCAGCTCATGCATGAGGGCAGGAGGAATGGAGGCTGAGGCTTTTCCGATGATGCGGCGGGCGATGCCTGAAGGAGCCGCACGGCGCGCCGCTGGTCCAAGCGCTGATGCTTACAAGCCATTCAAAAAGCACGTCATTCTCTTTCTTGAAAATGACGTGCTTTTTGAATGCAGTAAACCCGGACAACCGGCTCACGGCCATTTCTTCAGATCACGATCGGGAACAGGACACGTGCCAGATAGATGACGCCGGTCATGGTGATGCAGGAGAGCAAGGTGCTCATCATGACGAGCTCGGTGGCGAAGTCTTCAAAATTGTGAAATTCGACGGCGTAGAGGACGGAATTGACGGCGCCGGGGACAGAGGCCAAGATGAGGATGGTCTGCTTCAGGACAGGGGACAGATGAAGTCCTGCGAGGTCAGAGACCAGAAGGAGAAGGTAGGCCAGAAGCGGAGCGATGACGAGGCGAATCGTGCAGCCGGCCCAGGCATCGATGTCTCGAAAGACGATGGTACTCCGATGGATCTGGATGCCGAGGGCAAGCATGACGATGGAGACGAGGGCATTGGCACAGTTTTCAAAGACAGGCCAGAGAAAGACCTGTGTCATGTCGAAGCCGGAGAATTTGATGGTGAAGACGGCGACGAGGGTATAGATGACGGGCATGTGGAAGATGACGGAGATCGCGTCGCGCGGTGTCAGCTTTCCTTTGCCGGCCTGATAGAGGCCCAGCGTATTTAGTGTCATATTCATCTGTACGAGGAGGATGGTGGCACAGGCGCCCGCCTGTGCGAGGTAGGGCGTCTCTCCATCGATGACGTAGGGGGCATTGCCGAAGACGAGGGCGATCAGGGCGATGCCGATATTTCCGTTATTGGAGAACATGGTGCCGTTTTTGAGGCACTCGATCTTCCCGACGGGCATCCCGCGGAATTTCCCGTAGGACCAGGCGGCAAGGGCGATGAGGAACATCTGGACGAATGCCATCAGAAAGACGTTCAGGAGTGTCATGTCGATCTCTGCGACGTAGATGCTGTAGAAGATGAAGCTCGGGAGCACGATGAAGAAGGTGAGCTTATTGAGCGAGATGACATCGAGATGGTATCTGAGATCGAGTAGGTAGCCGATGGCGACGAAGACCAGAAGCGGCACGATATTATCGGAAATGATTTGCAGGAAAGCCATGTCTGCCTCCTTACATGGAAGCCGGGAAGAAGAGCCGGCAGAGGGAAATCACAAAGGGAAGGGTAAGGATGGAAAGTGACATCTGCGTCATCAGGGATCTCTGGAAGATAGACTTCTGTGCGCTGGTGGTGCCCACCATGGAGAAATCCATGGCGCAGGGGATGGCGGCAAAGAGAAGAAGGATCTCCTTTGCCAGGTTATCCATCGAAGGGAAAACGGCGAGAAGCCCCAGTGCCAGAAGCGGCGATACGAGGAGCTTCACCAGCGCGGGAAGGAGAATGTCTTTGCTGACCGTGAAGCAGTGACTGCGCCGGATCATGACGCCGGTCGTGACAGCCGTCAGTACCATGAAGGCGCCGGTGAAGTGGTGCAGCACGGGATAGAGGAAGGTGCCTTTCAGCGGGATGCCGAAGTGCGCAGCAGCAAAGGCAAGAAGCGCGCCGTAGAGGACAGGGGTCGTAAGCGCGCGAAGCAGGAGAGACGAGAGGGAAGAGGACTCCTTACTCACAATGGCGTGTCCGACCGTGCGGAGCAGCAGGTGGGAAAGGGTCATGAGGAGAGACAGGAGCGCGAGCGCTTTCGGAAGCTCCGCTGCTTCTCCGGCGGAGGCAAAGGGGAGGTGGGAAAAGGTGAGGTAGGTGAGGACGCCGCCAAGGTAGCAGACGTTCGGACAGGAGGCCATGCCGCAGATGGCCTGCCGCAGGGATGGCTCTTGGGAGAGCCCTTTGGCAAGAAGCGCGGATAGCACGAAAAGGATCGCTGTCAGAAGAAGCGCCGCAGGAAGCAGGAGGAGATCAGAGGTGGTCGGCGGTACCTGATACAGGTTGAAAAAGACGAAGCAGGGCAGTACCACGCGCGTGATGACGATCTCGTAGGTCTTGACCTCGATCTTGAACTTGCCCGCCAGAAACCATCCGCCGCCTAAAAAGACCAGGATGGGGAGCACGTCGAACCAGATGATGTAAAGTATATCCATGGAAGTCCTTTCGAAAGAAAGTTAGAAGTGAGAAGTGGTGGAAGGGGCGCCATATTTATAGACCTTCCCCAATATTCTTCTTTATATAAGATCCGCAGCACATTTCACTATAAACAAGCAGCAGCCTATCTACTAGTTCATAGGAAAATGCAAATACCCGTTGACAGTCACCAGTCACTTGGTGCTTCAAATTCCTAATCCTAAGTGATGAATCACAATTTTTTCCACAGGAATTTCACCTTTTCCGTCAGAGAAAGTCCTTTGAGGCATTGCTTCCTTGCCTCCCTCACGATGGCAAGGATGTCGGCCTTCTCGCTTTCTGTCAGCGGTTTTCCTGAGAAGCGGGCGGCGACCAGAAGGTCCAGCATGAGGGCGAAGGGGGCGAAGCGCGGGTCTTTGGTGAGAGCAGATTTCCTGTCTTCATAGGAGCCGCGGGTCGGAAGACCTGCCCAGAGGGAAAGGCGTTCCGTGTAGGCGATGAGGCGCTTGAAGTGGGCGTCATCCGTGAGTGCTTTGGCGAGGAGGCGGGAGGCGGCTGTCATGCGGTAGAGCGGATAGGCGGAAAGAAGTGCAAGCACGAGCAGGAAGGCGAGCAGCATCGGGAGAAGCGGGCGGGAAACGGGGGCGTCCGGCGTCCTCGGTTGGGAGAGCGGGGGCTGGCCCTGCTGCTCTGGCTGTTGCTGCTGCGGTTGCTGTTGTGGTCGCTGCTCCGCAGGCGGCTGCTCTTTCGGTGCTTTCTCACGTGTGTTTTTCTCGTCAGCCGGTTTGTCCGGCGCGCCCTGTTCGTTTTTCTGCTTGTCGGGCGGGATCGGGAAGGGATTCTCCACTCCCTCTTTGCCCGGGGTCATTTCACAGGGACGCCAGCCGAGGCCATCGACATAGACTTCGACCCAGGCGTGGGCGTGGTGATCATTGACGGAGAGGGCGTGGAGCCCTTCCTTGGTCAGAGGGGCGCTCAGGAGATCTTCCCTGTCTACGGAAAGGCCGACTGCATAGCGGGCAGGGATCCCCGAGGCGCGGAGCAGCATGACGGCGGCAGAGGCAAAGGAGGTGCAGTAGCCCTTCCTGCTTTCGGTCAGGAAGTAGGAGATAAAGTCTTTATCCGCAGGCGTTCTGCCCGGATTTTTCGTATAGGTGTAGTGATCCTCCAGAAAATGGCGGATGGCGTCGATGCGTGCGCGCTTCTCGGAAAGGCTTTGTGCGGGCCGGGTCTTGCCCAGCGAGGCGATGGCGTCGCGCGTTTCTTCCGGGATGGTGAGGTAGTGCGCGTAGACGAAGCGGCGGTAACGCTTTTCCGCTTCAAGATAGGTCGTGTAGTAGGGGTCGGAGATGGATTCGCGGGCCATCATCGAGAGGAGCGCACCGGCAGGGAACTCCCATACGTCGGTGCTGTAGGCCTTGCCCTCGCGGGAGATCGGCGAGCGGTCATACTGGAAGTAGGGACCGCCGAAGTCGGCATCATAGGGGAGGAGCAGGAAGCGGCTCTTTTCGTAGAGGGCCGCGAGGGTGAAGGGCTTCTTGAAGGCGGAAAGGTCATTCTCTTTGGTGTAGTTCAAGAGCTTTTGGGAGATCGATGGATTTCTGGCAGCGACCTCCATGAGCCATGCACATTGGTCATACCATTCGCCCTGGTTCTTGGAGAAGAGGGCTTCTGTCCCATCGTAGGTGCTGTCCGGGAAGTCCTTCCAGCGGCTGCCTTCGTAGAGGCCGCCGGTCCAGCTTCGAATGTAGAGGTGCTTATCGCTTGCCGCTTCGATGTCTGCGATGACGCGGCCGGTATAACGGATGCTGGCACTGCTGCCGAGGCGCTGATGTCCGGCGGCGCCCTTCATCATGCCCGTGTAGGCATTGCCGGCGTGGAAGATCGGGTCATAGGGGTCAGTCCAGCCGATGATCTTCTCCTGCATATGGGAGAAGATCGCCGGCTGCTCATACCGGCTTTCCGGGAATACGAGGAGAAGCCCTGCGCCCAGAAGCAGGGTCAGAGCGACGGTGGGGATCTCCGGCATGCCGAGTCCGTGGTTTTTGAGAGAGGCAAAGACGGAAAGGCCGTAGGAGGCGCAGCAAAGAATGGCGAGAGCGGGCGGGTTCACGCCGAAGTAGAAGCCGAAGAGAATGAGGAAAAAGGAAAGAAGCGCTGCCATAGCGCGGGTCGCTTTCGACCATGCGCCGGCCGTAAAGAAGAGGGAGAGAAGGCAGGCGATCCACCCTTTGGCAAGAGCCGGGCTTGCGATGGCTTTCGCAAGCGGTGCAGTCATGTCAATGTCATATGGCTCTTTGAGCGTATCGACGAGAGGAATGAGCGCAGAGAGGAGGCTTGAAAGGAAGGTATCTCTCATAAGGAGCGGGAGCGAGAGAAGGAGAATGGCAAGGAGCGCAAGAAGCGACAGCCGGCGCCTGCCGGGCAGTCTGGAAAGAGCGAAAGAAAGAAGAGGCGCAAGGAACGCAGCGCAGATCGCATAAGGAAGCGCACCGCCGCCGAAGTAGGAGAAGAGTGCATAAGAAGCACCGAAGGCACCGAGAGAAGAGAGGAGGCGTGTCATCATGCTTCACCTCCCAGCGCGCGGGCAATGGCGGCTTTTCCGGAAAGGGCAGCGCCCTTGGCCTCACGCACGCACCAGATGGAGGGGTGCAGGACAGGCGAGACGGCGGGGGCGGGGTCGCCTGTCAGGTAGCAGATCGGAAGGAGGGGCGAGAGATGGCTGGTCTTCAGCGCATTCTCACCACCGGCGAGGAGGAACTCGGCGACAGCCTCTTCCCAGCCTGCCTTGTCTTTGACGGAGGTGATGATCTCCTCGCCATGGATCGTCATCCAGGCGAAATGAAATGGCATACGCGCTGCCGTGAGAGCGAGGCCGCAGGAAAGGAGCGCATCGGCGAGAAGATCCCGCAGTGCATCATCCTCTTCATAGTCTGCCGCGAGGATAAGGCGTGTATCGTCTGCGGGCATGCGGTCGCGGACATAGACATCCTCTGTGCGGGCCGTGACCTTCCAGTTGATGAGGCGGGGATTATCCCCCGGCTGGTAGGGCGTCGCGCCGAAGTATTCCACCTCTTCATTGCCGGAGAGGCGAAGGAGACTCTTCAGCGTATGTGCGTAGTCGCCCATCGGACGGGGCAGGACGAGGAGCGTAGTGGCTTTCGCGTCTTTATGGAAATGGAAAAATCCGAACGGGTCTTTCCAGGAAAGGCGGGGAGCGGGGAGCGTGATGCGTCCCGCATGCGCGGTGTCTACCCGGAAATAGAAGCGTGTCTCGTCCTTCTCTGTTTCATAGCTGTCGTATTCCTTCCCTGCCATCGTTGCCGTGAGCGAAGAGACAAGGGGGAGGAAGCGGCCTTTGGCGGTGAGGCATACTTCGGCGGCCGCTCCTCTATGTGTGCGGTGCGGGGCAGAAAACGTCACCGATACCGATCGGCGCGCCGCATATCCCAGAGAAAGTGCAAGGAGCGGCACCAGAAGGAGCGTGGCGGCGAGCAGGAAGGCTGCGTATAAGTCGTAGAGGATCATCAAGAGAAGGGCGATGATGACAAGAAAGAGATAAGATAGATAGTTCATAAGATGTACACTGCTTTAAAGGGTTCAGGGTTCAGGGTTCAGGGTTCAGGGTTCAGGAAAATTAGGAATGAGGAGTTAGGAGTGAGGAGTAAAGGTGGCGGCTTCGCCGCGATCCTTCGACTCAGGCCTCAGCTTTTTTGCGCACCGCTTGACAAACAAGCGACGTTTTCAACCGCTCAGGATGACGAAACGGGGCGAGGCCCGGAGGTTTGCGATGGCAGGTTTCCCTCGTATCGCCAGCCTTCCCCTCGGGGGGAAGGTGCCCCGCAGGGGCGGATAGGGCACAGTCGGTATGAAAGACAGATGAGGAAGGCGGAGAAATGCGCGGCACATGTGGGGAAGCGTGAGTCTCAGGCCTCGAATGACAAAGATTTCTCGCTTACGCTCGAAATGACGATACGAGAGAGTTTCCTAGTCCCCAGTCACAAGTCACTAGTCACCAGTCACTCCTAATCCCTAATCCCCAATCCCTAATCCCTAGCTACTAGTCACTAGTCCCCCGCCACTAAACAAGCTCCGGCATGGGGACGGATTTCAAAATATCATCGAGCACGCTCGTTGCGGTCTTTCCGGCAAAGCGGGCATCGCCGGAAAGGGTGATACGGTGGGAGAGGGTGTAGGGGGCGACGGCGAGGACGTCATCCGGGGTCGCGTAAGCTCTGCCCTCCATGAGGGCATGGGCGCGGGTCATGGCGGAAAGCGCCATCGTGCCGCGCGGAGAGATACCGAGCGAGATGTCATGGCTTTCTCTGGTAGCAGTAGCGATATCCACCATGTAGGCGAAGAGGCTGTCTTCGACGTGGACCTCCGCGGCTCGTTTTCTAAGGGTAAGAAGGTCGTCGGGCGTGATGACGGCGCTGAGGGACAGAGCGGCGCTCCGGCGGCTGCCCTTCAGGATCTCGATCTCGTTCTCACGGGACGGGTAGCCGACGGTGATGCGGATCATGAAGCGGTCGGTCTGCGACTCGGGGAGCTCCTGTGTGCCGGAGGAGCCGAAAGGATTCTGCGTCGCCATGACGATGAAAGGCTTCGGGACGGTGTAGGTCTTGCCGTCGACCGAGAGGCGCCCTTCCTGCATGACCTCAAGAAGCGCGGACTGTGTCTTCGGAGAGGCACGGTTGATCTCATCGGCGAGGAAGAAATTCGTCATCGCACTGCCTGCCACGTAGCGAAAGCTGCCGGAGGCTTTGTCGTACATGGAAAATCCCGTGATATCCGAGGGCAGGACATCGGGGGTGAACTGCATACGCTTGTAGTCAAGCCCGAGTGTGCGGGTGAAGGCGACGGCCATGGTCGTCTTGCCCACGCCGGGGATGTCATCGATCAGGATATGGCCGCCTGCCAAGATGGCGGTCAGTATACGGCGGAGCACATCGTCCTTGCCCAGGACGGCTTTGCCTGTCTCCGCGAGAATGGCGTCTATGGTTTCTTTGGTATTCATGAGGGCCTCCTTTATTTATACCCTACTATTATACAACGATTGGGGAAGGGGGCTGCGGCACATCCGTCTGAAGTCTGATTTCTGAGATCGAGCGGTGTAAGGAAGAGGGGGCCGAAGCGTTTCCATAGTCACCAGTCACCTCACATACCTTCTTTTCACAAAACGGATAAACTCTTCGAGCCCATGAGGGAGAAAGATGCCCTTTTTCCAGAGGATGCCAAACTTGGTGCTGATTTCCGGCGTGACCGGGATGCGGACGAAACGCTCCTCATCGATGGGAATGGATGAGTAGAGAAAGGCGCCGCAGCGGCCGCTTTCCAGATAGTTCATCATCGTCGTCAGCTGGCTGAGGTAGAGCTTCACGTGCGGCGTGAGGCCGAGGGCGCGGAAGGCGGCGGTGATGGTGAGTGTCTGTACCGAGTCCATGTGGAAGAGGAGCAGCGTTTCCTCAGAAAGGGCAGGCAGGCTGACGGATGTCAGATGCGAGAGGGGATGATTTTTGGAAACGCAGTAGACATAGTGATCCTCTTTCATCGTATAGTAGTGGTACTGCTCCAGATTATATATATCGAGATTCCCCAAAAGGATGTCCAGTTTTTCCTCCTGTACGAGCTCGGCGGCGCGGTGGGAGGCGCATTCGGAGAGCTCGAGCGGGACAGGACATACCGCTTCGAAGGCATCAGAGAGAGCGGGAAGGAAGATGGTGGACAGGATCGGAGGAATGCCGACACGGATGGGACGCACGGAGAGTGCGGCTTGACTGAATTCCTCCTGCATATTCCTCGCGCGCTGTAGGAGGTCATTGGCTCTTTCATAAAAAGCGGCGCCTTCTTCCGTAAGATGGATGCGGTTCGGCGTGTGAAGGAAAAGGGAAATGTGGAACTCTTTCTCCAGCTCATGGATGGCGGTGGAAATCGTCGGCTGGGAAATGTAGAGGGCTTTCGCTGCGCGGACGATGCTGTGATAACGGCAGACGGCGCAGAAATAAGTGAGCTGCTGTAAGGTCATGGGAAGACTCCTTTGGGAAAATTGGGGGGAGCCCGTAGGGCGTAGCGCCCCTTTTGATTGTGGATGAAAGCTCTTCTCGAATGAGGAATGAAGGTGGCGGCTTCGCGCACCGGTTTAGCCTTCCCCTCAAGGGGAAGGTGCTCCGAAGGGGCGGATAGGGTACCTGCGGCATGAAAGACAGATGAGCAAAATGGAAAATGCGTCTGCAAACATAGTGACACTCACGTAAGCACCCGAGCACCGCTGGCGCGGTCCCCCTTCCTCATAAGGGGAATGCTGCCACCACAACCCTGAACCTTCATTTCTTTTTAGTATAGTTTTTTCTGAAGCTAACTTCAATATTCAGAAATTTATTTTTATCTGAAAGAGGACTATACTGCAGACAGTCAAGGGGAGCAGTGAGAGCTTCCTATAAAGTAAAAGGGTCAGCTGAGACGCGAAAAACTGGCAGCTGATCGAAGGAGGATCCAAATGAAAACTGGAGTAGAAAAACTGACCGATGTCATGGCTCATTTTCTGGGACATACCGCCATCCGTTTGCCGGATGATGTGATCGCGAAACTGGAAGAACTGCGCGACAAAGAGGACCATCCGCTTGCGAAGGTCATTTATCGCACGATGTTTAGAAATCAGAGGCTCGCCGAAGAGCTGCAGCGCCCGTCCTGTCAGGATACGGGTGTCCCGCAGTATTGGGTACGCTGCGGCACCGCATTTCCTTATATCAATGAACTGGAAGACCTGCTGCGCGAAGCCACCATTCAGGCGACCTTTGAGACGCCGCTTCGCCACAACTCGGTTGAGACTTTTGATGAATACAATACAGGTAAGAATGTCGGCAAGGGGACGCCGACTGTCTGGTGGGATATCATCCCCCATTCGGATCAGTGTGAGATCTACACTTACCTGTCCGGCGGCGGCTGCTCGCTTCCCGGCTGCGCGACCGTGCTGATGCCTGGCGAAGGCTATGAAGGTATTGTGAAATTTGTCATGGACCGCATGACTTCTTATGGTCTCAATGCCTGCCCGCCGCTCCTGATCGGTATCGGTGTCGGCACCTCTGTCGAGACAGCAGCGCTGAACTCCAAGAAAGCCCTCATGCGTCCGGTAGACAGCCACAGCGACAATCCAAGAGCTGCCAAGATGGAGAAGCTCTTAGAAGATGGCATCAATGCACTCGGCCTTGGACCGCAGGGTATGGGCGGGCACTACTCTGTCATGGGTGTCCATATCGAGAATACGGCACGCCATCCATCCGTCATCGGCTGTGCGCTGAATGTAGGCTGCTGGAGCCATCGCCGCGGTCATATCATTTTCGATAAAGACCTGAACTTTACCACCGATACCCATAGCCATTTCGTATATGAAGAGAAATAAGGAAGGGAGACTATCATGGCTGTCATCGTGAAAGAAGATAAAAAAATCCTGGTTACTCCGATTTCCAGAGAAGATCTGAAAGATATTCATATCGGAGACATTGTGTATCTCTCCGGGGATCTCACCACCTGTCGTGACGTGGCTCATCGCCGCGTCGTCGAAGAAGGACGGGAGATCCCGGTCGATGTCAGAGACGAGGCCATTCTCCATGCCGGACCGATCATTCGACCTCATGATGACGGGACTTATGAAATGGTCTCCGTCGGTCCGACCACATCCATGCGTATGGAGAAATTCGAGTATGAATTCATCAAAACGACCGGCGTCCGCGTCATCGTAGGCAAAGGTGGCATGCGCGAAAATACCGAGCGCGGCTGTAAGGAATTTGGTGCGATCCACTGCGTATTCCCTGCGGGCAATGCCGTCGTCGCTGCCAAAGAGGTCGAAGAAATCGTCGAAGCCCAGTGGAAGGATCTGGGCATGCCGGAAACCCTCTGGCACTGCCATGTCAAAGAATTCGGCCCGCTGATCGTATCTATCGATTCGTATGGAAGAAACTACTTCGAAGAAATGAAAGTGGAATACAACAAGAGAAAAGGAAAAGAAATCGAACGTATCAGCAAAGAGGTCGGATTCATTCAATAAGAAGAAAAGGCGATGTGAAATAACGATCATCTCATTTTCGCGTTACATCTGCCGCGGGGACTTGCAGCTCTCATAGGAGTGACCGGGAAACCTTATCTCGCCTGTCTTTTATACCATAGTCACCCTATCCGCCCCTTT
>ULJH01069186.1_pt1 | contig 12331 bp, 10 predicted proteins | sample 1950781 | NCBI WGS metagenome assembly ULJH01 (sample SAMEA4835462, study PRJEB28245) | human gut metagenome | biome: gut microbiome; material: fecal sample | place: Denmark | collected 2008 | reverse complement strand
GCATTGCAGCCGGGCGTGTTGATTTTCAAATAACGTTAAGTATCAGAGAAATCAGTCTTTCTTCCGAATCGCAAATGCGCCAAGTGTGATAACAGCGATTACGGAGAATCCGGTGATTACGCTGCCGCAGCCGCTGCTCTTTTCAGCATCGGTTGTGGTCTCGGTCTTCTTGGTTTCGGAACCGGTTGTTGCCTCTGCCTTATCGCTTCCTGCCACGGTTGTAGCTTCCTCTGCGGCGGTTGTCGTATTGCCGGCATCGGTTGTGGTCTCGGCTTTGGTTTCCTCATGGGTGTCGTCCGGGTCAACGGCAAGACCTTTTACATAAGCCTCTGCATACGCCGCTGCCTCTTCCGCGTTGCGGAACATTGCCAAGAACCCGATCTTGAATGTGCATGCTTCATTATCGGAAATATCGAATCCGGCGAGGTCAACACGAAGCGCATTGATACGACCTGTAAAGTCATCCACTTCGGGATCAAGTACATATATTGTGAGATTCCAGTCGCCCACATCTACGCTTACACCATCAGGAAGAGCGTCAACATCGTCATAGTACAAACCTGTTGCAACATGATTTTCATCTGCGGACATGACATCGCCTGCTGCATACCAGAGCGAAAAACCAGCTTCCTGAGGCGCGTCTGCTACGTTGCGTGTGAGCATCGCAAAGCACGGGAAATCCTTACCGTCGTAAGAAACGGAGTTCTTTGGATTGAAGTTAATGGAAGGCTTCAATCCGGTTGCTTTCATAATGACAGTCTGGTCTGCCTCATTGACAGAAAAATCAGCCACACCGCCGCTGAGTCTTGAAATGCTGGTCAGTGTACTGTCCCAGATAATTGCCGGCTGATTGGGCGCAACAGTACTCGGATCTGCGATCTCCGCAAAGGTATTGGCATTGGCTTCCGCCTCAGCACTGTCTTCTCCGAAAGGAGCCTCGCCGTTGAACTCCAGAATGGTGAGTGCAGCAGATCCTTCTTTTACGCTGGACATCAGTGTAACTGCAACATAGCCCTCGCATTTTTCAAAACCGTTAAAAACCTCTTCCAATGAAATGCCATTCGCAGTCGTTATGGTGCTGAAGGTATATCCATTCATGGCAAATACCCATTCATTCTTTGCTTCAACATAGTCCAAAGTGAACGTGTAAATTTCGCGTCCCTTGCTGTCAACCTCTGCCTTGATGCCTGCAGTTCCGGCAGGAGTGAAATCGCCAGCGACATCCAGGTGAGGCAGGCAAGTTGCATTTCCGTCACCTGCACCACGGTTCAAAACAATCAAGCCGTCTCCAAAAGTTGCATCACCGTGAGCGACTTCCTGGCGGTCCTTGATGGAAATGGCAATCCAGTGGTCAGCACCGTTTTCGCCACCGTAAGAGAAGTCATCAATACGGAACTTCATTGAAAGTATGTGGTTGCCTTTTGTGTCATTGTTGTGCTTCAGATCATATGCATCCCGGGTTACAACATTGGTAAACGGGGTAATCCCGGCGGTATCCGGCTTTACAGTGTGGAATCCCTCGCTGTCATAATAGTAGCCGGAAGCCGGTTTGTAAGAGTCTGCGGTTTCCTCGTAGTCTTTGGCATTGCGCTTCGGAATCCAGTCACCCTCTGTCAGTGCACCTACGGGCACCGTCGACAGGATGGAAACTACAGACACGAGCATGAACAGCGACAAGAAAAGTGCTGTCAGTTTTGTTTTCATCTTGAAATCTCCTTTTGGAATATACTTGCGAATCCATCGCATCCACATTATAGCATACCACGGGTCGTTTTGTAAACAGATGAAATACACAAAAGGAAAAGAAATGTTTTGTTTCTTATGCCCAATTTTCGAAAAATGTTAGGCTTTTGTTCGCTCCTTATTTATCTTATCTGACAAATATCGACAAAAATTGACCAGGAAAATAGCCATAATCTGCTGTCGATTATGACAAGAGGGTTTTGTAGTAGTAAATGGGCAAAGCAGACCATCCGTGGCAGAGACTGCCTGCATCCGCAAAGGCGCCGGCGCCCTCGATTGTTTCCCAGAAAGAAGTGGCACCCGCACGGAGCATGTAGAGATAATCACGGTCGATTTCATCCAGAATCATCTGTGCGTAAGCTTCCCTGTCCTCCTTGAGGAGCGCATCAAAACGGAAGGAATTCATGGAAAGGGTATTCGGGATTACCGAAAGTCCGCAATTGTCTTTTCCGTTGCTTGCGAGGACGCGAAGCAGGACGGTTTTGTCCGCAATACCGTCTGCCGCGCCGCAAAGCAGACAAAGCGCATTGGTCAGCATGCTGTATTTTTCCATGTCACGGTCGTCAAAGGAGAAAAACAGCCCATCCTTTTCCTGATAGAAGTGCGCGGCAATCGCACGGTTGAGCTTTGCGGCGCATGCACGGTAATCAGCCGCTTCCTCGTTTTTGCCAAGCGCCACACAGATGTTTGCCATTGCCTGCAATGCCAAGGACAGATATGCGTTCAGAGGCGCTTCCATATGCGATTCCGGTTCGTCAAAGCGCCCTGCCATGGTGTCCGACCATTCATAGAAATTCCAATATCCACCCTCGCCGGCAAAGGACGGGATCAGTCCGTCTTGGTTGAGCCGGTCGGTAAAGGTGCGCGCCAGCGAGGTCAGCACCGGATAGCACTCCTGTGCAAGGGTGATGTCTCCCGCATATTTGATGTATTCGTACATCTGCACAAAGTACATGGTAGAAAAGGAAGGGATGGGCGCATCACGACCGGTCGGGTAACAGATCGTCAGAAGTCCGTCCGGGCGCTGACCGAGGGAGATCAGCTTGAGAGCCGCACGCGGTGCTTCATATTCGCCGAACGCATAGTAGCCGCAAAGCATCTGATTTCTGGAGTCCATCACGTAGAGCGCCTGCTCACGCCAGGGGCAGTCTTCGTAGTGTTCGTGCATGCACTGCACCAGTGTGTTGACGCAGACCTCATAAATGGTATCGCGCAAAAGGTTGCCGGTCTTGTAGGGTTGCAGGGTAAAGGGGTAGGTTGTGGGGCGCAGACCGGCGTAGTGAATCGTAACGGATGTGGTATGTACGAAAAACTGCAGGTATCTGCATCCGAATCTGCGGAAGGTGTGCAGGTAGGTGTTTCTTCCCTTCTTTGCCTCAATCCGGCAGGCAAAATGCCGGACATCGGTTCTGCAGCGTCCGTCTTCCAGATGCTCGCCGTATCCGATGTCGATCCGGCAGTCCTCCGGAACCTCAATATCAAGATCAAGAAATCCTGTATTCTCTTTCCCGAGATCGGCGATCCAGTAAATCCCGTATCCTGCCTCACCGCAGAGCGTGTCTGCGGCAGTGGGACACAGGGCGGACATCTGACGGAAAGAGAGCGCAGCATATTGCATCTGCTGTGCGGCGTTGTAATCGCTGCCGATTCCGTCCGGGTACCGGAAAAGTCCCTGCTGGCAGATTTTTACCGGCAGTCGCTCTTCCAGCTTCAGCTTCTGATTCGGACGTGCATGGAAATCGCGTGAAATGCCGGGGACGGCACGGGAGGGCAAAAATCCGTCCGCAACCGACGCGCGGAACCCGTCATCCCCTTTGCAGTCGTAATGGTAGGTAAAACCGAGTTGCGGGGAGATTTTCATCTGCTCGCCGGCGATATACTCGCGTGAACGCCGCGAGAGAACGGACGGTGTGGACGCCGCAAGCACGGTTTCCGCCGACAGGATTTCGTAAATCAGTCCCGCTTCTCCGGGTGCGTAGGTCTGAAACCCTTCCCCGTAGTACCAGACCGTAATTGCCAGTCGGTTCTGCCCCTGACGGCACAGGTGTGTCAGGTCAACAGTGTCGTAGACCTTGTAGAACGGGTAGTCCGCGTATTGCCCGAATGCTGCCAATTCCCCGTTCAGCCAGACGGAGTAATTGGAATCCGCGGCAATATGCAGGGTGACCGGCGCGTCGCCGTCCCGGGAAAACGTATCAACAAAATCGACAAATTCATCCTTGCCCGCCTGTCCTTCCCGCCAGATCCAGACGGATTTTTCAAATTGTTTCATGTGTGCTTCCTCCGCTTTCGTTTTTGGATAGATTGGATAGATCATATAAAGGGTTTTGATAATAAATCCCCTGCCATTGGTTTTTTCTGTAGAGCTGCTTATCAATGTCATTGATCACCGTCACTTTTTTTCTGCTCCATTCCGGCGCCAGCAGTGCGTCTGCCATTCCGTCGCCGGTCAGGCGATCGATCACGGTGGTAGGAGGCAGAAGCGTCAGCGCGTCGGTAACGGTATCGATGTAATCCTGCCGTTCCATCGGAATATACCCGCCCGCCTCATAAATTCCGGCAAGCGCGGTTCCGCGCAAAACATGCAGCAAATGCAGCTTGACCTCATCCGGCATCAGAAGTGCAACATCCCGGACGCTCCGGAGCATCTCTTCTCTGCTCTCGCCCGGCAAACCGAAAATGAGGTGAACGCAGATCCGCACCCGCGGGCAATGCGTCCGCAGTGCCGTATATCCGTCGCAAAACGCGGCATACCGATGCCCGCGGTGAATGCGCTCGGCGGTACGGTCATCGGAGGATTGCAGTCCAAGTTCCACGGTCAGTGCAGTGCGTTCGGAAATATCGGAGAGCAATGCCAGAACATCTTCCGGCAGGCAGTCGGCACGTGTAGCAATGCTCATGCCGACAACGCCGGGTTGCGCCAAGGCTTCCTCATATTTTTGACGAAGCAACGGCACAGGCGCGTAGGTGTTGGTATGCGCCTGGAAATAGGCGATACACCGTGTGGTATCCCACTTGTTTGACAGGATGGCGCGCGTCTTTGCGAACTGCTCGGAGATGGATAGGGACGAAAGCTGCGCAAAGTCACCGCTTCCGCGGGGGGAGCAATAAATACACCCGCCGGTGCCGCATCTGCCGTCGATATTCGGGCAGGAAAAGCCCGCGTCAAGCGGAATCCGGACACATTTTCCGCCGAACTTTTGCTTCATGTAATAATCGTAGGTGTAATACCGTTTGTTGGAGTCCGTGTACGGAAACGGATTGCTTTCCCTTTGCGTGCGCTTATGCAAGCTCCGCACCTCCTCTCCCTTTCTGAAACTTCCTGCATTATAGCATATTTTGTGGCGTTTGAAAAGGGATTTTTTGATTTTTTCCGAAAACAACCTATTTTCTATTGACAAAAATAAATGGCACCTCTATAATAAGGTAGATAAATTTTGACTGTCAACAATGGAGGAGATTTACGCATGTTAAAAATCGAACATCTGACCAAGCGGTACGGAGAGAAAAACGCCGTCAAGGATCTGAATCTGCACATTTGTCCGGGTGAAATTTACGGCTTTATCGGACACAACGGTGCCGGAAAGACAACAACGCTCAAAGCGGTTGTCGGTATCCTGCAATTCGATGAAGGAGAGATTCTGATCGATGGCATGTCCATCAAAAGTGCGCCACTTGCGTGCAAAAAAGTGCTTGCCTATATTCCCGATAACCCGGATCTGTACGAATATATGACCGGTATCAAATATCTGAATTTTATCGGAGATATTTTCGCCGTCCCTGCCGATGTCCGGCAGGAGCGCATCCGGAAGTATGCGGATTTGTTTGAATTGACCAATGATCTTGCACAGCCCATTGCCGCCTATTCGCATGGTATGCGTCAGAAACTGGCAATTATTGCGGCTTGGATGCATGATCCCAAACTGATTATTATGGACGAACCGTTCGTCGGACTGGATCCGAAGGCGGCGCACCTGCTCAAGGGGATGATGCGTGATGTCTGTGATCGCGGAGGAGCCATCTTTTTCTCCACGCATGTACTGGAGGTTGCGGAAAAGCTTTGTGATAAGATTGCCATTATCAAGGGCGGCGAGCTGATCCGCTCCGGGACAATGGAAGAGGTCAAGGGCGACGACTCTTTGGAAGAGGTGTTCTTGGAGCTGGAGGATAAATCATGCTGAGGACACTTTTGAAAAAACAAATGACCGAGATTTTTCGGGCATATTTCTACAATCCGAAAAAGAATCAGCGCCGCTCTGTCGGGTCGACTGTTGCACTTTTTCTTGGGTTTGGATGTCTGCTGCTCTTAATAGCCGGTGCTTTGGTGGTTACGTTTGCCATTTCCCTGTGCGATGTCTTTGCGACAAACGGCATGGATTGGATGTATTTTACCATGATCGGGTTGTTTTCCATTGTAATGGGCGCGTTCGGAAGTGTTTTCAACACCTATTCAGGACTTTATCTTTCCAAGGATAACGATCTGCTCCTGTCTATGCCGATTCCGGTCCGGTGCATCATCGCTTCGCGCCTGTTGTCGGTGTATCTGATGGGAACCCTGTATGCGGGAATGGTATATTTGCCTGCCATGATTGTCTATTGGGTCAGAGCCACTGCGTCGTTTTCTGTCGTGTTCGGTTCCCTGCTTCTGTTTGTTCTGATTTCCCTTTTTGTACTTACACTTTCCTGTCTGCTCGGCTGGGTGATCGCAAAAATCAGCCTCAAGCTCAAAAACCGCGGCATTCTGACCACCCTCTTTTCCTTGGTGTTTATCGGCATATATTATGCGTTCTATTTCCGCGCACAGGAGCTGGTCGGGTATTTGGTTGAGCATGCCGCCGAGATTGGGGAAAAGATCAGAGGGGCGGCATATCCGATTTATCTGATCGGCTGTGTCGGAACCGGTGATTGGGTGGCGGAATTGACCGTCGGGCTTGTTGTGTTCGGTCTTTTTGCACTGACCTGTGTGATCCTCTCGAGGAGCTTTTTACGGATTGCGACCGCAACTGGAAAAGTGGTGCGGGTGGCATATAAAGAGAAAACCGTCAAAGCGGAAAATGCGAGCAGCGCACTTTTGCGCAAAGAATTCCGCCGCTTTACCGGAAGTGCCAACTACATGCTGAATTGCGGTTTCGGAACACTCTTTCTGCCCGCAGCCGGGATTTTCCTGCTGATCAAAGGGCGCGGGTTGATTGACGCTTTGAACAGTGTTTTTGAGGGAAGTGCCGGCATTGTTCCCGTTCTCGCCTGTGCCGCCGCATGTCTGCTTGCAAGTATGAATGATACTGCGGCGCCGTCCGTTTCGTTGGAGGGAAAGAATCTGTGGCTGCTACAGTCTCTGCCGGTCAGTCCGTTTCAGGTACTGCTGGCAAAGGCGAAATTGCAGATCATCATTACCGGAATTCCCATGATTTTCTTCCTTGTCTGCACCACAATTGTGACGTTTCCTGTTGCACCCGTCGAAACCGTTTTTGCGGCGGTGGTCGCGCTTCTCTATGTTCCACTTGCCGCATTCTTTGCGCTCTTCCTCGGTTTGCGCCATCCGAACCTGACCTGGTCCAATGAAATTATTCCGATCAAGCAGAGCATGAGCGTTATGGTTGCCCTGTTTTCCGGGTGGGGATATGGACTTGTGCTTGCGGGAGGCTATTTCCTCTTTGGCACTTATATCGGAGCGATCGCATATCTTGGTATCTTTGCGGTTCTGAGCATTGCCCTGATCGCGGTCCTCGTGAACTGGCATAAAACAAAGGGCTGTGCATTGTTTGCCGCGCTTTGAGTTCTGTTTGTAAGGGATTTGTTAACCGTGCGTTCGGCAAATGATGATACCTGTCTTTTATAAATGCACACATACCGATTGTACTGCTGACGGTCGGTATGTGTTTTTTGCCGTAGGCGCGTGTGACTTTGTTGCAAAGGATTCAGCCACTTGCCTCTTGACAAACGGCACAAAATGTTGTATAATACCCTCGTACTGTATCATATGAGACACTTTTGGTAAAGGAGGATGCTGTGGGAAAGTATGAAAAGGAAATCCGGCTGATTCCATTTCTTGCGGATATCAGTCCCGCTCTTGCCGATGAAGCGGAGCGTTGGATCTGTGTGTACCAATATACCGCCGGCGAAACGGTCCGTGCTCCGGATGGCGGTTGCGGCATTTTGCTGATGACCGACGGACGTGCCGCGGTTTATTCTGCCGACAGCGACCGGGATGTTCTTTTGCGTGTTCTCGGGCGCGGCGGTATCACGGGCGTTGCCAATCTTTTTTCGGATGCTCCGCTTGCAAGCAGAATCGTCGCCCTTACAGGATGCACGGTGCTTTTTCTGCCGGAGAGTGCGCTGCGCACGCTATTTGCATCGGACAGCAGCATCATGTACGGATACATTGCGTTTTTGTCGGAACGTATCCGCTTTCTGAACCGGAAGATTGTAACACTGACGGCGGGAAGCGCGGAGCGGCGGCTTGCGGTGTTCTTGGACACCATCGCGCCGGAGGATGGCGGGACATTTGTAATCCCGATTTCCATGTCGGCATTGGCGGGTTATCTGAATCTCGGACGCGCATCTCTCTATCGTGCATTTGATACCCTTTGCGCGGACGGTTTTGTCGTGCGGAAAGGAAAAACAATCCGTCTGTTGCACCGTGAAGGAATGACGGCATTTTATCTGTAATCTTTATAGGATAGATATAAAGGTAAAGAAAGGAAAAACCATGAAAACCAAAAAGAACAATACGATGAAGCTGCTTGCGGCGGTTTTAACTGTCTGCATGCTGTTTGCACTCCTTGTTTCCTGTGCTTCCGATCAGGGAAAGCCGCAGGAGACCACATCCGCCGATGCGGAGCAGACCACTGCGGTATCGACCACCGACAAAGGCGATGAAAGCACATCCGCCGATACCGAAACTGCGGATACAACCGATACCGACAGCACGACTTCTGCGGAGGAGACCACTTCTGCGGAAGAAACAACCGCTTCGGCTGATCTTGGGCTGGATGTCAAAATTATGGTACTCAACGGCACAACCGGATTCGGCATGGCAAAGCTGATGGATGAGAATACCAAAAAGAATACCCTGCTCAATTATTCTTTTTCCGTCGAAAGCGATGCTTCCAATGTTTCTGCGGCTTTGATCTCCGGAAATGTTGATATTGCCGCACTGCCGACCAATGCGGCGGCGACGGTGTATGCCAAGACCAAAGGGGGCGTGCAGATTCTTGCCGCAAACACCCTCGGCGTATTGTATATTGTGACCAACGGGGATCAGGGCATCAGCTCGCTTGCAGACCTGAACGGCAAGACCGTATATTGCCCGGCGCAGAATCCGACTTTCATCATGAAGTATCTGTTTGCCAAGAATGGATTGGATGTTACCATTGACAACACCTATGCACAGCCTGCTGATCTGCGTACCGCCGTTACGGCAGGAAAGGTTGACATCGCGATTCTGCCGGAACCGATGGTAACCATTGCAATGAGCCAGAACAAAGATCTGAAAAAGGTGGTCGATGTGACCGCAGAATGGAACCGTGTTTCCGAAAAGGATTCCCTGGTGCAGGGCTGCATCGTCGTTCGCACGGAGTTTGCCAACCAGCACCCGGATGCTGTTTCCATGTTTCTGGATGAGTACAGCGCATCCGTTTCTTACGTCCGGGAAAATCCGGAAAGCGCAGGCGAGATGATTGCCGCGAACGGTATTTTCGCACAGGCGGCGGTTGCAGCCAAAGCAATTCCCAACTGCAATATCTGCTTTATGGAGGGAGAAGCGATGAAAACCGCTGTTTCCAAATACATGAGTGCCCTGTTTGAAATCGCCCCCGCATCCGTCGGCGGTGCCGTTCCGGGTGATGATTTCTACTATGCACGCAAGAAGTGAGCGTGCGCAAAAGACAATCCGTATTCTGTACGGAGGGATTGCAATTCTGTTTTGGATCGGTGTCTGGTGGTTGATCTCCCTTGCCGTTGACAGCGAATTGCTTCTTCCCTCCCCGCCCAAGGTGCTTTTGCGCCTTGGGCAGTTGTCGTTGACGGGCGGGTTCTGGAAAAATACGGGATTGAGTCTTTTGCGGGTTGTTTCCGGCATTCTCGGCGCGCTGGTCGTCGGCTATCTGTTGGCATTTCTCTGCGCGCGGTTTTCGTTTCTGTACGCGTTGGTCAAACCGTTTATGACCGTGATCAAGGCAACGCCCGTCGCGTCATTCATTATTCTTTTGCTTCTTTGGATCGGGCGTGATATTCTGCCCGCAATCATTTCGGCATTGATCGTTCTGCCTGTTATTTGGGAAAACGTAACGGAAGGGTTACGGCGCACAGACCGTTCTCTTTTGGAAATGGCTAAGACCTTTCACCTGTCGCAATGGACCGTGCTCCGCGTTCTTTACATTCCCGCCGCGCGTCCCTATCTGCTGGCAGGCTGCCGCGCATCGGTCGGTATGGGATGGAAAGCCGGTATTGCCGCGGAGGTTCTGGCGGTAACGGCATTTTCCATCGGGAAATCGCTGTATGAGTCCAAGTTGTATTTGGAAACCGTGGATTTGTTTGCATGGACGCTGTGTGTGATTCTGATCAGTGTCGTAACGGAAAAACTGTTTCTGCTTCCGGTCTTGCACGGCAGGAAGAAGAACGAAAAAAAGAATCAGGAAAAGGAGGGAGACGGGCATGCTGCAATTTGAAGATGTGACGTTTGGCTATGGGGATCGGATTTTGTTTGATCACTATTCCCTCTCATTGCCGGATAACAGTATTTCGGTTCTGCAGGGACCTTCCGGACGCGGAAAAACAACCCTGCTGCATCTTGCGGCAGGGTTGCTTGTACCGACTTCTGGTAAAATCACGACGGGAGGCGCGCACGTTTCGGTCGTGTTTCAGGAACCGCGACTGATCCCGCAAATGACGGCATTGGAAAATGTGAACCTTGTATTGGGCGGGAAAAAGCAGACGCTCCCCGTGGCATTGGATTTTCTTGCCCGTGTGGGGCTTGCCGATGCGTCCGGACTTTTGCCGCGGGAATTATCCGGCGGCATGGCAAAGCGTGTTGCGATTGCGCGGGCGTTGGCGTTTGGCGGAGAGGTTCTTCTGATTGACGAGCCGTTGGGGGCGTTGGACCCGGAAAGCTGTGCACAGATCTCTGCGTTGATTTGCGAAAATGCTCCCGGCAAGACCGTTCTTTTGGTTTTGCATGACCGCGCAGAGCGCTATTTCCCACAGGCACGGTGCATTACTCTTTGAGATTGTCTTCGGGCAAAAGTTTCTTTTCGTTGCTCTTCTCTTCTGCCTCTTTTTCCTCTTTGGTGCGGCTCCGTTCCTCTGCGTGGGTAAAGATACGGATGCGGATCAGTTGCGCAATGACGCTGTTCATGTTGTCCTTGGTACGCTTGTCCAATGTATTCAGTGCGCGGATACCGGACGCCATTTTCAACAAAGCATGGTTGGTCAGCTCGGAAAGCGTGGTGGCTCCGGTAGACTCCAGCACGCCGAAAAATGTTTCGACAAAATCGTCAATCTGTTGTGCGCTCATGGATGCAACGCGGGCATTGAAGTTGTCCGCGTTTCTCTTTGCCTGTACGGTCAGTCCTTCCGGAACACGTTCAAAGCAATCCCGCATCAGGCGCCAGGAGCACGGATCATGCTGAAATACGCCGACATTGGTACTGCGGACGACAATGTCATTGTCTGCGCTGTAAAAGAATGTCCCGACGATGGAACCCTGCGGAATAATGTGGAAGATTTTATCTTTTACACGCTGATACCCTTCCTGCTCGACAAATCCCTTGTAAAAACCGGGACCGTCCAGGCTGTAGGCGCCAAGAATCCGATCCTGCAATTCCGGGGATACCGTTGCGGCGGTAAACGCGGCAAGGTTGCCGCCTTTCGAGTGTCCGCAGATGTAAAAACGTCCCGGGATGGCTGCGCTTACCCGTTCAAAGTATGCCTTTGTACAGGATTGCGCACTGATAACGGACATCCGCGCGAGGTTGCAATCCTCCAGCCAACCCACCAAGGAGTCATCGGTACCGCGCAGTACAACGGCGCTTTCGGTATCGGTCAGGCGGAATGTCAACGCACCGAACTGTCGCTCTTCGGTAATAGAGGTGTCTGCGGAGAACGCAGTCATTCCGATATTGGCGTAGCGCGGCAACAGATAGATTGCGCGGAACATTTTCATAATACTTGCCGTTAGGGTAACGCCGAGTGGTGTATCTTTTTCGCGATCAAAAAAATAGCGGATTCCCACATCACGCATACGTACAGGCGGATCGAACGGATCGGACGGCACCAGTGCGGAATAATCAATATATACGATCGTGGACAGAATGGCGGCATCAATTTCATTGAAGGGTGCCTGTGAAAAGCTGAGATCTCCGCGCCATTTCAGATAATCATCAATATAGGGCATGGAAATAAAATTCTCCTTCACGGTTTTCTGACAATTATTTTATCACAAATGGTCGTACAAGTCAAGAGGGCGCATATTTGGTTTTCGGACTCGCGGGAGTCGTTCTCGCCTGCGGGCTCGGTCAGGGCACGTCTTTCATTACGCACCCGTTCGACTTCCATCGGCATAGATAAAAGGGTGCCGGAGCACCCTTTT
>ULJH01027024.1_pt1 | contig 12397 bp, 2 predicted proteins | sample 1950781 | NCBI WGS metagenome assembly ULJH01 (sample SAMEA4835462, study PRJEB28245) | human gut metagenome | biome: gut microbiome; material: fecal sample | place: Denmark | collected 2008 | reverse complement strand
CAGCAGCCGGGGCCTTTTGTTAGCTGAACAGAACTATCAGAAGCTCAATCAGCCGTTGCAACAGGTCAATATATTTGATCAAGTCATTGTTAATTCCTTTCTACTGACGTCAGGGCTCATTCCCTGCCGCTCCGGATCAACCGGCGGGCACATCATACATGTCCAGGTTTTATAATCAAGCTTGCCATCCGGAGCACATCCTGTACATTTTTTCTGTCCGGGCAGAGTCGTTTCGTCTCGTTTGTCGCCATACTATGGCGGCAGCCTGGTCTTCCAGAAAAGCGCTCCTGTTCAGCCCTTGGTCTCCAGGTCAGGGGCTTTTTTGTTAAATAGCATTATTGCGCTTTCTTCAAATCTAATAGTTGTACTTGCCTCTTATAATCTTCCCATATATCAGCCAGTGCATGATATGTTGTTTTATATTCAGGAATAGGTTTCGCCTGCATAATCCAATAGCAATAAGGATAGTCTAAAAATTTATCTCCAAGAATAACTTTAACTACAAAAACACCTGCAACATCTCGATACTTTTCAAAGAATCTTGTTTCATCTTTCCATAGATTGCATGGCTTTAGAGCATCTAAAGCTACTGCGTCAAGCATGGCTTTCTTCTTTTCATCAGTTTTAATATGATATTTTATTTCTGTGACTATTTCACGAATTGCCTTCTCCTTAAAAGTATTTCCAAATTGGCGATATGCACCAGACTGAATATCCAGCCATGCCTGTCCAGGGTTATTCTTCACGACGCTTTGGAAATGCAGCACAAGAGCTTCAGAAGGAGATTTCGTGTTGTACTTTTCTTGCTCAATACGCCTCCATACATCATTAATACGTCTTTTGTGAGCATTTCGCACTTTGTGCGAAAAATCATTCCAAACAGTACGAAAAATTTCTTTAGAGTTATTGAATATAGGAGTTTCCTTCCCTTGGACCTTCCAATAAAGGTATGGATATTTAATGTTCTCTACTCCAAATAAAGCAGTGAAGATGCCTAATCCTAAATCATATTCCTCGTCCGGTGTGACTGGGGGCTGGTAGCCTTCCGCCTTCACCAACCCTTTTGCTTCTTCGTCAGCGTCATCCCCCAAGGCCAGCGCGGAAAACAACTTCAGGCGACTTTCGTCGGGCTTGAACTCCGGAAGCTTCCGGGAACCCGGCACCTGTCCCCAGTCTTGCAAGGAAGTAGGGGCGTCATTCTCCTGCAAATGGTCAAAGGACTCGGGAAGAAGGTTGGAATGTTTCGCCTCCTGCGCCAAGGGGAAAAAGTCTGTTAAAGGACGATCTATTCCATAGGATACAGCAGTAAAAAATATGGAAAAAGTGTAGAGCAAAGTGCGCATGGTAAACTCAACATACACCGTACACTCCTTAATATTCAATCTTATTCCGCCAGCTTGAACCCAGGCTTGGACAAATTCGCCACCCCAGCCACGGACAAGAGCCAGGACGCCACGGAATCAGCCGCCTTGCTGCGGCTCCCGGCGCCCGCTCCGGCCACGTAAGCGGCCGCCTTGGCATCCAGCAGAATCAATTCCGCCCAATCGGCAAACGTCATCTCCTTCTCCCCGGTGACGGCTTTCCACGTATTTTTGGCCGCCCGGTAAATCGCGGAATAATCAATCACTCCGGACGCGGTGCCTGCGTAAATACGCTGTCCAGTCGCCTGCTTGTAGCCAAACTCCACCGCCGCACCCAGCATCGGCACCCCGCCAATCATGGCAACAGGAGCCCCCAGCATGGCGCCGAACCATCCGCCGTTCTTCTCCCACTCGTCCTCGTCATCCAGCAGGGCGTGCCACAGGGCAATCACCGTCTGTTCGGCAACGGACATCATTCCATATAAAGCAAGAGCCTGCCCCCAATTCCCGGAGCTCACATGAGAAACGATCATCCCCACCTTATTCAGCACCTCGGAACTCATAAAGCAGGCCATCTTCGCAAACAGGCCCGTGGAAGCCCCCAGCATGCTCTTCTGGCTCTGCGTCAGCGGCTGGGCCACCAGCTCCAGCGCCCGGGTCACGCTCTGCATGCACAGGGCGTGCATCTCATCCTCCGTCATCGGGGCTCCGGTCCTTTTTCCTGCCTCTTCCAGCTCGGACCACTTTGCGTTATACAGGGCGGCCATGGACACGGCATTGCTCCACACGTCCATCTTCTCAATAGCCCTCATGCCGGCCATGGAAAACCTGATCGCTCCGGTGTAATTCTGATCGGAAGCATACCCCATCAGCTGGCTCACCAGTTCCGCCTGCGCGTCATTGGTCCTCGCCCGGAAAGCCTCCGTTTTCATCATCTCAAACACCCCCATGCGTCTGGTCATGGACATCGTCTGCCCCAGGTGCAGCAGGAAACTCCCCATGCCCACCTCCCCGGCAAACATCCCGTGCATCAGGCCGCTGGTCTGCTTGAGCATCGTCAGCACGTTCCAGGCCAGCAAGGCCACCGCCTTGGCGCTCTGGAAGCGGCTTGTCGCCTGGGCTCCGGCCAGCAGGGCGCCCCCCTCCATCACTCCGGCCCCGTCAATCACATCCAGCCAGTGCCGCAGGGAATCAATCCCGTGGCGCCCCATGTGCTCCTTCAGGGACGCTGCCGCCTCCTTGTCCGCCAGAATGCCGCGCCAGCGGGCAGTAATATCCGCCGTGCAAATATAATTCTCCACCTCGGCGCTCGCCGCCTGGAACACGGCCTCGCAATCCATATTCCAGGCCAGGTGCAAATTGTGCTTCCGCCTGGGAATCAGCATCCCGTACTTCGCCCCGCCGGCCACGGCATTCGTCTGTTCCCCGAAAGACGCCTTCGTATCAAGCTTGTGGTCCGCCCGGAACACGGCCCGGAAATAATTCTCCACCGCGGGGAAGGGAACCCCCTCACGCTCCTCATACACACGGGCCAGCAGCTTTCCCTGCCGGTTCATCAGCTCCCGCAGGCCGTAGCCGAACGCCAGCCCTTCGGCGCCCACAAACTCGCGCAGGCGGGCAACCTCCGCTTCTCCAATGCCTTCATTCCGCATCGTCTCCACGTACTCGGCCTGCTCGTAAAGCAAAATGGCATACATCGCCTGGGCGCGGGAAACCTTCAACGTCTCGCCCTTCCTGCCCGGGCGCACCACTTCCTCCTTCGCCGTAATATTCTTCCTCCTTCTGGCCCGTCCGTCTCCGGCCTTCACCAATTCATCCAGCTCGGCAAGCTGCCGGCGCATCTCCGGAATAAGCGCTTCCGGCACGGACGCCTTATCGTCGGAAAGCCCCCGGTCATTGTACTCCTTCCTGATTGCCTTGCGTCGTTCCTCCCTCTCCTCAAAAGACAACCCCACCCACTCGCGGGCCTCGGCGATCCTCACGGTGCGCTCCACCTTCACCAGCGGATTCAGCACTACGCCGGAATCCCCTGTCTTCTTGAAATCGGAAAGAACCCTTGCCACATCTTTGGTGCGCTGAACGCCAAAACACCGCTTAACCAGGGCCGTCACCTCCCGGTCCCGGGCGTGCTTCATATTCCTCAACGCCACATTCGCCTCGGCAATCGCAGTAACCTCGGCATGCGCCAGACCGCGCAGGGCGGGAATCTTCTTCCATCCATTCAACAGCTGGGAATAAGACTGCAAACCGTACTTCAGGTACTTGGCCGCCTTCGTTCTCGTAGACGCCTTCGCATCCTCTTCCGCGTCACGTCCTCCCTGGGGAGTGGCCTGCCCAAGCCCTTCCACAATCTTCTCGGCCTTGAACTTCGTCCGGCGCCTCTCCTCGTCCAACCGGGTGGACCAAGCCGTCCGTCCCGTCGTGATAAACAGGGCAAGGGCGCGCGCGCAGGCGCGCGTCTGCTCCAGTCCCATCCCGGCCAGATATCCGAACGTGTGCCAATCCTTCAATTCCAGCTCGGCCGCACCCCGTTCCTCTTCGGTGGACTGGTTGCTGGAAAGCACGCCCTCCAGCTCCAGCATTCGCTTCTCCTTCGCCTCCTGGTCCGTATTCATCATGGCGACTATCCCGTGCAAATGCCTGTAATCCTCCGCGCTCAACTTGCCCTTGTTAAACTTCCCGCTGGCCTTCTTCGTCGGCTGCACGGCCTTGATGCGGGCAACCATCTCCGCCCGCATCTGGTCGACGGCATATCGGTCCGCCTGTTCCAGCGTGCGGGCCAGCAGCTTGTCAATCACGGCATCCATGCGCTCGCTGGTATCGTCCATCAGCGTCTCCTTCTTCAGCTCATCGGAAAGCCATACCTGACCGTCCTCCAGACGGGTGGCAAGATTCTCGGCAGCTCTCATGTAAGGATAAAGGCCAAACCTGTACCCCTCCGGCAGCGTCTTGTAAATGGAAGCCACCACGGCCATGACCCTTCCGAACGCCTCCGCGCCGTCTCCCTGCTTCACATCGTTGGCCGCGCAAACCCGGCGCCATGTCTCCAACGCTTTTGCCGTCTGGCTGCGCAGCACCTCCAAACGGTTCTTCTGCGCCTCCCGCTCCAGCGTCACCCAGACACTTTCTCTCGTGGCAAGAGAGAAACTCGCCGTCGGATCCTCATAATCCGCCCACGCCCCCCCGGTGGACTCATCCGCAAACGCCGTAATCTTGATGTCGTTGCCGTTAAAAATCACGTAATTATGCGCCTGCGCTCCTTCTCCTTTACCCATGAACGCCGTATCAAACTTGCGAAAACTGTGAGGGGAAGCATGCAGGGCAGTAATGGAGAACGTCACCCCCGGTTCCGTGATCACCGCGTTGCCCGCTTCAAAATGGCCGTCATGGAACAAACCCTGTTCCTGTGCCGAGGCAATGGAAAAAGCAACAATCGCCTCACCTGGGAACTCCAGCGTATCATTAAACGGCACAGCTTCCCGTTCCCGTGCCGTCATATCCCGGCGCTTCTCCACATTCCTTGCCTCTATTTCCCCGGCCAGACGCTGGTAAAGGTCAAACGGCTCCAAATCCTTCAATTGCCGCACAACAGCTTCTTTCCCCCTGTAGAGCTTTTCCAGCTCCTGCCAGATCCTCTTTTCCTCCCCGGGAAACCTCATCTTGCGGGAAACCGTTGCCTTCACCATCTCAATCTGTCGGTCTATCTGCTCTATGGTGACAGCATCCACATTCACCCCGCCGCGGAGCAACATCCCGGCGTAACAAATCGGCAATTCGCAACCTTCGGCATCTTTCCCCATCGTTAATTTGCCGTACTCCGCATCCTGTGCGACAAGCTTATTATACTCCTTCAAAAGCAACTCAATAGCCTGCCTGGCCATCACATCTACATCCATCACCTCATGCACGGCAAACCGCTCGGACATCTTCTTAATAGCCTTCGGATTCCTTATCAACCTGCGTATCCGGCCTAAAGCGTCCAAAGCCGCATCACGGGCTAAAAGCCAACTCCTGCGCCTCGTCTTCGCAATAATATCCCCTGTGATCCTGTTGCGTTGATAGGTAAGAACCCTCTCCGCAAAGCCAGAATCCCCCCCCTCGGCAAAACCCTCATATTCCTGAATCGCATGTTGAATCTCATGAAGCAACGTGGAACGCTGATTCCAAAGCGGCCCCAGGCTGGACAAATTGATGGCAATGGAGTCATCCTGGGGATCATACCATCCTGCCTCCTGCCGGTTGCGGTCCTTAAACACATAAACAGACATCTTCTTCAAGCGGGGATAGGCATCATACAACTCGGAATAATCCAAATAATCTGACAAAACGCCTTCCTTCCTTGGATTCTTCAAATAGCGTATATCCTCCGCCAAAAGATCCAGTCTGGAAAGATAAGGCATTCCAGGCGCAGTCTTCAGCTGTGCCTGGCTTGCGTCAATCTCCGCCCGCAACTTGCCGTCATCCCTTCCGGCGAAAGCCTTATCGGCATACTTTCCCCAAGTGGCCGCATTCGGGCCTATCACGGAAAACGTAATATCCGGATTCTTCGGATCAAACGTCCCCCGGTTATCCGTGGCGGACTTGATCTGATTCGGCTCAAAGGCAATGTACTCCGTCCATTTACCCAGTACAGCAATGAGTCCATCATGTCCTCTTTCTTGAGCGCTACCGGCTATCTGGGCCGCTCCTCTCGCATACGGCCGGAATATTCCAAACCTGTCATCTTCATGAAAATTCCCATCCCAAATATTTAAATAATCGCCTATCTCTTCAGCAGACTTGTAATCATTAAAAATAAAAGGATTCCTGAAATTCAGAAACAGAGCCAGCTTCTTGTTCCCGTACGGAGTATTCTCCATATTGGTAAAATAAAATCCTCTACCCCATAAACCATAATCAGTAGCAGATCCAATCCTGGCCTTGTCAAACACAGTGAAATCACCGTATGTCCCATGATACACCACCCTCGGCTCTCCATTCTCGTCCACCACCTTGGAAGCATTCTCCGGGTCATGCTCCCAATCGCCAAACCAATTCTTAAACGCCGCCGTGCGCACGGAAAGCCACTGGTCTTCCGTCAGATTCGTTTCCTTCCCATTCGGGGCCTTCATGAACGTGCCCGCAGCCACAGCTTCCTTCTTGATTGCCTCTTTTTCCAGAGATAGGGAAAACGTCGCCGGAACAATAGCCCCGTCGTCAAACCGGCATTCCACTTCATTCACGTTGACAACATGTGCCCCTTGTGGTAAGGAAAAACCATCTCCCCCGCCAGCGGATTGGGACGGCAGAGCGGCCTTGCTTGCCGATCCTGGACCTAGGCGCGCGGTGCCGCTATTCGCGTTTGCAGGTTGTCGCTCTGCAAGGGGGAGCTTCTTCCCCAGCGGCTTCTTGCCCTGCCGCACCGGATAAGCCGAGACAATGGAATAAAACCCATCCTTCCGGTCCAATTGCAGCAGCATCCATGAAGAAGGCTGCCTTCCCTTAACCAGCAGCTCACGCCCGGGCGCCACCTCGTAAAGCTCGCTCACATTCGCCAGAATGGAACTGATATAGCGTTCCGGGGAACGGTCCTTCCAGAAGGAAAAACCGCGGGAAGCCAGGATATGGGTCAGTCCATAGCCGCGATGCTCCCCGATATCGGAACCCACCAGCAGCCGCACCGGCATGGCGGGCTGCCCCTTGCGGCGCGGAATCACAAACCAGTCAGGACTTCCGTCTTTCCGGGTGACGAACGTCTCCGGAGCCAGGACAGTTCCGGAACTATCCATGGCAACCACGGAAAACGTCGCCCCGGAAACGGGCACACGCTCGAACGGATTCACTTCACTCGTGCCGTCCCAGGCAAGGGCGCGGTCATGAAGGCGCAGCGCCGGGTCATGGGACTGCCATGCCCCCTTGGCTCTTTCCAAATCATGAATGGCCGCATTCAAATCTGCGTCCGTCTCCAGGCGGATGCCCATCCTGCCCGCCAAATCCTTCCGCCGGCTGATGCCTCTGGACTTCTTCAGAAGGGACAGGCGTTCGGCAATCAGGGAAATCCCCCGGGCCGCAAAGCGGGCCACCTTCTCGCAATCCTCCTGCCAGGACGTATCGTTGCCGAACAAATCAAACGCCTCTCCCTCCCGGGACTTCTCCGCAGCCACCCGGTCCGCCTCCTTCACATAGGCCGCCACGTAATCCCACGGCTTCCCCTTCTCGCGCAGCTGCAGGGCAAGCATCTGTCCCGCCTCCGTTGAAGACAGGCGGCATACCTTCCACGCCTCGTTATCCGTAATCACCCCGTTCTTCAGGCGGGTAAACACCTCATCCCCGGCCAGGGTGGCAATATCCCAGCCCATCACATTGGCGGAACCGGGGCGCAAATACCCCTGCGCCTCCATCTCGTCCCGGCCCATATTGGAATTCCGGACAAAAAAAGCCACCTCCAGCGCGGACGCCTGACCGTCCAGCATATTCTGCCCGACGTCGTGCATCTTCGCCCAAGTGGCGTCATGCGCATCATCTTCTTCATACACGTAAGCCGGAATAAACTCCACCCCGTCGCGCACGGCCAAATCAAACCGGTGGCGTCCGGTAATCACATGCAGGGCTCCATCCCTGCGCCGCCACACGGAAATGGGCTGGGCGTCTTCCCGGAACCGTCCCTGAAGCTCGCGCCCCTTCACGGCTCCGCGTTCATTATGATCTCCCTGCTTGAACTGCTCCACATCCGGCGCCAGGGCCAGGGAATCCACCCGCACCTGGGCAAACACGCAATCCGGCGCCACCCGCACAAACGCGTGATCGCGGAACTCCGCGCCGGCCTCTTCATCGTGTTCGGCCTCTTCCCCCACCCCCTCCAGGGAGCCGCCGGCATCCTCCACCAGCGGAGCGGGGGATGCCGGATTCCCGGCAATGCCGGTCACGGGATCAGTCTCATCCTCCTCTTCCGCGGTCTCTTCCACATCCTCCGCGGCATCCATCCGCGCCATGGACTCTTCCAGTGCCTCCAGCTCGCCCAGCGTCATCGTGGCATCCCCCGGAGCCCTGCGGGAAGCAAGGTCCGCGTGCACCATCTCCACATCCAGTTTCTGCGCGGCATCCATCCGCGCCTGGCGGAAAACGCTCTCCGTACTCACGCCCACGGCCTGCAGGGCGTGGGCCAGGCCTCCGTGCTCTTCCATAAACTTCTTCCCCTCGTCCGTCGCGGCAAACTCGTTCCATTGCTCGCCCATGCGTATGATGCGGGCGGAATCCTCCAGATTCTTCAGGGCGAACTCCGCGGTGTCCTTCACCCACTGTGGCACGGGCAGGCTCTCAATATCCGCCAGGGAGGAAGACAGGGACAGGTTGGAAAAACTTTCCACCACGTCCCTGGCATCATGCGCCGGGCCCTCATACGTCCCCAGACTCACGCCGTACCTTCCCAGCACGGCGTCAGCCGCCTGCAAATGCTCCCACAAATCCTGCCAATCCTTCCCGGTCAGGTTCATGTAATGAACCAGGGCGGACTCCTGCACATCCTCCATCACGTTGGCAGTCGTGACATGGCCTCCGGCGTAAAGCAGCAGGGAACTCCCAGGATCGGTCGCCATCGTAAACCGGTGGGCGAAGCTGGCCGCCGCCGTGCCGTTCCTGATCTCATCGGATCTCCCCCTCGTAATCTCTCCGGAACGCACTGCATGATCAAGACGCCTCTCAAAAGCCGCCGCCAAATCGGCAATGGAACCAAGCTGAACCTTCCCCATCACTTCGGCATCCGTCCTGCTTCTGGCCTCCTGGACGGACACGCCCTCTTCCCGGACAATCGCGTCAATCCTCGCCTGGGCTCGCGCGGCCACATCCATCAACCCCGGGACGGTCATCCCTCCGGTTTCGGCGGCCGCCTTCCGGTACTCCGCAGGCGCTTCCTCGGACAACATATCCAGCGTCTCAATAAAATCCATCTTCCCGGCTTCCGAAACCGCGGCATTCCCCAGCACGGCATCCTGCATCACGCGGACGCCATTCAAATAAGCCCCCTGCAGCACTACCTGAACCAGGGCGTCCGTCTGCTCCTCGTTCATCTCCACGCTCCTGTCTTCCTCCATCTTCACGCCGTTCACTACAGCGCCCTCCCGCAGGCTCACCTCGTACCTGTCCGTTCCTTCCAGCTTGCGGATACGGCCAATGTTGGCCTTCTCCAGCACCTTGTCCAGAGCGCCGGACATCTGGTACAGCCGGGCCTCCTGCCGGTCCGCCAGCTCGGCGCCGGCCTTCCGCGCCCGTTCGGCGGCTCCTTCTGGATCCTTCAATACATCAGTCTCGAAATACTTCTGGGCCAGCGCAGCCTTGTGCTCCGCCGTGGAAAAAGACGCCATCTCTTCGGCATGCTTCTTCGTATATCCGGCCAGCTGGGCCCGCTGCGCATCCGTCACGAACGCCGCCACTTCCTGCTTCATCCTCGGAGCGTGGCCGGCAGCCATGGCCGCCACAAACAACGCGCATCCGCCGGACTGCTCCACATCCCCCATCGCCTGAAGCACGGGGCTCACCACCTCGAAATCCTTCGGCTTCACCTCCATTCCCGTCATCCCGGACAACTTCCGGGCCGTCCACTCGAACAACTCCCCGGCCAGAGGTTCCGCCGCCATCTCTTCCACGTAGGCAAACGCCGGGGTGGAAAGCATCTTGCCGGTTCTCGTCCCGGCAAAAAACGTGCGCCCCGGCACCTTCGCGGCCAGTCTCGCCAGGGCGCCGGTTCCCGTCCTGGTCATCAGCTTGTTGATGGCCCCCATGCGCCCGAACACGGAAAACACCCCAAACCCCTTTTCCTCCACCGTATTCCGCAGCCCGTTGATCGTCACGTCCACCAGGGAATCCCCGTTGCGGGAGGCGGCATTCCCGGCGTGCCCCATATCACCGGCCAGCGCCAGGGCCCAGCCGCCGGGAGCCATGTAGGAAAGGCTCTGCCCGGTGATATTCCCGGCTCCGTTAATCGCCTTGACGTACCAGGACGCATCAGGGCTTGTGCCCCGCATCCGCTGTCCGAACTCGTGCATCACATCCTGCATCGTATTCAGCGCTTCGCGTCTTTGCTCGTAGCGGTCGAAGAGCTGCCTTTGTCCGTCAAACGTATCCTTCACCCCCTGCAGGGGGGCAATATTATTGGAATACCACTCTTCCATTCCGCTCATGCCGGGAATGCCCCTCACCGCCTGAACCGCCTTCACGCCCAGGCTCTCCGCGCCGCGCGCCGTGTCGGCAAAACTTCTATACAAATTGCGCCAGAAAGCAGCGGAATCCGTCTGGCTCTCCTGAACCTTCCGGTCAATCGCGGTCATCAGCAACATCAACGCCTGCTGGTCCAGCACCTCATTCCCGTTGACATTCACTGTCAGCAGATCGGCCATGTCCAGCGCGTCGGAGCGCCAGACATCCTCAAACCCGCGCCTCTCGGCAAAAGCATACGCCCGCCGCGCCCTCATGATGGAATCGGCAGCCTTCTGCGGACTCTCGGCATACTTCAGCAAATCGGCAGGACACGCGTCCCAGCTGCCCTCCTTCCCGGCTACGCAATCCACTATCCGGCGGGAAATTTCCTCCTGTTCCTGCTGGACTCTTCTCGTCCGTTCCTTGTAGGCGGCATCCTCTACGCGTGTTCTCTCGGAAAAATCCTGCCACACAGCGCGGTGAGCCTCCCCCATATCCTTAAACTGTGGGGCCTCCTTACCTTGCCGGGCCCAATACAAATACGGGTCGGCGGCTTGGTCCAGACCAAACAGGGAAACGCACACATCAAGGCCCAGGCAAGCCTCCTCGTCCGGTGTGACTGGGGGCTGGTAGCCTTCCGCCTTCACCAACCCTTTTGCTTCTTCGTCAGCGTCATCCCCCAAGGCCAGCGCGGAAAACAACTTCAGGCGACTTTCGTCGGGCTTGAACTCCGGAAGCTTCCGGGAACCCGGCACCTGTCCCCAGTCTTGCAAGGAAGTAGGGGCGTCATTCTCCTGCAAATGGTCAAAGGACTCGGGAAGAAGGTTGGAATGTTTCGCCTCCTGCGCCAAGGGGAAAAAGTCTGTTTCAAACATGGTAATCAATTAAGCTTTAAGTTGAAAATAATATTCGGAAACCCCCTTCACCCAGTGGGAATTCAATCCCTTGGGATCGTTGGATGCTCCGGGGGGAGCGTACTTCTTGCCAATGGCGGCAATCGTTGTCAGTCCTTTGCCCAGGTAATTCCGGGCGAGCTGTCCGGCCATGTACTCAATACCGGCCTCGACCGTTTCAAAAGACCGGGGACCTCTGCCATACGGACTCACGCCCATGGCATTCTTCTTGTTCCGGAAAGCAGAACTGGTGCCGTTGCCTGTTTCGTGGATGGCAATGGCCATCAGCAAATCAGGGTCCACACCGTACTTCTCCCCGGCCCGCCGGAAGGCAGATTCGTACTGTTGAAGAGCGGGAGAAAGTACTTGGGCGGCCTTCTGCGGGGAAGAAACAGGCTGGTTCAGTACGCTGGTTGTTCCTTGTCGCTGCGGGGCATAAAAATTCTCCTGGTCTTCGTGGAGCTGTCTGGCATACGCCGTCGCGTCCTCCGGAGAATTGAACACGCCCAGGTGTTTACCGGTTTGCTTGAACTGATTCACGGCATCGTCCTCGGAAAGAACCTTGCCGTCCTCGGAAACGGTAGGAATCAGGTATTCCTTCCCGTCCATCTCCACGGAAATGGAACGCACCGTACTGATGGAGCCGTCGGCATTGCGGACGACGGGCCGTGTACTCAAATCAATATTGCCGGGCTCAATCATGCCGGGCACCTCTTCGGGGGCAAAACGGACGGTTGCTTTCCCCTTGTCCCCCGCGAGCATGATCAGGCGGTTGCCGTACTCGTCGCCAGAAAGCTCAATCCCCCTGTTAGGGCCTTCATAAAAACCCACTACAGGAACTTCGTTGTAAGCCTTGGACTGGTCCATGGTGGCTTTCAGACAGGGGCGACTTCCGTACTTCTGAACAAGCTGCTGGTACATTTCCTTGGGCACGTAGGCCCCGGCGCGCCTACCAGCCACAAAGGACATGGG
>ULJH01075682.1_pt1 | contig 12430 bp, 20 predicted proteins | sample 1950781 | NCBI WGS metagenome assembly ULJH01 (sample SAMEA4835462, study PRJEB28245) | human gut metagenome | biome: gut microbiome; material: fecal sample | place: Denmark | collected 2008 | reverse complement strand
AGGGAAAGATTTTTATTTCCTTATAAAGAACACAATGTAACATCAACTGTTGATTTTGTAAAACGAGCAATCGCATATTTTGGTTATGCGCCAGAAACAATACAAACAGATAATGGTGGCGAATTTACAAATGTTAAGAAACCAGGTCAAAAAGAACCTGTCAAACACATTTTAGACATTTTTCTTGAAAAAATTAAAATCAGGCATCAATTGATTAGAGCATATACACCTAGATTGAATGGTAAGGTTGAAAGGTCGCACAGAAGCGACCAGGAATCGTTTTACAATTATTTAACCTACAAAACTTATGATGAGTTAAAAAAGAAAATGATGAAATGGAATATTCGCTATAATAACCGACCACATTCATCTTTGAGAAATCGTGAAGGAAAGAAAGTTTGGTGGACACCTTTGGAAAAAAGGGAAGACCTTTTGAAATTGCTTCAAGAAAAGAAAGATGAGTTTAATGTTGTTAGATTTGTCAAAATTCCAAAAACCATCAAACAGGTTTATGCTGTTTAATTCAAAAATTACATAATGGGGCGCAATTCCCTTCATGAAGGGAATAGTTTTTTGTTGTCTTTTAGCAATCAAGCAAACAATATTTATATTGTTTGACTTTTTTTATTCTTTTTTATAGAATATTCACAACTGAAAATTAACCAGGTTTATTGTTTTTTACACCTGTTTTCAGTAAATTTCAAAAAAAATAAAAATTTTTCTAAAAATTACTGAAAATCGTTTGACAAATTTCATATGAAATGTTAACATAGGGTTGTCAGTAAGATGACAAGCCCTATTTTTATTTGATTTTATAGGTTCATCTTATTGATGAGCCTATTTTTTTTATAAAAATTTGAAGGAGGTAAAAGATGGCAGGAAAAACAGGGAAAAAGATTTCAACGCCTGTATTTTCAAATGTTGAGCCTGAACTAAAACAACGACTTGTTGATTATGCAATAAAAAATTGTGATGGCAATGAAAGTATGGCAATTAGAGTAATTATTCGTAGTTATCTTGATAATTATGAAAAAAACTTAAAATCAAAAAAAACAAATTAAAAAATAGAGAGGTATCAAAATGAAAAAATACAAAATTGAATTTTATTCAAAACTTCTTGACAAAAGGATTGTGAAGGTTGTTGAGAATCCAAAAGATTACAAAAATTGCATAATCCTTGAAGTCATAGAAGAACCAAAAAGAACAGTCAGTGTTCAAGCAATCATTGCATTAGTAATTGGAGGTGTAAGATGAAAATTACAAATAACATGAAACTTCCACAACCATTTGTAGATGCAGTTAATAGTGATTATCAATATAGGGACAAAAGATATTCAGTAACAACCTTGTTAAAACCAACAAGAGAAATTATGTTGATGAGAAGACACAATGAAGAAATTTCACAAGATGTAAGTGATATGATATGGAGCATTTTTGGGACTGCAGTCCACAGTGTTCTTGAAAATTCAACAGAAGGCAAACACTTGTTGAAAGAAAAATCATTGGAAGTTAAAGTTGGTGATTATACATTGTCAGGAAGAAGTGATTTGTATAACACACATTCATTCACAGTTATAGATTACAAAGTTACATCAGTTTGGAAATACATATTGAAAGACTTTGATGACTATAAAAAACAAGGTTTGATGTATGTGTATATGTTAAGGAAACTAGGTTACAAAGCAAGAAAGGCAGAATTTATTTTGATTTTGAAAGATTGGCAAAAATCAAAAGCAAAATTTGACAAGACATATCCACAACTACCAGTCCAAAAAGTAAAATTTGACTTTACAGACAAAGATTTGGAATGGATAGAACAATTTATTATTGATAAGTTTGAAGACATAAAGAAAGCGGAATTGCTTGCAGATGATGAACTTGAAATTTGTTCACCTGATGACAGATGGAACAGTGGGGACAAATATGCGGTTATGAAAAATGGAAGAAAAACCGCTATGAGAGTTTTAGACAGTATGAAAGAAGCAGAGAAATACAAAGCAACTAATGGTGGTGATTATATTGAAACCAGGAAAGGTGAAGACAAGAAATGCCAGGAATATTGCTTGTGCTGTGAGTTCTGCAAACATTACAAAGAGTGCGTAAAAAATGGTGGTTCGCAACCACTTCCATTCTAGGAGGTATCAATTTATGAAAGAAATTAGACTATTAACGAAAGATGACATTGAAGTTAAAGTTAAAAAAGTATTAGATGGTAAAGCATTGTTATTGCTTTACAAGACTGCAAGAGTTGACATGGCAATACTTGATGAAGTGTTTGGAGTGTTCAATTGGTGTAATGAATACAAAGAGATTAAAGGCAACATGTATTGTGGTGTTGGTGTTAGAGAAAGTGCGGATCAAGATTTCATTTGGAAATGGGACTGCGGAATTGAAAGCAGAGAAGATGAAGAAGGAAATCAAAAGAAAGGTGAAGCAAGTGATGCCTTCAAAAGAGCATGTTTCAAAGTTGGTATTGGTAGAGAACTTTACTCCGCACCTGTAATTTACATTAAAGCCGAAACAAAGCAGGATGACAAAGTTTTCAAGTTGGCAGATAAATATGCAAAATACACTGTCAAAGATATTCAATATAACGAAAACAGAGAAATTACAAAATTGATTATTGTTGACAGAAAAGGTGCGCAAGTCTTTCCAGTAAATAAAGTGGAAAATACACCTGAACCAAAGGTAGAAAACAAGCAACCTGCAATTACAGGTGAAAAATTAAAAGAAAGACAACAAAGACTTCAAGATGCATTGGCAAATAGCACAATCACACTAGCAAATGTTAAAAAATGGGCAGAAGTCAAGTCAAAGCAAAAGATTGAACCTGAACAATTAAGTGATGAATTATTTGAAGCGCTAATTCAATCAATAACTAAACCTGAATATCAAAAAAATAAAGAAGAAACACCACCTGATGATGACATCTTAAACTAGGTGGTGAAATATGATTGGTAGAATAAAAGTGGGCAATCCACAGTTAAAAATTGATTATAACAACAACTATGAAATAACATTTCCTGTTAATTATGAGTCAAAATTTGCAGTTAAACAAATAATGAATGATTTGCAGAAAAATGAAAAGGAACTATCACTCACTGTTGATTATCAAAAAAAACACCGCACATTAAACCAAAATGCTTTAATGTGGGCATTGTTGACTGAATGGGCATACTTTTTGAACGGTGGCAGAAAGGGCGGAATTACAGAAGAAGATTTGTATATTCAAGTTCTACATAAGTATGGACAGGTCAAGTTTATTTTAATTAAAGAAGAAGCAGTTGAAAGTTTGAAAAATGACTACAAAGACATTGTTGTTATCAATAAAGGTTTGAAATATAAAGGTGAATTATATGCAGAAGTAAAATGCATTATTGGTTCATCAAATGAAGTATATGATACAAAAAGAATGGCAGAACTCATTGATGGCATTTTAGATGATATGACAGAAGCAGGAATTGAAAGCGCCAACAAACGAGCAATGGAAGAAGAATGGAGGGAATACTATGGCAACAAATTGCAATGATGGTTGGGTTGTTATTCCTGGTGAACCTGTTGGAAAGGCAAGACCACGAACAGTTACAGTAAATGGTTTTGTTCAAACATTTACACCAAAGACAACAAGAGATTATGAAATTAAAATCAAAAAGGCATATAGGCAACAAAGTGGGAAGAAGTTTACAAAAGAATTTTCACTAAAAGTTTATATCAAAGCAATATGCCGAATACCAAAAAGTTATTCAAAGGTTAAAACAGAGCAGGCAAAAAACAATCAAATTAGACCTATAAAGAAGCCTGACCTTGATAATATAATCAAAATCATTCTTGATGGTTTGAATGGTGTTGCTTATGAAGATGATTGCCAGGTTGATGAAATCAGGGCATCAAAATTCTATGGCGAAGAAGAAAGGGTTGAAGTCAAGGTGGAGGAAATCAAATGGTAAAGATATATATTGAATTGACCGCTAGAAAGACAGGTCTAACACAGATTGGTTATTACAAGCCAGGCAATAGTTTTATTTCAAAAGACTCTATCATACAAATTCCTTTCACATTAACAGATAAAGAATTTGCCACAACTTTTGATTATGGCACTGCTTTGAAAATGTCAAATAAAATTCTTCAAACCTTAAACTTTGGTTATTACAAATCAATTACTGTGGACTTCCTGGAGGTGCAAGATGAAAAAATATAACACAGTCAAAAATCAAGAACTAACAGAAACAACAAAAACTAGATTGAATACTGTTTATGTAATGCTTAAACATTCAACAACAAAAGAAGAAATTATTGATGCATTAGACATAAATGAAAGGGTTGCAAGAGATTTGATTTCATTTATCAAAAAGAAATTTCCTGTGATTGCTTTTAGTTCATCAAAGGGTTATAGATTGGCACAAACTTTTGATGATTATGAAGATGCAAAACAAACTGTTGCAGAAGTAGAAAGTAGAATAAATGACCTTCAAGAAGGTATTGCACCACTTAAAAATTTTATCAATCAAATGGAGGTGCATAATGAAGAAAAATAGTTTTGTCTTGTATGGCGAATATTTAACTTATTTCAACAGATTAGAGTTGTTAGAAAAAGGAAAATTGATTGATGCGCTTTTGAAGTATAGTCAAGGTCTTCCTGTTGAAGAAGAAATCAAAACTATGGAAAGTGCAACAGAAATGGCATTTCTATTCATTAGTCATCAAATAGATTTAGACATGGAAAAGTGGCAGAGCAGGTGTGAAATTAACAAACAAAATGGTGCAAAAGGTGGCGCACCAAAGGGCAATTCAAATGCGAAAAAATCATCAAATGAAGGTGAAATTGAAACAACCGAAAACAACCAAAACAACCAAAATCAACCGAAAACAACCGAAAACAAGCCTAATGATAATGAAAATGATAATGATAATGATTCTAAAAAGAAAAATACAAAAAAGAAAACATCGGTGAAGAAAACAAACACAGTCCTAACGGACAGTGATATTGATGTTTTGATTGGTAAAAATTTTACAGATCCTGATGTTATTCAAAAATTCAAAGAGTTTATTGAAATGAGAAAAGCAAAAGGACAAAGTAAAGCGGTAAGGACACAAGCCACCTTTGATGGTTTGGTTAGACAAATAAGAAATCTTGCAAAAACGAAAGCACAGGCAATTGCTATTCTTCAAAAATCAATAGACAACTGCTGGCAAGGTTTATTTGCATTAGACAAAAATGTTGAAACCGAAGAGGAGGGCATACCTTATGCAAACTAAATTTTGTAATGAACAGGCAGAAAAAGAATTGTTGGCATGCGTTTTAATTGATTATGACAAGAATGTAAAGAATCCTGTTATTGCAGAAGACATAATGTCAAAAGTGAAAGACACTGATTTCTTTTGTCAAAATTATAGGCAAGTTTTCATTATGATGCAAAAGTTGTATAGGGCAGGAAAGGAAATTAACATTGTTACTTTGTGGGAATTGATTGAAAGAATAGAACCACAGCCACTAAAAATGGAAGAACTTGTTGATATAACCAACAAATTATTGCCTTCAAATGCGAACTATCAAACAATCATAGATATTTTGAAAGAAAATTCCAGGTTAAGAAAATTGCAAGATATATCAGGACAGTTTCAGGAAAAATTGAGTTCAAAAAATGCATCAGCAAGCATTTTGAAGCAAATGCAAAATGAACTTGCAAACATAGAAGAAAATGAAATTGATAATCTTGAAATTGAGCATGCTGGTGTTAGTTCAAAGAAAGAACTTGAAAGAATAGACCGCATCATTATGGGTGAGCATGATGATTTTGGACTTCCAACAGGTTTTCCTGTTTTAGACAAAACATTATGGGGACTGCAGAAAAGTGATTTGATAATTATAGGTGCAAGGGCAGGTGTGGGTAAGACAGCATTTGCAATCAATGTTTTGAACCATTGTGCAATTGACTTAAAAAAGAAATGCATATTTTTCAGTTTAGAAATGCCTAGAAATCAAATCATTCAAAGATTTTACAGCCTGATTGGTGGAATAGATAACTATGACATAAAGAAGGGAAAACCGCTTGGTGATAAGCCTGAAATTTTGAAAGGAATTGATGAAAAAATAAACGAAGGCGGTTTGTATATAGATGACAGTTCCAACAACACAGTTGCAACAATGTCTGTTAAAGCAAAAAGATTTCAAAGAAAGAATGGTCTTGATTTGGTTGTTGTTGACTATTTGCAATTTATTAAACCAGGCACAAAAACAGGAAACAGGTTTCAAGATGTTGGTGATATAGCAAGAGAATTAAAAGTGATGGCAAGACAATTAGATGTCCCTGTTATAGCGCTTTGTCAATTAAACAGAGCATTGGACAATGAGAAAAGACAGCCAACACTTGCTGATTTGAGAGAATCAGGCGAAATAGAGAACAACGCAGACATAATTATGTTTTTACATTCAACTGATGGCAAATACAAAGAAAAAAGAAACATTGATTTGATAATTGGAAAATTTAGAAGTGGGCAAATGAGAGCGGTAAAAATGGAATATGAAGGTAAATGTTTCAGGTTTAGGGAAATAGACAAAGTTGAAGCACCGAAGCCAAAACAAACAACAATACCTGAATTGATTCCACTGCCTGATGATGACAGTTTGCCATTCTAGGAGGGTATATGAAGTTTTTTGAGTTAGTTAGAAAATATAACCACATCAAATACAAAATTTCTTCAAAAATAAATGAAGAAAATGAGTTGAGAGAATTGGGACAATTGCCAAAAGTTGATTATGGTGGAATGCCAGGTTCACCAGGTTATCATGGTTCGCCAACTGAAAGTTTTGTTATCAGGTTAGACCAAATACAGCAAGACCAAAAAGAGTTAAACAAGCAGTTGGAAGAAGTAAGAAATGACATTGTTCTATTCATTGACACATTAGATGATTACTTTGCAAGAAGATGTGTTGAAATGGTGATTTTTAGAACCACACATAGACCGAATTGGAAAGAAGTTGCAAGAAGAATTGGTTATAGCGAAAGTGGCACAAGGTCGTTGTATAGTTCTAGCACAAAAAAGTTACAAAATTTAGAAAAGGAGGAATTGAAAAATTGAGTTACTTTGAAGATTATGAAAGAAAGTTAGAGGAAGAAGAAGCAGAACAGGCAGAGATTGATGCATCAAATGAGTATCAAAAAGAATTAGATGAAAATCAAATTCACATTGAGAAATTGGCAGATGGTTCTTGGGTTGGAAGTCAAAAAACAGAAAATTATCTAAATGAAGATGAAAAAGATGAGTTGGCACAAAACCTTCTTGACAGAATTGAAGAAGTCAGGACAAAAGATATAACCAGCAAATCAATCTATAAACTTCAAATATTTATGGAAGAAGTGATTGATGTTGGTTACACCTGGTATGTTCTGTTAAAGAAGGTTGGTGAAAGCAATGAATAAAAAACAAATATTAAAAATTGCACTAATTGTTTTGACTTTGGTTGCCTTTGGTGTTGGTTGTTATTTCCTGTTGAAATATTTGGGAATAACTGATGTTGAAGGTTTGCGAAAACTAATAGAAAAATGTGGTGCTTGGGGTTGGGTTGTTTATATTGCATTGTTTATCACTGTTAGCATTTTCTTGTGTGCAATTCCTGGAACATCGGCAACATTCATAATTGTTGCAATAGTTCTATTTGGCGCATGGAAAGCATTTGCAATTTCAACATTTTCAGTGATTGTTGCTTCATCAATTATGTTTTTGATAGGAAATACACTTGGTGAAAAAACTGCTTCAAAAATTGTTGGTGCAGACAGTTTACATAAAGCGCAAGATTTGATTGATGTCAAAAGTAAGATATTTCTGCCACTAATGTTCTTATTTCCCTGTTTCCCTGATGATGCACTTTGTATGGTTGCAGGTATGACAAAAATGAAATATTGGTATTTCTTGTTGATTGTTGCTATATGCAGAACAATAGGAATTGCAACCTTCTGTTTTCTAGGCAGTGGGTTCATAAATTGGGCATCACTTTCTGTTGTTGAGTGGGTGTGTCTAATCAACTTGGCGGTGTTTGACATAATTTATGTTTTTAGGATGTCAAACAAACTAGAACAAAAAATTAAAAACAAAAAAAATAAAAGTGAGGAAAATAAAGATGAATAAAGTTATTTTAATTGGAAATTTAACAAAAGATCCTGAACACATGTCAACAACAAGCGGTGTATCTGTTTGCAGACTGACACTTGCTGTTCAAAGAAAATTTGCAGGTCAAGATGGCGAAAGAGAAGCAGATTTTATCAATATTGTAACCTGGAGGGGTTTAGCAGATAATTGTCATAAGTTTTTGAAAAAAGGCAAAAAATGCGCAGTTATTGGTGAAATTCAAACAAGAAGTTATGATGCACAAGATGGAACAAAGAGATATGTTACAGAAGTTGTTGCAAGCGAAGTTGAATTTTTGAGTGCAAAAGACCAAACAGATGGCGGTTCACAAGAAGATGCACCAAAAGCAGAATTACAATCTATTGATGATGATGACCTACCATTCTAAAAAGATGGAGGTTTGAGATGCGAAACATAAAGCAAATGGCAAAATATATTCAAAAGCAACTCATTCAAAAAGGTTTCATAATTCAAAGACTAGATGCACAAACCACAAAGTCTGTTTATCTAAAATTAGATTATGGTTTGTGCAATAGTATTAGAATTAGCGACCATACAGGGAAAAAAGAATTTTCTTACAGGTTCAACATATTAAGAGAAATGCCACAGAAATCTGTTCATTATTTTAATAATGGCAAATTTCCTAGAAACTTTTATTCTTTTGATATGGTGGACAAAATGATTGAAGATATTGTTGCCAGGAAAGATGAACAATTAAAAAAATTTGGCGCTTTTATTTACGAAGCCTTACAGGAAAATGAGAAAGAAACAAGAATAGGAAACAACAGGTTTTGGAATAATGCCAAAGAAGTTAAGGAATAGATAAAAATGGCAATAGAAATTTCAAATAAAGAATTTAGAAAAATTATAAGTTGCAGTAGCAATATTGTATCTAATAACAATGGAGGGAATATGAAAAATAAATTAACAGATTTGAATAATCACTTATTTGAACAACTTGAAAGATTGAATGATGAAGATTTAACCGAAGAACAATTATCAAAGGAAATTGGAAGGGCAAAGGCAATGACAGATGTTGCTAATTCAATTATAAATAATGCAAAAGTTGTTTTAGATGCTTCAAAGTTTTTGGAGGATAGCGGGTATTCGTTGAACGCACCACAGGAAACTATGAAACTTTTAGGAATGAATGAAAATGAAGAACAAATATAGTGATGAACATTTACAATTTATAAAAGACAATATTAGAAATACAGAAAAAGACCTTGTAAATATGTTTAATAATAATTTTGAAATTAAAATCAATATTCAAATTTTAGGTAATATTAAAACAAAACTTGGGATAAAAAGTGGTTTGGTTGGTGGAAGATTTGAAAAGGGTCATAAAACTTTTAACAAAGGTAAAAAGTGGATTGATTATATGAATGTTGATAGCCAAAACAATTGCAGAAAAACAACTTTTAAGAAAGGAAATCAGCCACATAATCATAGACCTGTTGGAAGTGAAAGAATAACAAAAGATGGTTATATTCAAATTAAAGTTAAAGAACCAAATAAGTGGCAATTAAAGCATAGATTTATTTACGAAAAAGCAAATGGCAAAATTCCAAAAGGAACAAAGTTAATTTTTCTTGATGGAAATCGTTTTAATTTTGAGTTGAGTAATTTACAAATAATTACATGTGAACAATCTTTAATAATGAACCAAAACCATTATTTTACGACACACACAAATTTGACAAAAACAGGGGTTATTGTTTCAAACTTAATGAGCAAAACAAGAGAAAAGACAAGGCATTAGATATAGGAGATTTATGAACAATGAATTTAATGCGGAAGCAATAAAAAGCAGATACAGCATCTATGAAATATTAAGTAAGTATGGTGTTCCAGTTAACCGAAACAAAATGGTTGTGTGTCCTTTTCACCAGGACAAAAATGCTTCTATGAAAATTTATGACAATAATACTTTTCATTGCTTTGGGTGTGGCGCAGATGGGGACATAATTGATTTTGTAAAGAAAATGGAAAATTGTGATTTTATAAGAGCAATGGAAATAATCACGAATAGCACCTATGAACCTTATGTTCCAAAAGCGGAAGTTGTAAAGAAAAAAGAAGCGAAGAATCCACAAGCAATTAAAAGTTTCATTATGAACTGTTACATAAATATGTCTAAATGTGATTACTTTTACAAAAGGGGTTTAACAAAAGAAACACAGCAAAGATTTCATCTAGGGTATGATGAAAAGCACAAATCTGTTGTTATCCCTTATAGTGATGATTTGACATATTATCAAAGCAGAAACATTGAAACAAAAGCATTTTACAAGCCAAATGTAGATGTCGCTGGAACTGAACCATTATTTAATCAACAAGCGCTAACAAAAGATGGGTGTGTGTTTATTGTTGAAAGTCCTATTTGTGCAATGTCAATTATGCAGTATGGTTATAATGCAATTGCATTGTGCGGTGTGCAAGGTTGGAAGAAACTTCCAACAGTTGAAATCAATGACAAGTGCAGGTTTGTGCTTTGCCTGGACAATGATTTTGAAGGGAACAAATGCAGAGATAATATTTGCAAAGCCTTTCCTGATAAATGCATTGTTTACAATGTTGCAGGTGATTGCAAAGATCCAAACGAATTGTTGATGAAAGATGAAGAAAAATTTAAGAAAAATCTAAATTTAATAAATACACTTATAAACAAAGTGTATTATGGAGGAAATTAAAATGAAATTAAGTTGTGAAAATACAAAGAAAATTCTTGATGAAATAAATAATGCAACAGGAAGAAATGTTGATTATTCCACAAAAGATGGTTGCTATGAATATTTGACTGCAATAGATAAAGCAATTAAAACAGCAAAAAAGAAAATTGATGCACTTGAAAGTCAAAAAATTTATCTGTTAGACCAAATTGAAGACAAGTTGAGAGAAAACGCATCGGCATTTATCAATGTTGGGGACATAATCAAATTCAAACTAAAAACAGATGAAGACATGACTGTTGTTTGCATTGGCAAAAATCATGATTGTATGGAAGATGGAACAAAAGCAGGTTTGACATTTGCACCTTTGACATTCCCTGATGGTGAATTTTTTATAAATAAAGACACAAATGAAGGTGGTTGGGGCAAATGTTATATGCGCAATGTAACATTGGTTAGATTGTTGAAATTGTTTCCTGATGTCCTTCAAGACTTGATTGTTCCTGTTATTAAGTTGACAGGGAATGATGGGGAACTTGAAAAGACAGTTGATAAATTATTCCTTTTGAGTGTTCAAGAATATTCAGGCAAAGAAAAAAATTACAATGTTCAAAATGGCGAAGGAAAGCAGTATGAATGGTTTAAGGAAGGCAACAAGTTAGATGATAAATACTGGTGGACTCGCAGTCCTAACACTCTCAACTCTAATCTTTGGAACTCTGTTAGTAGTTATGGTTATATTAATAATAGCAATGTTTACAATAATTATTATGTCTGCCCCTGCTTCTGCATCAAATAAAATCGCAAGTGCAATAGCGCTTGCAACAATAAATGTTAGAATTAAACAATGTTTACAACATGGATTGTATAGAAGGGATGAAACAATTATTGAAGCAGGGTATAAAAGTAGATTGTATCATTACTGATCCACCATACAATATTAGTGTTGAAGGTAAAGTCTTAAAAAGAGATAAGCCAAATTGCAAGACTTCAAGGAAAACATCAATAAAATTTGATTTTGGTGAGTGGGATAGAATGGACAACAAAGAGTATGAGAAGTTTATTGAAGAATTTGTTGAACTGTCCACTCAATTATTAAAACCAGGCGGTGCAGTTCTTTGTTGGTTTGTTAAAGAAAAAATAAGTTGGTTAGCAGATTTGTTTACAAAGAATGGAATTAAAAACAAAACAATTCTAACTTGGCATAAAACAAATCCAACACCACAGTTTAGAATTACAAATTATCTTTCCGCAAGTGAATTTTGCTATTATGGCATTAAGGAAGGCGGACAATATACATTTAATTTTACAAAGCAAACAGATATGCACAATGTTATTGATTATCCTAATGCTTCAATTTATGGCGAAACAGACCATCCAACCGAAAAGCCTTTATATATAATAAATAAGTTAGTTAACATACATACAAATAAAGGTGATGTTGTTTTAGACTGTTTTATGGGTTCATGCACAACTGCTGTATCTTGTCATAGATTGCAAAGAAAATTTATTGGTTTTGAAAAAGATAAGCATAATTTTGAAGTTGGAACTGCAAGGTTGAAAAAAGCGCAATCACAATTAAGTATATTTGATATGGAGGGGAATATATGAAAAGGTTGTTATCAAAGTGT
>ULJH01016224.1_pt1 | contig 12446 bp, 10 predicted proteins | sample 1950781 | NCBI WGS metagenome assembly ULJH01 (sample SAMEA4835462, study PRJEB28245) | human gut metagenome | biome: gut microbiome; material: fecal sample | place: Denmark | collected 2008 | reverse complement strand
TTCGTCATAGAACCTCAAATCAATATTTAATCCCGGACATTCTGATTTGAAATCTTCCATATCAACTTTCCTTAGCGACGGTCTTGATTTATTATCGCTGATTATGGTAATCTTAACTTTCGATTTGGCATTGGCTAGATGATGCAATGTCTTTATTCCGATGTAATCGTCAATGAGGATAATATTCGATTTGGCAGTTTTACAAATTTTCGCATATGCTTCATCAGCTTTGAAAGGTTCACCGTCCAGTATAAGTAATTCTTCATCTGAAACAGAGTCCAGGAACACCTTCATGAGGTCCGAGAGGTCATCTTTAGTGACCATTTTGTTCTTGATATCCCGGAGTTCACCTTCTAACAGGTATTGTTTGTTGGAAAGTTCGAGCATCTCGTCACGAGGCAGCATATCGCGATAGCGACGGATGTAGTGGGACATCTCAACAAAAGCCTCAATAATCTGGATGCTGGCAGAAATTGCTCTGTCGGTATGGAGAACTGATGTGAGCATCGCCACACCTTGTTCGGTGTAGGCGTAAGGGAGATATTTTAGGTTGGATCCACGGCCTCCGTTCAAGATGCCAATTTGGAATCTTGAACATTCTTCATCCGTAAGCTGAAAACAGAACTCTGGGGGAAAACGGGAGATATTGCGTTTCATCGCTCTGTTGAGATTTCCTGTGGAAGTTCCAAAATAAACCGCAATATCCCTGTCCAGCATTATCTTGCGATCGCGTATTACGAGAATATGTCCGGCAAGCTCTCTTTTGTCGATTAATGGAGATTGCTCTGAACGGATATCGGATAGTTTATCATTCAAAGGAACCACAGGAATGGCATGTCACAGATAGGATATTATTATGACGGAGAAAGTCAACTCGATTACAGAAAATCTGCCCTAACTCTTAATCAGCACGGATAAATGTGTTATTCAGGTTTAGGAATATTGCATTCGATGCACCGATATCGCTAAGAGGGGCTGTTACATGATGCCGATGCTTATTTACGTCATTGATTCTGGCACTTTTCAGGACGGTAGTATCGATGGTCCGCGACACCGCCGAGGAGGGATTCGACGACAGCGTGGGTCTGGAGCTTTTCGGGGATTCCGTGGCCGAGGTCAGGGAAGGCATCGCCCCTCCCCTGTCATCCCCGTCTCGGGCATATCTATGCGATCCACGAGACATCCCCTATGCTCTCAGGAAGGGGTACGACCTCATCCTCTCATTCCTTCCCCCTCCGTCCAAGAGTCCGATGTACCGGGAGGTCAGGTCCTGCATGCAGTGGTCCGGGGCGTTCCGGTCCCAGGAAGACCTATGCGATGCGGACAGACGCTCCGTGGGCCGCCCAATAGGTGCGGTGCGGTCCTTTACGGACGGCTGGTCTCCCAAGACGCCGGTGCCGACATCCCTGACGGATACATTGGACGGTCTGACTCCCTCGGACGTCCTTTTCGTCAGAAGGTATTTCGAGGATCTGGAACATCTCTTCGTATCCTTGAAAGGGGTCATGAGGGCCGACACGTCGGCATGTTTCTTCGTCGGCAACGCACAGATGGACGGTGTGACGGTCCGCGTGGATGAGGTCATTCCCGAGATCGTCGGGAGGGCAGGGCTCAGGGTCGAGGATGTGACCAAGGTGAGGGTCAGGGATGCGAGACGCGACCTGGAGGATTACAGGATCGATGTCTCCCGTGTCGCAGGATGATTTATACGATGTCGCGATTCCGATTCGATGGAAATCGATCTTCGTGAGCCCGGGCCTTTGGCTCTGGGACTTATGCGCATAGTCCTGGGATTCATGCTGGTGTGGGCGTTCTTGGATAAGATGTTCGGTCTGGGATTTCCCAGCCCTTCGTCTGCGGCCGTCATCAACGGCGGGTCCCCCACGGAATATTATCTGAACGTCTTGGTGGAGGGTCCGTTCGAAGGGATTTATCACGCTTTGGCCGGCAACGCCTTCGTGGATTTCCTTCTGTTGGCCGGTCTTCTCACCGTCGGCTCCGCCATGATGCTGGGCATAGCATCCAAACTCGCCACCGTCGGGTCCGTGGTCATGATGGCCCTGATGTTCACCCTCGTCCTGCCTCCCAGCGACAATCCTTTGGTAGATTATCACATCGTGTACATCCTTGCCACACTGGTCATATATTGGTTCGGAGGATATTCGCATCTGGGCCTGGAGGACAGGTGGAAAGGCCTGTCTTTGGTAAAGAGGTATCCTATCCTGGAGTGAACCCTTGGTTACATCCACCATCGTCCATCCTTTATATCGTTCGGAATTATGTCTAAATAATAAACAGTCTGATTTTATATTCATGAGTATCGACGAAGACACAAGGATATCTACGATAGTGTATACCGCCATAGCAATAGTCGCGGCCGTCGCCTTCACCATCATGTTCACCTGATGGGGTGACGGAGGAAATCCCGGCGTAATGCCGGGAGAAATCCTGTTAAAAGATCATGCCCGGATGTCATCCGGGTTTTTTATTCACACTTTATAGTGGCATCTTCCCTTGACGATCGGGACCTTGGGGTCCGAGAGGATCATGGGGGTTATGTCTTCCTCCGGGTCGGTCCGGATGTCCACTATGCACGTGGTGTCGGAATCCATCGCCCTCTTCAGGGCCTCCCCGATCTCGGATGCCTTGTCGACATGTATGCCCCATGCGCCGTAGCTCTCGGCGATCTTGACGAAGTCCGGGTCGGCGTTCAACTTGGTGCCGCTGTATCTCTTGTCCCAGAACAGTTTCTGCCACTGCCTGACCATTCCGAGCCATCCGTTGTCCAGGAGGACGATGGTGACGGGGATGTCTTCGGCGACCGATGTCGCGAGCTCCTGGATGACCATCTGCAGTCCTCCGTCGCCGACGATGGAGAGGACTTTGGAGTCCGGCTTGGCGACCTTCGCCCCGATGGCGGCCGGCAGACCGAATCCCATGGTCCCGAAGGATCCGGAGGTGATGAACTGTCTGGGTCTTCTGATATCCAGACAGTGCATGGCCCACATCTGGTTCTGTCCGACGTCGGTGGTGACTATGACGTCTCCGTCCAGAAGGGCGTTTATCTCCTTCATCACCCTCTGAGGGAGGATGGGGTCGGTATCGTAGTCGAAGTCGCACTGGCAGACTTTTCTGAGTTTGGCGTATCTCTGGTCCCACTCGGAATGGATGTCCTTGTATCCTTTCAGGGCATCGAGGAGGAGCAGCGTACCCTTCTTCGCATCGCATTGTATGTTGACGCTGGGTCTTTTCGATTTCCCGAACTGGGTGGCATCGACGTCTATCTGCACGACCCTGCATCCCGGTGCCGGCATGGTGTGGGGGTTGTAGGTCCTGTCGGAGAACTTCGTCCCTATGGCGACGATGAGGTCCGCGGACTGGAACGCGTCCAGGGCACCCATCCTGCCGTGCATACCCAGAGGCCCCATGTTGAGGGGATGGTCCGAAGGGATGGCCCCCAGGGACATGAGGGTGGTGACGACCGGCATGTTGGTGAATTCGGCCAGCCTCCTGACCTCTTCCGACGCCCCTGCACCTATGACCCCTCCTCCGACGAGCATGATCGGTCTTTCCGCATTCCTTATGAGGTCGGCGGCGTCCCTTATGCCGGAGATGTCCTCCGTCGGCATTTTGACCCCCCACTTCTTGGTCAGGAGGTCGGAGTCGATATCGGAATTGATCTGGTCGACGGGCATGTCTATGTGGACGGGTCCCGGTCTTCCGCTCTGACATATCTCCCATCCCTCGTAGATGGCATGGGGCAGTCTCTCCGGGTCGAGGACCCTGAAGTTGTGTTTGGTGACCGGCATCATCAGGCTGTAGGAATCGACCTCCTGGAACGCCTCCGCCCCCAGGAAACTGGTCCCGACCTGTCCTGTCAGGGCGATCATGGGGATGCTGTCCGCATATGCGGTGGCGATCCCGGTCACGAGGTTCGTGGTTCCGGGTCCGGAGGTGGCCAGACAGACGCCGGGTGTCCCGGTCGCCCTTGCGAAACCGTCGGCCATGTGGGCCGCGCACTGCTCGTGCCTGACGAGGATATGCCTTACGTCGGACTCGAGGAACTCGTCGTAGATCGGGATTACAGTCGCTCCCGGGTATCCGAAGACGTTCTTCACGCCCCTGTCCTCGAGCATCTTGAGCAGCGCTTTAGAGCCTTTCATGTGCTAACCTCTTTTGGCATCGGTATGCGTGCGTGTAATAATAAGTGCTCGGTCGGGAGAAGGCTTCGGCCAGGAAGGCGGTTCCGTCATCTGGCACATACGGATGTGCCGGGGATCCCGTTCCCCTCCTCACGTCCACGCCCGTACTATCGCGCGCGAATAAGACGAAATTAGTATTATATGATTGGACGCTATCGTCGTTCCAGTGAGTATTTCCATGGCAAAAATAAAGGTCGGAGTCAACGGATACGGCACCATCGGGAAGAGGGTGGCCACCGCAGTCAGCAAACAGGACGATATGGAGGTGATCGGCATCACCAAGACGAGGCCCACCTTCGAGGCCAAGACCGCCGCCGCAGCGGGTCTTCCCATCTACGTACCTGCCGAGAGCATCCCTGCATTCGAGAAGGCGGGGATCGCCGTTGCAGGTACCGTAGACGATATGATCGCGGCCGCAGACGTCATCGTCGACTGTACTCCCGGCAACGTCGGTCCCGAGTACAAGGAGAAGTATCAGAAGGCAGGTAAGAAGGCCATCTTCCAGGGCGGGGAGGAGCACGGTCTCACCGGAGTCTCTTTCAATTCCACTGCGAACTACAAGGATTCCTGGGGGATGCAGTTCTCCCGTGTCGTCAGCTGCAACACCACCGGTCTCCTCAGGACCCTGTCCCTTCTCGACAGGGCGTACAAGATCCAGAACGCCTATGTGACCATCGTCAGGCGTGCGGCCGATCCCGGGGACAGCAAGACCGGGCCCGTCAACGGACTCGAGCCCTCCGTATCCTTGCCCACCCACCACGGGGTCGATGTGAAATCCGTCCTCCCGTGGATAGACATCACCACGATGGCCATCAAGGCGTCCACCACCCTGATGCACATCCAGGCGGTCGTCGTGAAGCTCGGCAAGGAGGTCTCCACCGACGAGGTCCTCGACCTGTTCGCAAAGGCGCCCCGCGTCAGACTCGTCTCCTCCAAGGACGGCATAAAAAGCACCAACCAGGTCATGGAACTGGCAAGGGAGCTCGGGCGCGACAGGTCCGACATGTACGAGATCTGCATCTGGTCCGACGGCGTCAAGGTCGTAGGGGACACCCTCTACTACTATCAGGCCGTCCACCAGGAGGCCGATGTGATCCCCGAGAACGTGGATTGCATAAGGTCAATGTGCAAGCTCATGGAGGGTCCGGAATCCGTCGCCAAGACCAACAAGGCCCTCGGGATCGACCACTGAGGGTGGAACATGGACACATACAACACCCTCGGCGACATGAATTACAGGGGAAAGAGGGTCCTCCTCAGGGTGGACATCAACTGCCCCATGGACAAGAAGACTCTGAAGATCATCAACGACTCCAGGATCCGCGCCGTCATCCCCACCATCAGGGAACTCATGGGGAAGAAGGCGAAGGTCGTCATCCTGGCACATCAGAGCAGGAAGGGCAAGTGGGATTTCACCGACCTTTCCCAGCATGCGGCCCTGCTCTCTAAGAATCTTAACGCCCCTGTGAAATATGTCGATGATGTCCTCGGCGAAGAGGCCAGAAAGGCCATCTCGGAGGTGGGCGACGGGGAGGTCCTGCTTCTCGGCAACGTCCGTGCCATCGATTCGGAGAGCGTATCGAAGCCCATGGAGGAGCATGCGAAAGGGGAGATAGTCACCACCCTCGCCCCTCTCTTCGACTATTACGTGTGCGACGCATTCGGTGCCGCCCACAGGTCCCAGTGTTCCCTGGTAGGGTTCGAGGACGTCCTGCCCTCCGCATCCGGAAGGCTGATGGCCAAAGAGATGTACGCCTTGAGGACCATCTTCAACAGTCCCAGACGCCCCTCCGTCTTCATTCTCGGAGGTGCGAAGTTCGGGGACATCCCCCACATGATCGAGAGGGTACTCAGTAACAATACCGCCGACACAGTCATCGTAGTGGGTCTTGCAGGTAACGCATTCCTCATGGCAAGAGGCGTCGATATCGGGGAGGCGTCCAAGGTGCCTCTCGCCGACGAGCTTACCGAGGAGAACTTCAAGAACGCCCAAGACGTCATGACGAAATACGGTCAGAGGATCCTTCTGCCGGTCGATGTCGCTGTAGAGAAGGACGGTCAGAGGTCCTCGGTACTCATCGGGGACATGGCCAACGCGGGAGCGGCCCTCGATATCGGGGACAAATCCATAGAGACCTTCAGGAAGGTCATCGAGCAGTCCAAAACCAGTTTCATGAGCGGCCCTGCGGGAATGTTCGAGAAACCCGGTTTCGAAGTCGGGACCAAGGCTATCATGACCGCAATGGTCGACAGCAGCGGCCTATCCGTCCTCGGAGGAGGACATACCTCGGCCGCCGCCGAGAGATTCGACCTCGCCGACTCCATGTCCTATGTAAGTACGGGGGGAGGGGCCCTCGAGACGTTCCTTCTCAAGGACCCGCTGCCGGTCATCGTCGCACTCGAGCACTCGAAAGAGAAGTTCGGGAACTCCCAGTGAGGCCGGTTCCCGGACCCTCGGGGGTCCGGGAATACGGGACTCAGATATATCTTACGAAATCTTCCCTGGGGAGTTTCTCTTTAGGTTCCCCGCCGTCCGCAGGGTAGCCCACAGGCATTATCGCTGCAAGGACGTACTCCTCGGGCACACCTATCGCCTTTTTGACGGCATCTGCATCGAAGTGCCCCATCCATACGCTCCCTAGTCCGAGTTCCGTGGCCTCCAGCATCATGAAGGACATGGCTATGGAGCAGTCGACGGTCTTAGAGCTCTGACCGCACATCATCTTTCTGTCATTGTCTGCATATATCGCTATTATGACAGGGGCGGTGGCGACCCATGAGTATCTGTCGCATGCCTTTGCTATACTCTCCACTGTCTTCCTATCCTTTATGAAGACGGCGCGGCAGCGCTGTTCGTTTCTGGCGGTAGGTGCGAGTCTGCCTGCGTCGGCGATCCTGTCTAGCTTCTCCTGTTCGATATCCCTGTCGGAGAACAGCCTTACGCTTCTGCGGGTCTTTATCGCTTCGATGACGTCCATGATTGCGGAAAGACCTCTTCGGAGAACAATCTTTCCTTATGCCATGTCGTCTTTGGATCTCTTTCTCAGGAAGCATATGATGTATGCTGCAGCAATTGCTAACAGAGTGGCCGAGACCGCGAAGGCGGCATACGGCACATCGTCCTCCTCGGCAGGGTCGTGGTCTCCGTCTTCCTCAGGACCTACCGCCCATGTGGAGAAATGAGGTGTGATGAATACGGCGTACGTCTTACCGTCTTCGAAGACCAGTTCCGCCTCGCCATTGTCGACGAGGTTGCCGCTTCCGTCGATATAGAACGAGTGTACCGGCACATCCACGTTCCCGTCATACGGCAGTCTGACGGTGATCGGGAGTGTGTTCCCGGCGATCGATACGCTCAGTTCTATGGAATATACCGTCTTGTTCGAAAGAGCGACCCTCACATCCTTGCTCATGTCTCCGAAGTCGTGTATGTGGGATACTGCGAGGGTTGGGTGGTCCTCCACCAATATCCCTGCAGGGAATGTTATGGTCCATCCGGAATATCCCGATGCGACTATCTCTCCTTCGTCATCCATGTCTCCCACGGATATGGTGACGATGTCACTGATGGTACTCTGGCACTTCGCAGTGAATTTGGCGTAGAACACGATATTGCATGAGACTGTCATATCCCTGTCATACCACCGTCCGGTCGCATCCTCCGCGGTGTTCCATCCCATGAACTCGTATGTGAAGTCGTTCAAGGTGGACTTGGAAGGATCCTTAAGCGGGGCAGGCATGGGGCTGCCGTATTCCGATACCATGCAGGTAACGTCATCGCCGGAGACGAATGTTATGGTGTATTCCCTCAGGGATTGGCAGAAGACGGCGTAGAAAGTCAGGTCTCCGGTGACGGAGGGTACGTCCGCCAACCACTCCCCCTTCCCCGAGGGATCGGTGTTCCAACCGGTAAATGAATACGAGTATTGGACATCTGGATCCTTTACCGGTCCTCTCGGAGAAGATATCTTTTCGCCATAGGTCTGGGTCATTTCGGATACGGTCTTTCCTTCGGAGAGGAAGACCACCAGATATGGGATGTAGGCGGGGTCGAATATCGCATAGAAGACGATCTCCCCCGAAACCGTCATGCCTTCATAGTACCAGGTACCCGTCCCGTCCTTGCAGGTGTTCCAACCGACGAACGAGTAAGTGTATGTCATATCCGCATCCTTGCAGGGATCGGCGACGGCCCTTATCTCGGACCCATATTCCTGGGTCATGTGTATGATCTCGTTCTCGTGACAATAGGTCACATCGTATTCCCTCAGTACGCCCAGGAATACGGCATACAGGGAGATCTCACCGGAAACAGGGAATCCTGCAGGCGGATAGTCTCCGGATCCGTCCTTTTCCATATTCCAGCCGATGAACGAATACGAGTATTGGATGTCGGAGTCCTTTGTCGGGTCTTTCGGAAATGTCGCACCCTCTCCGTATTTGCAGGTCTCTTCGAAGACAACCGTCCCCTCCGAATAGTATCTGACGGTGTATTCCCTTATCGTCATATCGAACACGGCGTAGAGTACAAGGTCCCCGTCCACTCTGTCCGAGGCATCGTACCATTTTCCACCGCCGTCTCCGCATGTATTCCAACCTATGAACGAATAGATGTATTGGATGTCCTGTTCCTTGGATGGCGGCAGAGGGACGTCCAAGGATTCTCCGTACGTCTGGGTCTTTTCATCGTACAGCGTACGGTCCAAATGATACGATATCGCATAGCGTATCGGAGTGCAATCGAACACGGCATATAGCGATAGATGCCCGGTCACGATCCCCGTCCCGTCATACCATTCACCGGAACCGTCTTCCTTCGAATTCCATCCCGAGAATGCGTATGTGTACATTACATCCGCATCCTTAGACGGGCTGTCGGGAACATGTATCGATTCTCCGTATGTCTGGACGAACTCCCTGTACAAGTCGCCGTCCGAGTAATATCCGATAGTGTACTCTATCGCGGTCCGTTCGAATATCGCGTATAGGATCAGGTCTTCTGTCACGGAAGACGATCCGTCATACCATGCTCCGAGACCGTCCTCGGAGGCGTTCCATCCCTTGAACGAGTACGTGTACCGCAGGTCCGTATCCTTGGACGGGGATGGAGGGATATCCAGAGGTTCTCCGTACGTCTGGGTCTTTTCACCATACGGTTGTCCGTCCGAGTGATATCCGATAGTGTACCTTATAGGGATCTTTTCGAACACCGCATATATCGACATGTCCCCTGTCACAACGGAGGATCCATCGTACCATTCCCCGGAACCGTCTTCCTTAGAATTCCACCCCGAGAATGTGTATGTGTACACGACATCCGCATCCTTCGCAGGTTTAGGCGGGAGGTCCAGATATTCGCCGTACGTCTGGACGGATTTTCTGTATAGGGTGCCGTCCGAATAATACGCGATCGTGTATTCTATCGCAGTCCGTTCGAATACAGCATAGGCGGCCATATCCCCGGTGACCGAGTCAATCGCCGTCATCCAATCCCCGGAACCGTCTTCCTTCGAATTCCATCCGATGAACGTATAGGTGTACCGGACGTCCTTACTCTTGATGGGGGATTCCGGCATTTCCAGGTTCTCCCCGTACGTCTGGGTCTTTTCACAATATGGTTGTCCGTCTGAGAAATACGCGATCGTGTACTCTATCGCGGTCCGTTCGAATATCGCGTATAGGATCAGGTCTTCTGTCACGGAAGACGATCCGTCATACCATGCTTTGAGACCGTCCTCGGAGATGTTCCATCCTTTGAACGAGTATGTGTATGCCACATCGGTATCTTTTGATGGGGGCGGAGGGAGGTCCAAAAGATCTCCATATGCCTGATCCTTTTCAGAGTACGGGCCACCGTTTGCATAGAATGAGATATGATAGGTGTTGAGGGTCTTTTCGAACACCGCATATATCGACATGTCCCCTGTCACAACGGAGGATCCATCGTACCATTCCCCGGAACCGTCTTCCTTAGAATTCCACCCCGAGAATGTGTATGTGTACACGACATCCGCATCCTTCGCAGGTTTAGGCGGGAGGTCCAGATACTCGCCGTACGTCTGGGTCTTTTCAATATATGGTTGGCCATCCGCGAAATACGAGATCGTGTATTCTACAGGGATCTTTTCGAACACCGCATATATCGACATATCCCCTGTCACAACGGAGGACCCATCGTACCATTCCCCGGAACCGTCTTCCTTAGAATTCCACCCTTTGAAAGGATATGTGTACTTGTTGTCCGAGGTTTTCGACGGATTGTCCGGGAGGTTCAGGATATCGCCATACACATAGTTGCTGCAAGAGGCCTCTTCCCCGTCGACATAGATGGACACACAATATTCTATGGGCGTCATATCGAAGACGGCGTACAGTGTGAGGGGCCCGGACACTGCGGATGTCGGATCATACCAGGCGCCTGTCCCATCCTTTTCCGTATTCCATCCGACGAATGCATAGTCGTATTGGATATCCGAATCCTTCTCCGGGACCCATGTCATCCCGAGAGGGGACCCGTAAGGTCTCATGTCTTCGAAGAACAGGCTGTTTTCCGAATAGTATTCGATGAGGTATTCCCGAAGGGTCTTATCGAAGACCGCGGTGAATACATAGTCCTTATCGATACGCATTTCCGGATCGTAGCCTTCCCAGCCTGCGAATGTATATGTGTATGCCTCGTCGGTTTCCTTCGAGGGGTCCTCTGGGGCGGATACCGTGGATCCGGACGATACGGTCACGGTCATCAGGACCTCACCCTCGGATACGAAGGACACCACGGGAGGGCCGAATCTGAACCATCCGGAGTCGGTCCACCTTATATTCCCGTCCGAGTCCTCTACGGTGACGGATATGAGGTACGCACCGTCCTCGAAGGTGTGGCTTGCCGATGATATGCTTATCCCGTACAGGGTCCTGGTAATGTCGTAGTAATGGGATTCCGTACCGTCTCCGAAGTCCCATGTGACCGTGTCGGAATCATGTATCTGTATGTTCTTTCCCGACCATTCCGATACGAAACCGGTACTGTTCCCGTAGACACGTATTGCATCTTCCGGGGTGGCGCCGGTCGGATCCGCATCCACGGATGGGGACGAGAGCAGAAGCAATGTGATGACGGTTAAAAAGGAGAATATCGTGGCCGTAACGGCCGACATCCGATGCCCCAGTACTTTGGCAAACATGTCCGTCCTTCGTACTTGGTCGCGATATGTGCCCGGCTTTTTTCGATGCCGGCCAGATACCATATTCGTTCGACCGATTATCGCAGGTCGTATGTCGATCAAGGTTTAAAAACATCTGGCATGGGTGGGCGGACCGTCTCTGGGTGTCGATGTCGGAATGCGATGAGACGGATTAAAAGAACCGAGAATATCGGTAAAGTGTTTGATCCATCAGAGGTGGTGCCGATCGTCATTCTTCTTTTTTCCAGAAAAGCATGACGCACATCGCGGTGAATGCCGCGATGGTGACGGTGACGAAGGCGATGGCGCAGAGGTCCTCGGTTCCATTGTCGCCTTCTGCGGTGACGGTGGAGGAGGTGTCGGCCTCGACGTCATCGGACATCATGAGGACACCTGCGGAGCAAAGTGCCACTGCGGCGATAACGGCCAGTGCGACCATGGCCTTTTTCCTGTTTTCCATTTTCGTTTCCATGGGATCATCCCCGCACACGATATGTGCGCGACTACGGAAGGCCGACTGCCATCGGCCGTCCAGATGAGATGACAACTGCATATTGACCTAAATATCTTTGTTCGCACGGCGTCTGTAAAACAAACATCGGGCCCATGTTTATTCATGTGGGTCAAGGTGCGATACGATACTTGGTTGTGTGAAGTAAACCCCTCATTTTTCCGTGCAGTCGGCGGTGTTCTTTTTGACTTATGCCATGTATCGCCGATACACGTCTGAAATTCATGCTGGATTCTTTTGGAGCTGTATGCGTGGAGGGTCCTAAATGGTGTGGAAAAACTTGGGTCTCCCTCAATCAATGCAATAGCGCCACACTGATCGGCGACTCTCGCAATAATTTTGAAACACGCAATCGCGTGATGATCGACGTAGACTACGCCTTCAGAGGCGACCGTCCTCATCTTATCGACGAATGGCAGGAGGTTCCTTCATTGTGGGATGCCACTCGTTTTAATGTAGACAAGTACAATGAAAAGGGGATCTATGTGCTTACGGGCTCATCTACGCCTGTATATAAAGCCTAAATCTGCGGTTTGTAGTACTACAACGATG
>ULJH01044290.1_pt1 | contig 12492 bp, 12 predicted proteins | sample 1950781 | NCBI WGS metagenome assembly ULJH01 (sample SAMEA4835462, study PRJEB28245) | human gut metagenome | biome: gut microbiome; material: fecal sample | place: Denmark | collected 2008 | reverse complement strand
TAAAGCATGATTTCATCAAACCCCTCGCCGACTGCGTCCCTGACCGCAGCCATCGTGTCGGTATCGTCCTTCTCGCACGGCAGACCGAGAACCGGAACGTCCTCGGGCTTTTCACCCGTATACGAATCAAAATCGCCGACAAGCAGATCGGGCTTGATTCCGCACGCAGCGGTATACTCGCAGCCCTTGTCGCAGGCGATGACAAAATCCGCCCTTCCGATCCCGTCAAGCGGAGAAAAAGAGCCGCCGGAAACGATTGCACAAGCCTTCATAAAACAAATCACCTGCCCGTTTATATTACCCGCATTATACCATTACGCGCCGCCCGTTTCAAGAGCAAAACAAACAAATTTTCTTGACATAAGGCAAAAACGGAATTATACTTGTATCATAAAGAAAAAATCAGGTTTTCCAAAGCTCCTTCCATAATAATTCATGCTATACTGTACGTATAACAAAGAGGAGGCAATATAAATGGGCTTTTTACTCGAATATCTGAAAAATCCCCGCTTCATCGGCGCGGTTGCACCGAGCGGAATAAATCTTTCAAGGCGCATGATACGCCCGATAAATTTCAAAACAGCAAAGGTGATTGTCGAATACGGCCCCGGAACGGGTTCATTCACGCGAGAGCTTGTCATACACCGTAACCCCGGCACAGCTCTGCTTCTCATTGAGCGCAATCCTCTGTTCTGCGATGAACTGAAAAAGCTGTTTGAAAATCAGCCGAACATACACATCATAAACGGAGACGCCGAAAATGTCAGCCGTTATCTTGACGAACACTTTCTCGGCAAGGCAGACTGCATCGTCTCCGGACTGCCGTTCAACAATTTCCCGGCGGAGCTTTCGGAACGTATCATGCACGCCACGCGTGACGCGCTGAAAGACGGCGGAAAATTCATCACATTTCAATACACCCTCATGAAAAAACACTTTTTCATGAAATATTTCAACATAACCGGATGTACGGTGGAGATGAAGAATCTGCCCCCGGCATATGTTATCGAAATGACAAATTAAGGAGGTGCCGCAATGCCACAGAACGAATATATCCTGATAGTAGACGACGACTGCGACATCCGCAATCTTCTCGGAATATACCTTGAAAACGAGGGATATCGCTTCATAAAATGTGACCGTAACTCTGCCGAGAATATATCTCCGGTCCTGCAACCTCCCGCTGACCGGGGAAAACCTGCTGTAACCCGCCATAATATAAAAAGCTCCGGTCGGAAGCGAAAGCTGTCCGACCGGAATTTTCATGTCGTTTTCACAAGCCGCAGAGCGGAAGCATCAAAGCGCTTCTGCCGATTGCGGCGTTTTGCGACGTATGTCGCCGCGTATACGCCTATGCAGGATAAGTCTCGCGGAAAACGTAGGTCATGTAGTTGAAGGTGATACGCTTGATCTCGTCGCCGTTTTCGTCATAGAGAACGAACGTGACCTCCTCGTTCTCCTCGTCGATCGGCAGTATTTCCGCGCTGTCGAACGCACAGTTCGGACGCACACGGAAACGGGAGCGCTCGGCGTATATGGGACCATCCTGAAGAATGCTCCGATAATCTTCGAATATAAGCGCCGTGCTTCCGGCAGTTTCCGGAATGTTCATATTATATATCGGAAGTGTTGTATTGACCATTATAAGGTCGTCAAAGACATCTCCCGATCCCGGATAACGGCAGATCGAAAGCGTTCCGTATGGATACAGAGCAGCGGCATAACCGGCGCCTTGGCTGCCCGTCATGCTTGAATAGCCATAGACCCACTCTATCGCCTTGCGTGACAAAACGGAATTTTTTTCATTGTCAACACATTTATGATACGGTTCGAAAATATACATTTCCGGATGATAAGCCTGTTTCTCATTGAGAACCTTCATGTCGCCGGTGAGCGCACGCGATGTCTTGATGATACTTGATGAAATGCGATCCTCGACAGCACGGTAGCGCGACCGGAGCGCACGCAGAAACAAAGCCGCATCATCGTAGTTTTTGCTTGTATAAAACTCGCGGTACTTTTCAAGCGCGTTATTGAAGTCACCGGAATCCTTACGTATGGAATTCAGCACATTGTTTTCGGAAGCAAATGCATTTTCTTTTTCGCTGTATGTGAAAATATCGTAATCCGCCGCCATATCGACATAAACCTCGATATTTTCACTCATGACCGAAAACCACCGATCGTCGGGCGATGGGAATTCTCCGTCTGACTCCGGATAGAAAAACTCCTCCGGTATCTCGGTTATACTGCCGCTTATCATCCCGAACATGGAATCAGAGTAGCTGACAAGCGAGTTTTTGTCCATGGACATGAGCTGAGAAGCAGGCACGTTTTCCACGACTATCGGCTCTGCCGATTCATCGATAACAGTACTGCTGTCATCAACAAAAGCACTGCTTTCGTCCTTCGGCTTGTCACTGCTTTCATCGTTTTCGGTTCTGTTGCAGGCAAACAGTGCAACGCATATTGAAATGATCAAAAAGATGATTATCGTTCTTTTCATGATGTTTTTCTCCTGTTTGAAAATCCCCGAACGGACAATTCACGCAGACGGCTGATATCGGGTCATGCAGCCGCCTGCAATATCCGGTTTAACGTCGCACCGACGGAATATCCGGTTGTGCATAACTCGTTCTCCTCCTTCCGTATCGCACAAATCAGCTTTTTGGTTTATTTTTCCTCCGACACCATTCTACCATATACATCGCCTGTCGTCAATCGGCATTTTCCACAATAAATCAGTTCACAATTTGTGCATTACGACGATATGTTCGACGGATAACGTGAATTTTTCTCCACAAAAAAAACTCCGTCATCCCGCCGGAAGCGACGTACCGGCGCACCGAAAATCACTCAGACCACCGCAAAGCCGATATTATCGCTTGTTTTTGTTGAAAAATATTATTGCTTTTGAATCAATGATGTGTTATACTGAATCATAATAATTCACATCAATAAACTATTTGGCAGGAGACAGATATAACGCATGGAAAAGATCCTCGTGCTTGACTTCGGCGGACAGTATAATCAGCTTATCGCCCGTCGCGTCAGAGAAAACAACGTATATTCGGAAATCCGCCCATACACCGCGCCGTTTGAGGAGATCAAAGCGGCAGGCTACAAGGGCATAATCCTGACAGGCGGTCCGAAAAGTGTGTACGGCGAAAATGCCGTGACATACGACAAGGCGCTTTTTGAGCTCGGCATCCCGATCCTCGGCATATGCTACGGCGCACAGCTTATGGCGCACACCCTCGGCGGTGTCGTCGAAGCGGGCTGCAGCGAATTCGGTAAGGTCGATGTCAGAGTCGATGAAAGCTCGCTTCTGTTCTGCCGCGATGTCGGCGAAACGACATCCTGCTGGATGAGCCATTCGGATTATATAAACAAAGTACCGTCCGGCTTCCATGTGACCGCAAGCAGCAGGGACTGCCCCGTCGCCGCAATGGAAAACGCCGAAAAGAAGCTCTACGCCGTGCAGTTCCACCCCGAGGTGACTCACACCGTTCAGGGCTTTGCAATGCTTCGCAACTTCATATATAACATATGCGAATGCAAGGGCGAATGGACAATGTCGTCCTTCACAACCACCGCAATAGAAAAACTGAGAGACCGCATCGGCAACAAAAAGGTGCTTTGCGCCCTTTCCGGCGGTGTCGATTCCTCTGTCGCCGCCCTGCTTCTGCATAAGGCAGTCGGCAAAAACCTCACCTGCATCTTCGTTGACCACGGCCTTCTCAGAAAGGACGAAGGCAAGGAAGTCGAACGCCTTTTCAGAGGTCAGTATGACATCAATCTTGTCGCCGTCGATGCTTCCGAGCGCTTTCTGACAAAACTCGCCGGAGTGACCGATCCCGAACGTAAGAGAAAAATAATCGGCGAGGAATTCATCCGCGTGTTCGAAGCCGAGGCAAAAAAGATCGGCAAAGTCGATTACCTCGTTCAGGGCACGATCTACCCTGACGTGATAGAATCCGGCACCGGCGACGCCGCGCTCATAAAGAGCCATCACAATGTCGGCGGACTGCCCGACTGCGTCGATTTCGAGGAAATAATCGAGCCTCTCCGCGACCTCTTCAAGGACGAGGTTCGCAAGGTCGGTCTTGAACTCGGCATGCCCGAGAACATGGTCTATCGCCAGCCTTTCCCCGGCCCCGGACTTGCAGTACGCATCATCGGCGAAATAACGCGTGAAAAGATCGCCCTTCTTCAGGAAGCCGACTATATTTTCCGCGACGAGATTGCGAAAGCAGGTCTCACCCGCCGCACCGATCAGTATTTTGCCGTACTCACCGATATGCGTTCGGTCGGTGTCATGGGAGATTACCGCACATACGATTACACCGTCGCGCTCAGAGCCGTCAATACCGGCGACTTCATGACCGCCGACTGGTCAAGAATCCCCTTCGAAGTGCTTGACGCCACCTCCCGCCGTATCGTAAACGACGTCAAGGGTGTCAACCGCATAGTCTACGACATCACCTCAAAACCCCCGGCAACCATCGAGTGGGAATAAAAATCACCGGAAAGTCCGACATCGGGCTTTCCGGTTTTCTTCATCCGCATACGGCATTTCTCACTTTTCATTGTCGCATGGCATCCCTGCCGCCTTTATTCCGTCAAGCGTTTTCAGCATGGCGATGTATTCCTCCGCCTTTTTCCGTGCGCCGTCCGAAAGCTCTTCCAGCATTTCGTGCACATCGGGATCACCGTCAGGCACAGTTGTCCCGTCGTACGGTAAAACGGTCGCGTGTCCCATCTGCGCCGAAAGTCCCATAATATAATCAGCCGAAACGTCGTACAGGCGAATAAGTGCCAGAATACTGTCCGGATCGGGAGCAGATGCTCCGTTCTCATACCTTGAAAGAGACTTGTCGGTAATACCCGTCATCTCCATGACCTGCGCCTGTGTCAATCCTTTTCTCTTGCGCGCCCTTTTGAGACGCTCTCCGAATGAAATCATAAAAGCTTCCTTTCAGCCTCAGAACTCATTTAATGAGATTATTATATCGCAAATTCTCATTTTATACAATACGCTTTTCTGATTTTCATAACTGTATTTCCGCCAATCGTCGGAAAAGCATTGTAAAATTCATAATCAAGGTGTATAATAAAGTCAGCATAAGCTGAAACGGGGTATTTCGCCATGAAGAATTACAGAAAAAGAATAGCAGATGACATCCTTAGGCGAAAGCTGGAGGGCAAAGGTGCGGTGTTGATCGAGGGGCCGAAGTGGTGCGGAAAAACCACCACTGCCGAACAGCTTGCTGCCAGCATTCTGTATATGGACGAACCGGAAAAGAAAGAGCAGAATATCGCCATGTCAGAGCTGAGCCCCAAGCGTCTGCTCAAAGGAGCGACACCGAGGCTGATTGACGAGTGGCAGCTTGCCCCGAAGCTTTGGGATGCCATTCGTTTCGAGGTCGATCACCGCGGAGAACTCGGACAATTTATCCTCACCGGTTCTGCCGTTCCGGTCGATACAACGGAAATAACGCACTCCGGAACCGGTCGCTTCACATGGCTGACAATGCGTCCCATGAGCCTGTATGAATCCGGTGATTCGACAGGAGATGTCAGCCTGAAATCCATGTTCGACGGCACGGCAGAGCCTGACGGAGCCTCGGAACTCGGCATCGACCGCCTGGCTTTTCTCATATGCCGCGGAGGTTGGCCTCAATCGGTGGATATGCGCGATGAGATCGCCCTTGATCAGGCGGCAGATTATTGCGACGCTGTCATACGTTCTGACATCAACCGCGCGGATAATGTGCAAAAAAGCCCCGAAAAAGTCCGCAGGCTCATGCGTTCATACGCGAGAAATCAGGGCTGCCAGGTCCCGAATACCGTCATCGCTCAGGATGTCGCCGCAAACGATGAAGCCCCGCTCAGTGAGGAAACCGTTGCATCCTATGTAAATGCACTCCGAAAAATCTTTGTTGTCGAGGACATGCCCGCATGGAACCCCAATCTGCGTTCCAAAACCGCAATCCGTTCATCAGACACGCGGTATTATATCGATCCTTCCATTGCCGCCGCCGCTTTGGGCATCGGTCCGAGTGATCTGCTGAACGACCTGAACACGTTCGGTTTTCTATTTGAAACGATGTGTATAAGAGACCTCCGCGTCTTTGCGGATTCGCTTGACGGCGGAGTTTACCACTATCGTGACAAAGACGGTCAGGAATGCGACGCTGTGATACATCTCAGAAACGGCAAATATGGGCTTGTCGAGATCAAGCTCGGCGGTGACAGACTCATTGAGGAAGGCGCAAAAAGTCTGAAATCAATGGAGGCAAAAATCGATACCGACAAAATGAGTGCGCCGTCATTCCTCATGGTTCTGACCGGAACCGGAGATTTTGCATACCGCCGACGTGACGGTGTATATGTCATCCCCATAGGATGCCTGAAAAACTGACCCGAAAAAGCGTATACCGCCCGACGGCTGATCGGGCGGTATCTGTTCTATTTTGAAATTTTTCTTTCGATTGCCGCGAACGCCCTTGCTGCCGCAAGTCCGACCGCAGCATATGCAAACGCGATAACACCGCTTCTCACCGTCAGAATTTCGCCGAAAGGAATTACGGCAAGCGTGCTTGCAAGCACGATCCCGATCACTCCGTGCGACAGCGCGGCGTAATGCCGTGAAAACGCTGCCTGCGTGAGCCTCGGCAGTAGCAGAAAACATAGCGCAATTCCGACAGCGATCGGCAAAATCACCTCCGGTGCAAACGACGAAATGCCGTCAAGCATACTCTCATAAAGTCCGAAAAACATAATGAGCGTCGAAGAGCTGAGTCCCGGTACGGTGAAGCTCAGTCCCCAAAGCAGTCCGCAGAGCAGATAGGCTTTGAAATCCGGCTCAAGTTCGACCGAGCCGCCTCTGCCGAGCAGCCACAGCACAGCCGAAAGCAAAACGAAGCTCACCGCCAGCGAAGCATAAGTGCCTTTTCCCCGACCGTGTTTGCCCGCATTGCTCCAAAGCTCGGGCAGAGTGCCGCAAATCAGACCGACGAACACGAAAATGACCGCAAAGCAGTCAAGCTCCATAAGCCACGCAGCCGCTCCCGCCAGCCCGACAAATCCGAACACCGCTCCCGAAACGAAGAAAAGCAGGCAAAGCCCGCTTTTTCTCACTTCATTTATCGGATGAGCCATCAGATTCATGACCGGCTCATACATCCCGAACGCCGCACACAGTGTGCCGCCGCTGACTCCCGGTAAAATCGCCCCGAAGCCGACGAGCATTCCTTTGAACAAAAGTAAAAGCAAACTGCCGACGTTTTTTTTCATTCCTGTTCTGCCCAGTCGGAAAAGCTGTTCAGACCGTCCTTCGTGCCCGAAAGAAAAAGGATATCGTCCTTTTTGAAAACATAATCCGGTTTTACGACCTCGATAAGCCTGCCGCCCGACTCTACCGCGATGATGTTTATGCCGTAATTGCCGCGCAGATTCATCGTCAGCACATTTTTGCCGACAAGCTTTGCCGGCGCAGCCGTTTTCGAAATATTGAGCCGCTCGCTGAGCTGAATGAAATCGAGGTTCCGTGACGCCTCCAACCTGTGCGCCAGGCGTATTGCCATATCCCTCTCCGGATAAACGACCTCCGCACCCAGCTTTTCAAGGATTTCACCGTGCTCCGCACTTGCCGCCTTGGCGATTACCTTCGGAACGCCGAGACCGACAAGGTTCAGCACCGTGAGTATTGACGTGTCCATCTGTTCGCCGATGCACACCACCGCAACATCACAATACTGTATTCCCGTTTCCGTCAGCGTTTTCTTTTCAAGATTGCGCACGACGTAGGCGTTTTCGGTATATTCTCTTAGCGCGCCGATTTTTTCCTCATCCTTGTCAAGCACGACAAGACCGCTGTCCGTATCCGCAAGCTCCATCGCCAGCGCAAAGCCGAACCGTCCCAGACCTATAATGCCGTAAGTCGTCGTCGCTTTTTTGTTTCTTCTCTTCTTTGAGGTCATATCTTTCCTCCTGTCATCCGATTGAAATGTTGCCCGTGGGATAAGATACGCGCTCTCCGCCCGAAAAATACCAGAGCGTCGCAATCGTCATGGGACCGAGCCTGCCAGTATACATGATAAGTATTGAAAGAATTTTCGAAGGCAGCGAAAGCCCCGATGTGATACCCGTCGAAAGCCCTACCGTGCCGAAAGCGCTGACGATTTCGAAAAATGAATCCCTGAACGAGACCCCGGGGGCGAAAACCGACAAAAGATAAGTACCCGTCAGCACAACAAAGGCACCGATAGCCACAATGATCACAGCCTTTCGGAACGCATCCTTCGGCAGCGAATAGTGGAAAGCCTTTTCGCCCCTGTTCGTTGCAGACGCTTTGACGCCCTGAACGAGCGCAAAAAGCGTTGTGGTCTTGACGCCGCCGCCCGTAGAACCCGGTGACGCGCCGACAAACATCAAAGTCCCCATCACAATAAGTCCCGCGTTCGAAAATCCGCCGAGCGGATAGGATGAAAATCCCGCCGTCCTCGCCGAAACGCTTGAAAACAGGGCGCCGAGGAACGGAATATCTTCCGTGAGGCACAAAAGCAGTGCGCCGCCGAAGGTCAGCACGGCGCTCACCGTGATGACAACGCGCGTATGCATGGACAGTCTGCGCCAGCGGAAGCGCTTTTCCCAAAGCTCGCGGATGACGAAAAATCCGATCCCGCCCGCAGTGATCAGAATCATCGTTACAATGTTCAGCATTATGTTTCCACTGTACGGCGTCAGACTCCGCATACCGCCCAGCACATCGAAGCCGGAGTTGTTGAACGCAGCCACCGAGTGAAATATACTGATGAAAAGCGCCCTGAGCGGCGGATAATCTCCCGCAAATACCGGATAAGTGAGCACTGCCCCCGCGATCTCAAAAATCAGAGTCGTCAGCAGGACATAGCGCAGAAAGCCGACCGTTCCCTTATCCGAGCCGAGGTTCATCGCCTCGCGTATCAGTGTGCGCCCTTTAAGATCGACTTTTCTGCCGATTGCGAGTATAATGCCCGTACCCACCGCCGCAACTCCGAGACCGCCGACCTGCATGAGAAGCAAAACGACCATCTGTCCGAACAGCGTGAACGTATCCGCAATATCCACCACGACAAGCCCCGTGACGCACACCGCGCTTGTTGCCGTATAAAGCGCATCCGCATAGCTCAGCGAAACGCCGTCCCTGATGCTGAAAGGCAGGCTTAAAAGCAGTGAGCCGAACAGTATCACAAGCGCAAAGCCCAATGCGATGATACGCGCCGGCGTCAGCCGACGCATGATTTTTTTTATTCCGGTTTTCATTATATCAGGTATACTGCCCGCACAGGTTCATGCATGGCACGAAAAAGCACCGGCAGAAGTAAATCAGATTTTATCGTATTCCTCGACGTTGAGGACGAACATAGTCGCACCGCCGACGGTCGTTTCCTCGGCGACGCTGTCCTTTTTCATGCCTCTGCCGTATGAAGAGGTCGAATCGTTGACCTGCTTGCGTTCGGAGCAGTATTTTTTCAGAATATCCTTGACAAGCGGGATCCTGCTGTCGTCCGTGCCGATAAGCAGAGTTGTATTGCCCACCATGAGAAAACCGCCGGTCGTAGCAAGCCGTGTGACGATAAATCCCTCCTTGGTAAGTGCTGATGTCGCTTTGATGCTGTCATCGTTGGGTACTACTGCGAGAATGAGCTTCATCGTTGATCCTTCCTTGTAATAAATATATTTTTCTTTTTCCGATTATATACCCTGCAATGCAAAAAGTCAAGGCGTCACCGCGTAATTCTGTCGGTGTTGCCTCAGAGCGCCGCAAACGCCTCGTCCGCGATCTGTATCGTCTCGGCTATGTCGTCGTCGGTTATCGTGTAGCTCATGAAATGGTTGTGGTGGTTCGTGAAGAACACGCCACGCTTCACGCACTCCGCAATCCAGCGCTGGTGCAGGGTGAGGCTGGGGTCGTCGGCTATACGCAGGTAGAACAGAGAGGGAGCGCCGCTGGCGTGCAGGTCATAGCCGTGTTTTTTCGCGGTTGCGACAAGCCCGTCGGTAAGCTTTTTGCCTTTTTCGTTCAGCAGCTTCGGCAGATTGAGCCGTTTCATCTTTTCGATACATGCGATGCCTGCGGCAAACGGCACGGCTGAAAGCCAGTAGCTGCCCGTGACCGACATACCCGACATCGTATTTTTCAGAAAATCCTTGCCGCAGAGTGCCGAAACGTTGTACCCGTTGGCGATTGCCTTGCAGAAGCAGATAAGGTCGGCTTCAAAGCCGAAATAATTGTCGCTTCCCCTGAGGTCAATACGCCATCCGGCGCGCACGTCATCCACGATGAGAACGGTGCCGTTTTCGGTACACAGCCTGCGTACCTCCTGCCAGAAGCCGTCGGCAGGCATGATGTTGTCAAAGAAATTGCCGTGCATATACGGCTGGCTTATGACCGCCGCAATCTCTCCCTTGTATTTTTCAAAGGCTTCGCGTACCCCGTCGATATCGTTCCAGTCAAGGTAGATGTTGTGCATTACATCCTCTTCGATGATGCCCGAATAGTCGATTTTCTGGCACCACGGCGAGACACCGTGATAATAGCCCCTGAAGAAGATTATTTTCTTGCGGTGGGTATAGGCGCGTGCGCACATGATCGCCGTGCTTGTCACGTCATTTCCGTTTTTTGCGAAGAACGCCCAGTCGGCGCACTTGACGGTATCGACCAGCAGATCCGCAAAATCGATCATTACCGGTGAAGGCGAGGTCGTGCAGTCGCCCTTTTCGCGCTGCTTTGCCGCCGCCTCATCAACATCGGGGTCGCCGTAGCCCAGTATGTTCGGACCGTAGGCGCACATATAGTCAATATATCTGTTGCCGTCAACGTCCCAGAAATAGCTTCCCTTTGCGCGGTCGCCGAACAGCGGGAACGCCTCTACGGGGATAAAACAGCCCTCGGCGGGACCGAGATGGCCGTAAACGCCCGAAGGGATAACAGCCGCAGCCTTTGCAAACAGCTCACGGCTCTTTTCGTGTGTGTATATCTGATGTGCCATTGTGATAGTCCTCCTAAGCGAGATACAGCGCGACTCTGTCAAGAATGCGGTTGACATTGTCCACCTGCGAGATCATGCCGCTGATGCGTACCTTGCCCTGACCGACGCAGACAACGGCGTTTACCTTGCCGTCAAAAAGGTCATGCGCCAGCGCAAGGTCGCAGAATTCCATACAGCTCATGAATTCCGCAGGGTCGGAGTGTACGGGAGTAAGAATGTGATTTTTTGCCGAAACGCCGACAGCCTCGCTGCCTGCAATCGACAACCGCACAACGCCGTCCACGATATAGCTTGCGCTCGCTCTGCCCACTTTATCGTTGTTGCCTATGGCGCAGATCGCTCCGCATATGACGTGGAGAGTAAGAAGAGTGCTGATGCGGAAAAACTCGGGGTCTTCCAGTGCCTTCGGATCCGGACGAAGATACTTCGTCAGCACATCGGTCAGTTTCATGAAAGCGCCCGTGAGGAACGAAATCTTCGTGAAGCCCTTACGCGGAATGGGCGTATACTTGCCGTCGATCATACGGTTGAATTTTTCGGGAGTGGAAAACGGAAGCAGTATATCGGCGCCGTCAAGCCCTTCGGTCAGAGTACAGGCGCCGTTTGCGAAGCTGAGAGTTGCCGAGGCGGTATTTTTAATATCGAAGCCTATCGAGGCGTTTTTGCCCTTTACAAGCTCCTTTGCCTCGTCCGACAGCCGGCAAAGCTCGGGTATCGCGCCGAACACACCGAAGAGGTTGACGCAGGCAAGGGTTTTCTGGTCAATTGTCATGTGGAAACACCGTCCAAACAGAATTAGAATGAGTATTGCTTATTCATAATTATACACATTGAAAGCCACAAGTCAATAGAAGCTCCGCATTTTTGAGAAACTTAACCATTGCTTAACAATCGCAAAAATCATATAATTATCACAAAACAATACCAAGCAAAGGAATGGTATCATGAAACCCTCATCCTTAACCTTTTCGGCAAAAAAGCTCGTTGTGGCGTCAATGCTTGCAGCAATGACCTGCGTCGCAACAATGCTGATACAAATCCCCCTCTCCGCAAACGGATACGTCAACATGGGCGACGCGGTGGTGCTGTTTTCGGCATACCTCCTCGGTCCCGTATACGGCGGCGCGGCAGCAGGCATCGGTTCGATGTTTGCCGATATATTCTCCGGCTACCCCGTTTACGCCGTCGCGACACTGATAATCAAATCACTCATGGCGGTTGCCTCCTCCCTCATATTCACCGCACTTTCCAAAACCAAAATAAAGGGTGTTTTCGCTCCCGTCGTCGCCGGCATATGCGGCGAGACCATAATGGTCGTCGGTTATTTCCTCTTTGCCGCAATATTCCTGCACGGCAATGCCGCGGTTGCAGCCACCGAAATTCCCGGCAACCTGCTTCAGGCTGCGTTCGGTCTTGTCGTTTCGACAATTTTGAACAGAATTATTAAAATCAA
>ULJH01024675.1_pt1 | contig 12501 bp, 8 predicted proteins | sample 1950781 | NCBI WGS metagenome assembly ULJH01 (sample SAMEA4835462, study PRJEB28245) | human gut metagenome | biome: gut microbiome; material: fecal sample | place: Denmark | collected 2008 | reverse complement strand
TGTATGGGAAACAATGAAAGACTTCCGGCATGAAAAACATCCGCACTTCTTTTATAGAAATACGGATGTTTTTTTATGCGTCTTCATAGGCCCCTGCGTCAGGCTTGCGCGATGATATAAAAGAGAGACAAAGCACGCTTGAAATTAATGCTATAAACATAATTTATTATTTAGTTATTAGAGTGCACTTGCATTTTATTAGTCGTATCATTATAATGATAAAAGAGCTGACTTGTGTTTTATAAGATACGATAAAGCTCACACTTATATTTTCTGATACATAATTCGACAACTACATAGGAAACAGGACAGGGGAAGCTGGTGAGAATCCAGCACTGTTCCGCAACTGTATGGGGAGCTCTCTCATGGCAAGTCCGTCACGAGGACATGAGAAGCGAGGAACTCAGTCAGAGTGCCTGCCTGTTTCTACTGCAGGAAACCTGGCTCGTTCAAAGTCAGGGACATGGGTTGACTCTCGAAGCCGTGCTTGCAAAAAGTGTGAAAAGGCGCAGCGCCTCACAAAGAAATGAAAAGAATGTACGGCTTCAAAAGAGCACTGCCTGGGAGAAACCACGCAGCAGAGCCTCTTTGCGAGATCAGACCTATGATTTTCCTGAAAATCGAAAAGCTATCGAATGAATAGCCGCAGATACAGAGCGTGCTTTGTGGTGCCATGAAATGAGTACACAGCACAGCCTGCTTTTCTGCGGCTTTTTTGTATCGGTCGGAGAGACGGTGATGAGGAGAAAGCACCGTTTCTTCAGGGAAGAGAGGTACATATGATGAATAGGAAACACTATTTACACATCTTAGGTACGGCCGTGGTGGCGACGCTGTGCAGCATCACGAACAATTTTTCGGGGGGGTAGGTGCAGCAGAGGCGTTGTCTACTTCCGATGCTCCGGAATTTGAACTGGCAGGAATCACTGTCGAAGCGAAACGCCCGGATTGGGAATCCAAACTCTCTCCAGGTACCGTCACGGTCATTCGTCCTGAAGAATATAAGGGTGAGCAGAAGGATCTTCCTGATTTACTGAAAATGGTCCCAGGCGTGCATGTGCGTGAAGTGAATGGCAAGGGACAGTATACCGTCGTCAATGTTCGTGGTTCTACCGCAGCACAGGTCGGCGTCTTTGTCGATGGTGTCATGACGAACCTCGGCGGTGATGCAGCTGTCGATATCTCCACCATTCCGGTCAAAAATGTAGAACGCATCGAAGTTTACCGCGGATATATCCCGGCTCGTTTTGGCGGGACCTTCATCGGCGGTGTCATTAACGTGGTGACAAAGAAACCGACAAAGGCGAATATCTCGGCAGAACTCGGCAAAGCCTCTTTCGGGGGAAAGAGCGCCAGTCTGGAAGTGGTGAGCCCGCTCGCCTCTGGCAGCTTACTCGTGGGCCTGAACTATGAAGCAGCCAAAGGGGATTTTCCGTATCATAATTACTCCTATGATGATCCGAAAAATCAGAAATATGTGCAAAGTGTTTTAGATGAGTATCCGAACGTGATTGAAAGTATTGAGAATAGTCTGACATTAGATAATTGGAATAAAAGTAAAATAGAAGATTTGTATAAAAGAGGCGAAATATCTGAGAATGTAAGGAATCAATATATTGACAGTAACGGTCAAGTCAATAGTGAAGGCTGGTTAGACTTTGTGCGAAACGGCGGGCTGATACAGGCAGAAATCGAATATGTAAAAGAAAAAGCGAGAGCAGAATCTACGGTTTCTACGTCTTGGGATAATAAGTATGTAGAAGGTAATGAAGCCTTTTTAAAGGATGCAGCAAACTGGTATATGGAAAATAATGCAAACTTTGCTGATCGGGTAGCTAGGTATCACAGGAACGTTGAAAAATTGGGGAAAAGATATAAAGATGATCCAACAACTTTAGCCGCTAAGATTAAGAGGCAGGATGAATTATTAAAAGCCGATCTTTTAGACTTGTATCTAAAGTCGGATTGGGAAAATGCAAATGGTCCTGATGGGTATTTCAAAAATAACCCTGAGGCCAAATCTCAAGTAGATAATAAAATCTACGAGGAAGTTGATAAAAAAGCTGCTGCAGAAATTGACCATATAAAAGATATGGCTGATAAAACGAAGGAGCGCCTCGATCCAGAAACTTCTGTAGAATATGATAAAACGAAGAATGACTTGGATAATAAGAAGCGTACTTTAGAGGACTTTAAAAGACTGGAAAAAGAAAAAGCAGAACGACATCGTAAATATAACGACAGGAAGAATATTAGTAGTTTAATTAAGTGGCAGAATGACAATTGGATGGTGAAGGCTTCCTATGATCATATCAATAGACACCTTCCTGACTCGACCTGGGGGCTGGAGACTGTCGCTGATAATGGACATGAGATAGGGATCGGAACAGATACCTTTGATTCAGTGTGGGCGGATAGCAAAAAGCAGACATTAGATACTTATAATATGATGCTGCAAAACCGCCAGCAGAACGGACGTCTGGAATGGGGCTGGTTTGTGGATTACCAGCATCAGAAGAAAAAATATCGAGCAGAAAACAAGCTCAATTACCCTTGGGATGAAGAAGGAAATTATGTGAACTGGGGCAATAGTGCTTCCGATAATTTTTGGATGTACTCTGTACTCAGGGCGTGGAGTGAATACACATCAAACAAATATAATTTACAAATGGATGGGAGTTATAAGTTATCCGATCGACAAATCTTAGAATTTCAAGCCAATTATTCCTATGAAAAACTGAATATTGATGGTTCTAATATGGCTGCTGTTTTAAAAAACTTCACAGAAGAAAGTTTTGGCTTATGGACAAGTTGGCAAATCCGAAATCAATTCGAGCAGAAAATATTGAATTTGCAGGTACAGGACACGATTACGCTGGACAAAAAAGCAACCTGGTTCTTGACACCATCTTGGCGATTTAATTCTTCTACCATTATTGGACATAGCGATTCGCCAAACTTTTATAAAAAGCCAGATGGTTCTTCTCAAGCATTTCGCTGGTTCCATCCAAGGGACAGCCAGCGGGATCGAAAAGGAACATGGCAGCTGGCATTAAAGAAGAATGTCAACGATAACCTGACTTTCCGTATGACTGGCGGTACTTACTATCGTTTACTCAATATGTATGAAATTGCAGGGGATGGCGCAGGCATTCTGCCAATGCCGACAGATACCTGGGAAAAGGCTTCCTTTCCTCGTCCGGAATACGGAAAGCAGTTTGACTTCAGTACGTTGTGGAATGGTAAATTTTTGAAATCGGATGCATATGCAACGCTGACCTATTTCTGGAGAGATACAGACCGTATGCTTCAGCTTCGTAGAAAATCGAAGGATTTTTGGTGCTATACCAATGATAGTCGGGGTAAGGTACATGGGATTGAATTGCAAAGCGGTCTGAAATGGAAGCACGTCAGTCTGGATTTAGATGCCACTTATACAAAGATCAAAGCCCAGCAGAAAAATGATAAACACATTCCAGGAGGTGACGGAGAATGGTATGATGTCAAAGCTACCTATCAGCCAAAATGGGAAAGCAATTTGAGATTGTCATATTTCCCAAGTCCAAAATTTACTATATTTGGTGAGGCGCACTATACAGATTGGTATTATACCTGCCATGTACCGTCCACTTCCTCCGATCTTATAAACGTAGGATGTCCGACACCATCAGTTACTGTGGTAAATGCAGGTATCAAGTTGAAGCCAAACAAATCCTGGCAGCTGACGTTTGGATGTAATGATATATTCAATCGCAACCCCAAACTGAAAATCTCAGTAGGAGATAATCTATATGTAAATTCGCAATATCCACTGCAGGGCCGAACGTATTATGCTAGCATTCGTTATGAGTTTTAATGGTTGATTGTAGTTTCTATGTTTTTGGTATCTGATTCAAATCAGAGAAAGGAAGAATGACTTATGTCTCATGTACATTCTCATGTACATTCTCAGAAAATTCGTAGAGCTTTTTATGTGGCAGGTATTTTGACCGGTATGTTTTTCGTGCCAGAAATGCTTGTAGATGCAGCCAATTTGATGGTAACCATTCCTTCTAACTATTCCAAGAGTATCATGGGTACAATCACAGGTTCTCGTGTAACTACGACGGTCGATGGTACACCCCAAGCTGTGCGCACTAAGAATTTGAATGGCGATCCGGGTGTATTCAATATTAACGTGCAAGGACAGAGCAAAATCTTTTTACGGCAGTATACCTACAGCACGAGCGAAGGGTCACTGATAGCGAATGAAATCCTGGATGCAGACGGAGATTTTAATATAGCCAATGCTTCCGGAAAATTGACAAACGCCGCAAATCCGCATGGTGTGGCAGCAAATGGTAATTATGTATATGCTACAGGATATGATTTGGGTAGAATTTCTATTGGCAGAATTAACGGGACAACACTTACTGAAATTAATAAAAATACACCTGTAGATTTGTTGAATGACATTAAGGCAACTAATGATGATTCTACGAATGAATATACAACTCAAACCAAGGCGCATGGGGAAGGTATTGCAATAAGAGGAAATGATCTGTATGCGATCGCCAGCGTAAACAAGGATGGGACATATTCCAACTATGATGAAGGATACTTGCTGCACTATGCGATCAAGTCTGATGGAACATTGGAATATAAAGACTATACTCGCATCGGAAAAAACACAGATGAATCCAGAGTGAATATGTACAATGACCATATTTTCGTCTCTGCGATCGGTGGCATGCAGAACTATGGGGCCGGAAATGCTGAAACTTCCATTACAGCAGCCACATTAACAAACGGGGCAGTGAGTAAAGAAAAAACAAAAAGTATTACGGTGCCTACCAGCGTAAAAGCAACTGGTCAGGACTTCAGAGATTTGAAAATCTTACCGAATGGGACCGCTTACGTGATGACTTATAATCTGGGAAGTGCTGGCGGTATTGATACTACAATTTATCAGACGACGGTATCCAATTTGTATGCGACAAATCCGAAGGACTGGACCGTAGTCCATTCGGGGACCTATGATGGCTGGTTCGGCAAGCTCAATGCTGAAATGTATACCCATAGACTGTGGGTGGAAGCCGGACAGAATCTTCTGGTTTATACGGACGGAGATACTTCCCCGAAGTATTCCTGGGCAGCTAAGGATTTTGGTAATAGCAACATGACACAGTACAATTTCATGGCCATGCTCCAGCCAGATACCGTTTACGGGGATGAAGCGACTTTGACTGCGGTCAAGGCGGAAGGATTGACGACGCCATCTGTATCTGTCACGGCTGCTATTAATTCTGATGCTGTCATGAAAACTGGTAACGATGTTAATTTCAGGAAACAAATAACGGGTACTAATGCAGATGAAGATGACTATATGGACAATACAGATGATTATTCTACCTATACTTTCGATAAGGATACCGTTATTTCCACTGAGAAAACCAACTATGCAACAGGCGATTTGACCACCAACGTACTGGCAGCGGTAGATGCGCATTCTGGCAATGATGTGACTCTCAATGCAGGCAGCAACACCCTCCAGCTTCAGTCTTCTCATACGATCGGCAGTCCTTCCGGTATCTATGCAGGAAACAAGAAAAATGTGACTGTCACGGCGGGTAAGCTGAACATCATCACCTCTGGCATGACCGGTGGCAATTCTCTCACGAATGGCATCTGGCTCGACGCGCCGGCCAACGGGGCAAGCAGCATTACGATCCATGCACCGACGACGAACATTGCTATGACCGGAGGCTATGGCGGCAATGGTATCGCTATCCAGAAGACAGATCGCTGGGGAGAAGCCAGTGATGCAGCTGCCGGGACGAATAAAATCACACTGGATGGGAATCTGAATATCAAAGGCGCAGACAGTGCGACCTGGGGTATCGGCTTAAATCCAGAAAATGTATATTCCCGTTTCAATAATGCGGGAATCCTGACCAGTGTCAAGAACAGTGAAGTCGAGGTCAAAGGTCTGGCGAACATGGATGTCTATGGCAATGGGATCACGGTCAATGCAGCAGGAAGCAAAGTATCTATCGGTGGCGGCACGATCCATGTACCGTCTGGCAGAAACTACGGGTACTATACTTTGGGAGCTTACCAGGGCACCATTAACGTGAATACCGGCACGGCAGGCACCGCCCCCGGCACACAGAAGGTACAGCTGAATGGGGATGTCTTTGCTCTCTCTGGAGCCCATGTCAATATGGCTCTGACGACATCCGACTCCTATCTCCATGGTATCGTGGACAATGGCGGCACGGTCAATATGTGGCTGCAGAATGGCGCGACATGGACCAACGAAGCCCGGAATACCCGCTATGCAAAAGATAATGAAGATGTGGGATCCAATGGGGCTAGCCACATCACCAAGTTCGTAGGCGGCAGCACGGCAGCAAATGCGGGTATCATCAACCAGAAGTCGGATCAAGCGATCACCATCGATAACTATAGTGGCCATGCTACGGTGAACTATGGTACTATGACGAAGAATGGAGCGGGCGTCACCATCAGTGCGGCGGCTCCGCAGTCGGCATTGACCGTCAGCGGGGATCGAGCGGGGCTTTCTGACAGAGAAGCAATGGAAACTTTGGCGAAGAAGCTGACGTATACAGGATATGCCGAAGGGGAACGGAATCTGACAGGCACGGTAAAGGTCAATGAAGGGCTGACGACGCGGTCCGTGGCTCGTACGGGTACGATTTCCTTCGACGCATCCACAGGGGCTGGTTCTCTGGGACAGGGGAGAGCTTTGGCAAGAGCCATGGCTCGGCCTAGAGCTATGTTTGCGATGCCGGCCATGGCGGTAGAAAATTATGCAGATGGCAGTACTACGTATACCAGTGAAGATGGGACAAGAACCACGGTAGGCTCGCTGGAAACCAGCATGATGAAGAGTGTCAAGTCGGCTATGACGACTTCGATGCTGGCATGGAGAAGCGGCATGACGGATATGATGCAGCGTATGGGAGATATTCGCATGGGTGCATCCGATGGTATCTGGGCGAGAACGTATGGAGGGAAAGCGAAGTACGACAAAGACCATGCGTACACCAGCAACAGCTTCTGGGGCGCACAGGTCGGCGCTGATCATGCGCTGGCTTCCGGCTGGCACATCGGGGCGGCTTTTGACTACAACGATGGTGACGCATCCTACCGCTATGGCGGCAGCGGAGATCCGAAGCAGTATCTGGGAAGTCTTTATGGCACGAAAACCTTTGAGGACGGGCAGTATCTGGACATCGTAGGGAAATTTGGCCATACGCAAAATGACTACTCCGTCTACAATGCCGATGGAAAGAAACTGGATGGGAAGTATAGTGCCAATGGATATGGCCTTTCTGTGGAATATGGAAAACGCTTTGGAAGCAGCCAGGGCTATGTGGAACCGCAGATCCAGCTGTCTTACTCCAAGCTGGGAAGCGATGATTACACAGGAAGCAGCAATTTTGCGGGCAACGAAAAAATGTTCATTCATCAGGATGGCATGGATAGCTTCATCGGCCGCTTGGGCATTGCGGCGGGTAAGACAACTGACCGGAGTTCCTATTACCTGAAGGCAAGTGTCCTCCATGAATTTGATGGGGATACTTCCGCGACTTATACCAGCGAAAGCAACGGCACTCCAATCACCATTAAACAGGACTTCGGTGATACCTGGGCTGAACTCGCGCTCGGCGGTACCTGGAAGATTGGCGGTTCCTCGCTCTTCTATGCAGATATCACCCGCAGCTTTGGCGGCGACTATGAAATGCAGTGGAAACTGAATGCAGGCATCCGCTATGCATTCTAAGGCTTGTTGGATACTAGCCCCTGTGTTTTCAGTATTTCTTCTGTGTCCGCTCTTCGGGGTGGATGCAGAAGAATCCCCTGCGGGGGATACTCCCCAACCCATCTATGAGATGAATACAAAAAAACAGCTCACGCCGGAAGAGGAATATGCTATGCAGTGGGGGGACGTCTTTGTCAGTGATCTGGCAGAGTATAGTCTGAATGTGAAAACAGGGCATTTAAATCCGGATGATCCCAATGAGTTAGTCATGAACGTTCGTGCTATTTATAAAGATAGAAACGTACTGGAACGATTGAAGAAGCAATATGCAGACAAGCTGCAAGGGGAGAGTCTGCCTATCTGTAATGAGATGGAATTGCATTTTCATATGCACGAGGAGGAATACGCCATCACGCAGGTGAAGATTTATGACGAGAAACATCAGCTGATCAGTGAAGCGAAGCGGGAACCAATATATAAAAAAATTCCATCTAATTCTTTTGTTCAGGCTATGTACCGCATCGGGGAGCGGTTTGTGGAGTACCAGAAAAGTGTAGGAAAGAAAAGCGAACAGCAGGCAGCCCATCGTTAATCTGCCTTTCCTCTAAGCGTTTTCCCGAAGGCTTGTCTAGGAGGTGGCCTATGTTTCAGACAACGATAGCATATTTCATGAGAGGCGGGCCGTGTATGTGGCCTTTGCTCCTTTGCTCTATGGCTGTGGTCTTTATCGCGGTAGAGCGGATTCTCTATTATCGGAAGGTGATTTCTCCAGAGGCCTTTGTCTTACAGTTTTGTCAGCTGATGAATGCGGGGAAAAGGAAGGAAGCCCGCGATATGGCGGGCGTTGTGAGCGGGGATGCGGCTTCTCTGGCCTGCCGGATCATCGATGATGCGGGCCTTTATGGAGAAGCAGTGGAATCGGTCACCTATGAATTGGCGGATCGCGCTGTTGAGCGTCTGGAAAGTCATCTGGACTATCTCAGCGTGGTCATAGGTCTTTCGCCGATGCTGGGGCTTTTGGGGACGATCACGGGGATGATGGGGACTTTCGCCTCGATGGCGGGCCAGATGACGAATACGGCGGGTGTCACTTCGGGGCTGGCTGAAGCGCTGATTACCACCATTTTCGGGCTGATCATCGCGATAGCGGGGACTTGTGTCCATGCGTATCTGTCTCATCGCTGCAGGAATGCTTCGCTGAATCTGGATACCATCGCGGACGTACTGGCGGCCAGGCTTAAAGAAGGCGGGGGATCATGATGAGACGGAGAAGAAGAAGTCTTTCCACGGCGCCGGGATTGATGCTGAGCCCGATGATCGATCTCATTTTTCTGCTGCTCGTTTTCTTTGTCGTCAGTACCATGTATATGTCAAATATACAAACGATCCCTGTCGTCCTTCCCAAGGCGGAACATAGTGAACATGTAAAGAAGAGTGGATGGACTGTCACTGTCAAAGCGGATGGGACGCTGTATCTGGCGGATGAGAGGATCACAGAGCCGCTTCTGCTGGAGCGGATGCGGCAGGCGGTAGCGAATGACCCGGATTTTTCTGTCATGCTCCGCGGAGAGAAAGAGGCATCTTATGATATCATCATGCATCTGCTGGATGCATGCAAGGGCGCTGGCGTGACTCGCTTTTCTTTAGCTACTGATCGATAGAAGATAGTCATTCCTGTTTTCTGACGGCAGTTGTGTGAAAACAAGGCGGTAAAAAGGAAGGGAGGGGCGTGCGTTGGAGCAGCAAACGAAGCGGTATGGCATCAGTCTGGCTGTCACTGTCCTGTGTCATGTGGGGGTAGCCCTGTGGCTGGGGATGGCTGGATTTCTATTTCTGAAACCGCCTGTTTCTCAAGAGCCGATAGAAATCGTCCTGAATACGGGGGGAGAGCAGGCTGGCGGTGGACAAAAGTCGCTTCCTTCCCCGGTAGAAGAAACGGCGGAGATGGATCATTCATCTCTATCGACACAAGAGGAAGAACCCACGGCAGAGGATGTGACAGAAGATTTCCCTATCATGGAAAAGCCGGAGGATCCTGTAGTAGAGGAAGTCTTTCAGCCTGCGACCTTGCCTGACACGAAGGCTTCGTCCTCAGCTTCGGGCACTGAAATGGCTGCTTCTCTATCTGGGGCAGGAAGTGGATCGGGAAGCGGGGAAGGCGATGCGACGGGGCAGGGAGCTGACGAAGGGGAAGGCAGCGGACAGGGTGATGGTGAGGGATCTGGTTCTCAGAGCGGGGTCCCTGTCACGCCTCCGTCGGTTGTATCCTACGTGGAGCCGGATTATCCTGGACGGGCCATGCTGGATGGTACGTCCGGGGTCGTGCAGGTGCGGATCACCGTCAATGCTTCCGGCGGAGTCGATGCGGTCTCTGTATCTGGCAGTTCCGGCAGTGCGGCTTTGGACCGGGCTGCGGTCGAGGCGGTCTATCGCTGGACTTTTTCGCCTGCTTTGGATACGCATGGCCAGCCTATGGCTTGTACGATTTATCTGCCGGTGAATTTTAAGATACGATGATCTATGTTTCCTAAAAGCTGGCGTGTCATGTCCCACATGCGCGCCGGCTTTTTCATTGCAGGGATACATCATCTTTGCTACAATCGTAGTTGGCTAAATATGAATTGGTCAGACATAAAGGAGCTAATATGGCAATTCTGGAGCAGGCGTCCGTTCTGACGGATGCGATCCGTCCTGTCCCGGCAAAGGAGCTGGAACAGCGGCTGGAAAAATTTCGGAAACTCATGGATGCGCGTTATCCGGACTGGGAGATGGCGGTCATCAGTCACAAGGTAGCGATGTACTATTTCACGGGGACAATGCAGGAGGGAGCGCTCATCATACGTCCGGCGGATGCGATCCTGTGGGTGCGGCGGAATTTCACGCGCGCATCGAATGAGTCTCACTTCAGTGATATCCGCCCGATGCGAAGCTTCCGCGAGGCGGCGGCTCTTTATCCGCATGTCCCGCAGGTGATCTATGTAGAAACGAAGAAGACCACACTGGACTGGATGAAGCTCTTCCATAAGCATTTTCCTTTTGAGACGGCGCTGCCGCTGGATGATGTCATGCAGGATCTGCGTCTTCGGAAAAGTGCCTATGAAATCACGCAGATGGAGCGTTCGGGAAGTATTCACGAGACGGTCTTGGATGTCGTCGCACTGAAGCTGATCCATGCGGGCATCAGTGAGGCGGAGCTTGCCATCGAGATCTACAAGGAAATGGTGCTCCGCGGTTCTCATGGTACGGCGCGCTTCAATCAGTCTCTGGGGGAAGAGGCCGTCGGGCTGGCGTCCTTCGGTAAGAGTGGTCTTGTTCGCACGGGGTTTGACGGCCCGGGAGGTACGGATGGGACCTGCATCGCGGTGCAGTCCATCGGGAATGCTTTCCGCCACTTGAAAGAGGGACGGCTCGTCTATCTTGATATTCCCTGCGGCTTTGATGGCTATCATACAGATAAGACGGTGGTCTACTACTTCGGGGAACTGGCGAAGAATCCGGAGGCGGATGCCATTCTCAAGGCGCAGGAGGAGTGTCTTCGTCTGGAGGAGGAGGTCGTCTCTTTGATGAAGCCGGGGGAATCGATCGAGAATCTGTATCTAAAACCGATGGAAAAGTTTCAAAATATATATGGGGATGACTTCATGAACGGGGGCAAATTCCTCGGACACAGCATCGGGCTCGTGATGGATGAAGCGCCTGCTCTGGCAAAGGGCTTCAAGGAGGTGCTCGAGCCCGGTATGACGTTTGCGGTCGAACCGAAAATCGCGCTCCCTGGGCTCGGCATGGTCGGTACGGAAAACACCTATGTCATCACAGAAAAGGGAGCACGCTCTCTCACGGGGCGGTCGTATCCTTTGAGAGAAATCCACGGCTGAGCCGGGATCCTTTTGAATTTCCAATAAAAAACGCCATGCGGATCCGTCGGGATCTGCATGGCGTTTTTATGGATAGCCGTATTCTCTTAGTCATCCTCGTCCAGCCACTCGACCTTGCCTGTTTCTATATCGTATACAGCGCAGGCGACCTGCTCCTCTCGGAGCAGAGGATCCTCTTCCGCGGAAAAGGCAGCGCGGATCTCCTTGCCAGCGCAGAGGACATTCCGGTGGCAGGCCGCACGAGGGTCTTTTTCCTCACCGATGGCTTTCCGGATGGTATCTACGATGTAGCGGATGTGTCCGTCGGCTTCGCCATGGAGCGTGGCCTGCACGGCGCCGCAGCCGGTATGGCCAAGAATGACGACGAGGGGCGTCTTCAAATGGGATACGGCATACTCGATGGAGCCGAGCTGGTGAGAGTCGATCACATTTCCAGCGATGCGGATGGTGAAAAGCTCACCAAGACCACAGGAGAAGATGACTTCGGGGATGACGCGGGAGTCCGCACAGGTGATGACCACAGCGCGGGGAGACTGCCCAGCGGTCAGGGCGAGACGTTTTTCTGAGGAGATGTCTCCGGCAAAAGCACCGCTCTTTACATACGCGGCGTTTCCTTCTTTGAGTGTTTGCAAAACAATTTCTGATGTATGCACAGTTGCCTCCTTGTCCTTGACTACATGCTTATATACTACACCTTTTTATCCGGCACGCAAAGGAAGCGGCAGAACCAGCGGTGCGAAAAAGGGCATAAAAAAACATCCGGAAAAGGCTTCCCACCTATACCCGATGCAGGCGGAGCTCGGAATCGGTGACGGTCGTCCATGGGCACCGAAGTGCGGGAGGGCCTGTGCTATCGTC
>ULJH01054270.1_pt1 | contig 12552 bp, 14 predicted proteins | sample 1950781 | NCBI WGS metagenome assembly ULJH01 (sample SAMEA4835462, study PRJEB28245) | human gut metagenome | biome: gut microbiome; material: fecal sample | place: Denmark | collected 2008 | reverse complement strand
ATTGTCGAGCCGCTGCGCCTGCTCTTCAAGGATGAAGTGCGCGCCGCCGGCCGCGAGCTCGGCCTGCCGGAGTACCTCGTGAACCGCCAGCCGTTCCCGGGCCCAGGCCTCGGCATCCGCATCATCGGTGAGGTCACGGCTGAGAAGGTCAAGATCGTCCAGGAAGCAGACGCCATCTACCGCGAGGAAGTCGCCAAGGCCGGCGTCGAGGGTCTCGGCCAGTACTTCGCCGCGCTGACGAACATGCGCAGCGTCGGCGTCATGGGCGACGGCCGCACCTACGACTACGCCATCGCCCTGCGCGCCGTCATGACGAGTGACTTCATGACCGCCGAGAGCGCTCAGCTGCCGTGGGAAGTCCTGCAGAAGACCACGAGCCGCATCGTCAACGAAGTCAAAGGCGTCAACCGCGTGCTCTACGATTGCACTGGCAAACCGCCCGCAACGATCGAATTCGAATAAGAGCCATACTGGCAACAAAAAGGCCTGCTCGCTTTGAGCAGGCCTTTCTTTTGTGATACCGTCCGAGAGGACAATCTGCTGCGCCTCATCCAGGGGCAGACGGTGACAGAAGTCCTGACCGAGAATACGATCTACCCAGAGCTCGCCGACAACCCAGACGCACTCTACACCATCCTGCTGCTGACAGGCTACCTCAAGATTGTCTCCCGCCGCCTCGTCATCGACACGTGGATTTACGTGCTGGTCATCCCCAATAGAGAAGTCCGCAGCATCTACCGCAATGAGATTTTGAGCCGACTGCCCGAGAGGTTGCTGAAAAATTATTGAAAGTGTGTCAGTAGATTGATTAAAGATACTCTGGAAGCTTTGACCTTATTGCTGAGACGGCTGATAGACTGCGCTAAGGAGGTATAGGTTCTTAAAGAGGAACAGATTAACCGGCTGGTTGATTTATTCGTGGTAACAATGCTAAATCTATGGGGGGATATACCTGAAATAGTATGTATAATTTAGTGATGACGGACGTTTGAAAAACTGACAAAACTTTATCTTATACGGGGGCGTGCGGAGTTTGAGTGGCTAAGAAGAATCGTAGAAAGATTTTCTGCCTGTTAGGTGATGTATTTGAACCAGAATGAAGGAATCAACGCATTAGGCAGAGATCAATGTACTCACTCAAAGAGTTACATAGCAGCTTTTCTTTGCTATTATTTACAATATAGATTTTTCCAACTGCATTTGAGACAATGATGACATCATCGATGTGCATTTCCTCTATTACAAAAAAATCAGGTCGGAAATTATGATGCGATTCTCTAGCTATCAAAGTCGTATAGATTACATTTAAATATTGAGGGATAGATGCACCGAGTCCAGTCCATTCAGAGTCATTAAAACTTATGGCACCATAAGTGGATATATAAGATTTATAGTCATTTGATAAACTTAATTGTAATTTTAACTCTGCAATATCAATATCATGCTGAGTGCATTTCTTTAAATGGAAGAGATTCTTTATGGTTTCGATTTTTTCAATAATTTCGCTCATTATAGACTGCTAGCCTCCTCAGCTGCTCTGGCTCTCCAATGGGTGGAGCGTTCCGTAGCAAATTCTGATCTGTCTATCTCGGATTCAACGGATTTGTCATGTAGGATACTGTCATTTCCCTTTCCCCGATGTTCTTCCATGGTTAGTTCAGCTAATGGACTATCAGTTTTTTGTCCTATATGATGTAGCTCTATGGGATCGCCATTTTTATCCAAAGGTGCTAGGCCAGATTTAGCACGCTCCATATTTGTTCTTCCAAAGGCATCTTTGTAATTCCAATCTATTTTGGTTACTAAACATTGCTTGTCGGCTATTGTCCGCTCAGACAAGGAAGCATTTTTATAGACCAGATATTCTTTTTCAGAACGCATGCTGTCAATGATGTTAGATGACCAACCGGTTTCTTTAGCGATTTTATTTTTTATTTCAGAGGAGAGGATTCCTTCTTCTGCAAGGGATTCTTCTGCCACGGCTGTTTCTTTACCGGCAATATCTTCAGTAACATCAGCTTCAGCGGCGGTTTCTTCTACTTCTGTGACAAGTTTTGCATCATCCTTAAATAAGGTTTGCGAGAATCTTGATGCTATTTTTGTTTCCATGGAATCGACCGTTTTTATGCTTCTCGAGAGTATAGACTCCTCGGTGTTAAGGAAAGGGACATAAGATAATAAAGGAGCTATAGCGATAAGGATGACTGCGACTATAGAAGATATTGCTGCTGATACAGCAATTCTTATGGCTATGAACACGTCATCACTAATTGCTTGAAATATTCCGTAAAATACAAAAATAACAATTACCAGAAATATAATGGCTGATATAAAAAGAATCACGCTGTCTACGAGTGCTTTACCCAGATTAAACATACAGATTCCTAGGAGAACCGCACCTATAGGCAAAATAATTAAACCATGTTTATAATCTTCATCCTTAAAAAGCTCTATAGAACCTATCAATAAGAGCACGCCGATTATGCCAAATACTGGACCGGCAATGGTTTCCAGTATACTGATGATAGCGTCAATAGCAAAATTAATGAATAGAACAGATATATATATCGCTCCTATAGTTAATAAAATCCCGATAATAACCTCCATTTCGGATACCTCCTATTTAATCATATCTTTTCGTGAGCGTGTGTGTCTGTTTGGAACTACCGGCGTGCGTCTACAATCACGTCAGGGGAACGTACGCGAAAGGTTTCTGCATGCTCACACTCGCCTGGAGGGAAGGCGTTCCTGCCACTTAGCTATTGTCTGCTATCCTCTGCGCTGAACAGCAACAATTGCAAGGCGATAAGTAACGCAAGATGGCATAGAGCAAGGTCCAAAACGTAGTCTTGGCATTGCTGGAAGAGACACGTGAAGTAGATGTCACTTTCAGCACGTCCTGTTGCCCCATAGTTTTGTCCATCGGCATCACTGCACTAGATTCACAAGTTTGGTGACGATGTCATCGTGCGCATCAAGAAGAGTGAGAAGATGATTTCTCAGGGCTGCATGCAAGACATCAAGAACATCTACAGGAGCCAGAAAAGCGTTGCAGACGTTCTGCGTACTTGCTTTCCATAGAGGTTGAAGCCGTCAAAGATGGCAGGCATCTTTCGGTGTGGTTGGTCTTTATCGACAATAAGAATAAAAGCAGTGACTACCTCGTCCTGATTTTTGTGATGTGATATTGATGTATGCCTGAACGTCTGACGGAGCTGTATCTCATAAAGGGGTAAGTATGCGAATTTTGAGTATATATTTATATTCTTCAGGCTCGTAGCAAATCCTGCTACGAGCCTGAAGTTTCATTAATTTTGTTGATGTCATCAGTTCTGCTTATCATCGAGTATATGGCGCATCTTTTGTCCAATCATCATTCCGTTCAAGAGTACCTTTCCATTCTTGAGGATGTGGAGTTCTATGCGATTTTTTGTGTGCTCAAGCTTGCCTTGTTGCGACCGATATCGAGAGGTTAGATAGTGGAATTGCTGATTGCGTGATCCCGCTAGATAGAGTGAACCGTCAGCTGCTTCTTGCCGGAAAGGACCGGCAATCAGGAGATCCGTCACAGACAGAAGTGCTCGTGTGCCTTCATCGTGGCGAGCGCGCAGTTCATCTATGGTGTAGCCAGAGAATGTGATGACGGAGAGACCTTTTGCTTGAACCATCCGTCCGAGCAGGGCGAGTGGCGTAGCCTGAGTGAATGGTTCGCCCCCTGCAAAAGTCACACCTTCTAGGTTTGGTATCGAGAGGATTTTGTTAGCAAGATCCTCCACGCGGATGGAAGTCCCACCGTGAAAGTCCCAGTACTCTGGGACGGCACAGCCTGGGCAGTGGATTGGGCAGCCCTGCACCCAGATGGCAGCTCGGAGTCCTGGTCCTTCGACCCGCGTTTGTGGCAGGAACTGTGCAAGACGAAGTTCAAACATTCCGTGTACGCTCCACAGCCGTGTCTACTATATCTTGATCTTGGATGCTATCCTGCGTTGTTTCTTGAATGTAGTTTTGTTCTTTTGTTGTTTCGAAGAACTCCTCTGTGTAATCGGACCGCCAAGTTTGTCCTTGAATCATTTCTTCGATGATGTGGATGTAGTTAGTGCAGGTCTTTCCCTTTACACCTTGGATATCGCCCTGTACGCGTCCGTCAGGGAAGATGCGGAGTGTCATGCGTCCCATAAATGTTCCTCCTTAAAGGTCTTATAAGTCAAGAATACGTGTGCTTTTTGGCATGGACGAAGATGTTTCTTTCATCCATGTGGGCGGTAGCGGTATAACATGAACGAGTGGTTCAATCTTGACGTAGTATTGCGGCAGCACGCCAATGGATGGAAGATAGTCGAGAAATTCTTCTTTTGTCTGGAATCCATTGTGTTTCTCTATATAAGACATGATTCGCTTGGCTTGTGCCAAAGTGATTCCGGGTAACATCAGCAGGTCATCACATGATGCTTGATTGACATCGGTGGTATTATTCATCGTATATGCATCCTTTCTTTAATAATCGAGCATGCGCCCTTGCGTGCTGGGCTGGATGGTGGCGTATGCGCGAAGTTCCCACTCTGCTTGTGGCGATGGATGGACGCGCGTTACAAGATCGTCCATTGAGGTGTAGGGCCCCTTCTGCTCGCGATTTTGTATGATTTTCTTTCCGAGAATCAAATTGATACCTGGAATATCGTTGATTTGTTGTACCGTTGCCTGATTAAGATCCAGTAGGTTTGCCTTTGAAGATGGTGCCGCCTGAATGGGACGAGACGACGAGGTAGGAGGTGGATTTGTGACTTTGGGAGCTGGAATATTTCTCGATTGCGATACAGGATGAGACGGTATGGTAGTTTTGACAGGGGACTGAGAGGAGAGGACATCCATTTTTTGATTGGAGGGTGATGTATGAGATGTCTGAGTCGCATTTTTGGTACTGGTCTTTTCCATGAAATCTGATGTAGGAAAGGCAAACTGTTCTTCTTTTGGTTCATCGATATGTCGGGCTTTCTTGAACGCGCGATAGGGACAATAGAAGAAGCCAATGACAGCAATGACACCGGCAAAGTTTGGTGCAACCTGGCCAATTAATGTAACAATTATGAGGAGTAAGATAGAATATAGAATCGAATATAACCAAAAAGAGAAAAATTTTTTTATCATGATAATGCCCCCTAAATATTAACCGTCAGCACGATGGAGTTATCATCGAGGATATCTTCGCTTTCAATCGGTATTGCTTTTTCCTCTAGAGTCTTCTTAACATGAAGGTAGACATTCTCCTGAACATTTCCCTGATACGTTGATTGAATCATCTCAAAGGCTTGCTGAAATTCTTGCAGGTCTTTCTCGGATTGGATGTGGAGCTCATAGGGTTTTGTGGTGTCTTCACGCAAAAACTTCATATCAAATCCATTGACACTGCAGAGAATCTCATCACCGTTCGTCTGAATGGCCGTTTCATCAAATTCCTGCAAGGTCGAAAGTAGCAAGTCATGATCTGTGAAAATAGTTGGCAGGGCATGAGAAACTTTGGGCCGAGCCATATTCTGCAGTTGGGTAGTCCTTTTCTGGAGAACGGTGACAAGTTCCTCCTTCAACTGTGACGATTGGAAGATAGGATGCCCATTCGCTTGCTCAATCCGTTTCATGAAGGCTAAAATCTTGTCTTTGTCAGATGTTTTTGTTATGCACATCGCCCATGTACCGTTGTGTATCTCCCAGAAGAACCATAGATCTGGGGTAATATGTGTCTTGATGCTGTTGCCCCAATCATTTGCATCGTAGCCGGCTCTCTTCACGGCTAGTGTGAGTTGACCTCGGTCCTTGATGGTTGTTGGGATGAATATATTATTGGAATTCAGCCATTGGTTGAATTTCTCTTTTCCCATTGTGACGCGCATGATGCCGAGGACGGGCATGGCAGCGATTGCAAAGGGAAGGGCTAAGATACTGATTGACATAGTTTCCATCTCCTCATCAAAAATCAAAGATCAATCATACGTCCGCCGCGTTGCTGGAGAACAGCGTCGGATTCTTCTTTTCGCTTCTTATCAGAAGCAGCGCCGGACGGCGTGTCTTTTTCCTGTTGGTAGGTTTTTCGGTCTTCTGGTGCCGTGGCAGCTACTGCACGAACGTTGGCCCATTCGCGGATTGCCGTGATCTGTTCCGCTTGTGTGACTGCGAGTGGGACGGTATTGTCAATTGCTTTGAGAAAATCTTCCATCTTGACACTCCGATGCTCAGAAAATGCTTCGAAAATGGCAGCAATCACGACGTTTTCGATTTCTGCACCGACAAATCCCTCTGTTTTTTCAGCGAGTTCATCGAGGTTGTCGCCCTCCCATACGAAATCGCCTTGTACCTTTTTGTTATTGACGCGCTTCTTGAGGTGTACGCGGAAAATGGCTTTGCGTTCTTCGAATGTTGGCAGGTCGACGAAGAAGATTTCATCAAAACGGCCCTTGCGCATCATTTCCGAGGGCAAGGCGTGTATATTGTTGGCAGTAGCGACGACAAATACAGGATTCTTCTTTTCCTGCATCCAGGTCAGGAATGTGCCGAATACACGCGTCGATGTACCACTATCGTTGCTGCCGCCTACACCGCTGAAGCCCTTTTCGATTTCGTCAATCCACAAGATGCTGGGGGCAACGGCTTCTGCTGTCTTGATTGCGTTGCGCATGTTTTCTTCACTGCTGCCGACGATGCCACTGAAAATCCGTCCGATATCCATCCGCAGCAGAGGGAGTTTCCAATAGGCACTGATGGCCTTGGCAGTAAGACTCTTGCCACAACCTGGGACACCTGTAATCAGAACTCCCTTCGGTGCTGGTAGGTTGTATGATGCCGCTTCACTCATCCAAGCGCGGTTTCGTTTTTTGAGCCACTTCTTGAGATTGCCGAGTCCGCCGACATCATCCATATTGAGATCACTCTTGACATATTCAAGAACTCCAGTCTTTTTGATGATCTGACGCTTTTCTTCGACGATGATGTCAACACTGTCTTGATCGAGGCAACCACGCTCAATCATTGCACGTGCAAAAGCGTTTTCTGCCTCTTGAAGGGTGAGCCCTTGCGCCGCTTTAGCGAGGTTGTCGACGCCTGCTTCGTCAAGGTCGAAATGAATTTTCGTGTTGCCGCGATTGGCATTGATGATACTAATCAAGCTCTGTTTAATATCGCGATAGTCTGGCAGATCGAAGTCGACAATGGTGATGTCCTTCTGGAGTTCATTCGGGAGAACGAGACGAGGGGAGAGGAGAACAACGTTCTTCTGTATGCGGCCGCCTTTCAGCATGGCAACGGTATCGCGAATCTTGCGGATGACACGACTGTCCGCCATGCGTCCCTCGAAATAGACGTGTGCATCGAGCAGAACGAGGAGAGATGGTTTATCGTATTGTTGGATATAATCAAGAGCCTTTAACGGATCTGTCGTATCCTTGATGATCTTCTGCGTGCTTTGCTCCAAAATGCCGGTCGTGACACGCCAAACTAGGACCTCTCGGACCGTGCGGATGAGATTTGGATCGTTTGCAAGTGAACGAATGGCACTGAGTGCACGTTCTTCTTCCCAGGTCGGAATATAGACCATCGGAAATCGTGCGCGAAATAGCTCAGAAAGTTGCGTTTCGAAAGAAGCAGCTGTCTCCATAGAAGTTTACCCCCCTGAGTATCCTGTATTTTGCAGGATAACAATAGTGATTATATCTCACTATTTCTACACTAAATCACAAATACCTGCTAATATAGATAATTTTTTATCACCTAAAAGGGATATGTTGATATTTTTGTTGACTAAAGCAACAATCGTGCTGATGATGCTATAATCGCCACAAGCACGTAAAAGCTCTACTGCTTGTACAGTAGAGCTTTCGTGGTGTACATCAGGTTACTAAGAAAAGTGATTCAAGAGGGTATCAGGTCATACAGTAAATAAATTAGCTTCTACAGAAGACTAGTTACGACAACAAATATCACATGATTAATATCCCCATTCATGTGCGAAATCAGAACCAACGTAATCACAGGTCGTGCGCAGAATTGCTAACGCGACAGGACTTTTCCATACTGGCCCTATGTTGATAGTGATATGATCATTATTTTCAACGACACAACGTATTTCTCCTTCATCTCCGCGATAATTCCATATCTGTCCGTATAATAATTTTCCTCGCTTCAATTTTTTTACTCCGACGGATAAACAATCTGATTTTGGACCATATATGGTATCTGTTACGATATAATATTGTTCATCTCCTTCAGAGGCAGCCCAGACATCCTCTGCTGATGCTGTATTTGAGGATAGGATGCCACTGCTAAAGGAAAGAGAAGATATCAACAACAAAATAAAACACATTGTAGTAGCTAAACAGGTTTTTTTAAGCATATAAATCACTGCCTTTCATTAAGAAATATATGTACGGAAAATATCATCAATCATCCATGGCTATAGGCTGCGACCTGCTCATAAACAAATTCTAGAAAACCATTATCATAGGAGAGCATTGTATCAGTAACCTCAGTACCATTTTCGAAATCTAATCTTTGATTTACAACATCTTCTCTTGGATAGATAAGATATTCAAGAATGACATGAGTTACTCCGTCATCAATATAAGTTGAATATTGAACATAAAGAGGAGCAATCTTAGCAGGGAATCCATTCGCGTCTGCTCCGCCGCTTCCAGCGTACAAGAGACAAGCGAGAGTCGTAGTGCCATCATCGTTTACTTGATAGCTACAAGTAGCGGGATCAATGTAAAAAATATTGCCACGACCAGTGCCTATAAATGGATATTGTCCGTAAAGTGAAGATTCCTGCACACATGCACTAGCAGGAATATAATATCCATCCATGTCTCCGCTCTTTTCTCGATAAGAAGTGTATGTAATATCATGTTGTTGAATCCAAGCACGTTCGTTTGCTTCTTCTATTAACTGTGCTTGCTTTTCCTTTTCGCGATCAGCTTTCATCTTTGAAGCAGTATTCTGTAAAGCATGTCCTATCAAACTTCTGAGAGTATCACTGGTTCTACTGGCTTCAGATATTCCCGTTGGTAGTGAAAGGTTTAGGAGGGCAATCACGCCCAATCCAACGAATATTTTCTTTTGAAGTATAATGTGTTGCATCATTGATATTACGCCCTTTCATATCCGCTAGAATCATATATTTTGAAGTTACTTATAGTCCATTTACCATCCATAACCGAGTGACATAATTTTGAAAAGAATAGACATCCTTGCAGTCTGCATTTCCTTTTACGCCACAAATAGCGATATTGTCATTATCGTTAATGTAGCCTTCTGAGTCCTGAGTTTTGCCGGTCAAATAGATAGTTACAAGGGAAACAGGTACTTCAGAATCTTGAATGTCTTTTACGATATGACGGCATTGATCATAAATCATAGCTGTATTCTTTTCATGCTCACTCATGGTAATATATTCAAATTGACTCCTCATTTTGGCTTTAGTTGTTATCGATACTTGATAACTGTCATTACCTTGATTACTCACATTAACGGAAGCATCCTTATCCGAAAGGCTGTCTCGAATACGTTTTTCTGGAGTATTTTGCTGTTGCCAAGCAATCCACTCCTCATATTTGGCCTGATCATCATATTTTTTCTGGAGTTCTGCATCAGCTTTTTTTGCTCTTGTTGTTTTTTTCTGTGCAATCCATTTTTCATACTTGGCTTGGTCATCATATTTTTTCTGTAATTCTGCATTTTTTTGCTTTTCTTGCCAATCAATCCATTCCTCATACTGGGCCTGCTCGTCATATTTTTTCTGGAGTTCAGCGTCTTGCTCTTGCTGTTCCTTTTGCCTCTCTTTTAGGATGGATTGCGCTTTTGAATACAACTTATCTTGTGCATCTTGTTCTGGTGTTTTTAATGCATAGATAAGAATGGCTAATATTACAGAAATACCAAAAAAAGCAATAATACAGTATACCATTTTATTACGATGTATTTTAATATTTTGTCTTAAAACACCATTCCTAGCATCGCTAATAATCCGGTAACCTTCTCTGACAAAAATTCTACAAATCAGAAATATACTTAGAAAAAGGATTGAAAATACGATATTTTGTCCAATATTTAAATCAGATGGTTTGATATTACTTAATTCTTCATTACTCGCTTCTTCTAATGACGATTCATCAGGCAAGGTGCTTTCTTCGGCAGCGTATACAGTAGAACATATCGAAGGTAAGAATGAAGTGATTGTATTACATGATTGACCGAAAGAGATATAGCATCCGAGAAAAATCAAAAGAAAAATCGAAACCTTTTTCATTATTTCATCTTCTTTCTTTCCTAGTATCATATTATCAGCTTCTTTGCTACTTCATATAAGATTATCAATAATACAGGTAATCTCTGATTTCGTATGGCCAGCCTAAGTAATTCATGCAATATTCAAAAAGTTTATCGTGTACACAAACAACGGTAGTATGATCGCGGCGCATGGTGTTTGTTTCGTAACGCCACATACCATAGGGGCTTTTTCCATAATACCAGGTGACGATTTCTTTTAAACGGCCGTTAGTTACCATTTTAGTGGAAACAGTAAAGCTATCGCGATCACTAGTGGCAGAAAGAGTATCTTCCATCATATAAATATCGATGTTTTCAGTATTCCAATGATTAATCCATATGTCAGCAGCTTCGGTATGAGAAAAAGGGATGCTGGACATACTTATCATAGAAAGAAGGAATAATAGAATAAACTTTTTCATAGTATTGACCCACCTTTGTTGTTTGTATATTATTTTTTTTATTTTAAAATTATCCTAATGGATTTAGAGATACGAAATGAGTTTTATGTAATTTATGATAGAAAAAGTAATTATCATTAAAAGTCATTGTTTTGACAAGCGATATTTTAAATATTTGAGTATGTGATAGGTGGCAGGATGATCAGTCATTATCTCGTAGTTAACCCAGACACTCTTATCACGTCCATCTTCTATTCTCGTAGTAAGCCATAATGGTTCATTGCTAGAAGGAGCTCTATTATGAGCGCGGAAGTAATCATTTCCATCAGCAAAATAGTAGGTATATCCAGTTGTTTCACTTTTATAAGGTTTTCTGCTGCCACCCTTATAACTCTCATGAATGACTGTAACGTGGAGTTGGTATCGGTATATTTTACGAAAGTCATCTGTATTATCTTTGGGGAAAGATATAAAAGATTCAGGTTCAAGATAATATTTATATATAGAGCCAGTACCGCTAGTACTACAAAGATACTGGCGGCTGGCTGATGCTGTCTCAATAAAAAATAGCTGGCTACTAAAACAAATAGAAAGTAGCAGTATCACTACTAAACATATTGGTCGAAAAATTTTTAACATATATCTGTTCCTCCTGTGATATTGCTATTAATATTAGATTATGATATTTAAGAAATACCGTAGTTTAAAATGCTGGATCTGACGACACATGTCACGTATTCATGAAAAATTTACCCTAGTAATAATGCGCTCAATCGTAGCCTTTATGAGAATTTTGTAACTGTCGATCTCTCAGAACATCTTCTGCTCGTAGTAGTTCATCTCAATGCCCCAGCGGAGCTTGAGCGGGTAAAATGCCATGAACTTGGAGCTCTGTCAGATGACTGATGTATAATCGAGACATCATGTAGCACCTCTCGTGTTTGGTTTGTAATGAATCTATTATACACCAGTAGGGCTACGTGATTTTATTATGTCTCAAAAGCTGTAAACTGCTGTTAGCCAATACCCTTATAAAATATCCGACAGAAAATCGATGACATCGCCAATAGTATCACTAGCTGTGTCCGCAACATCGCTAGCTGTGTCAGTGATGTTATTGACGGCTTCTGAAAGTGTATCGTGGTTATCACGTATAAAGTGATCGGTTAGTTGAGCGCCTACATTTGATGACAATATGGAACTGCTAGTTGAAGATGCAGCTTCAGCTGTTGCTACGCCAGCGCTTCCGTTCATGGCACCAGCGGCCATGGTGCCGATGCCTGCACCTACAACACCGACGGCAGCGGTTTTCAAATAGGGATTTTTATTGACAGGCTGCGCCGTTGCCATGGACATTTTAGAACATCCGCCGGCGAGGACGACGAATAGGAGCAGATATATCATGCAGGATATCGCTCCTAGATTTTTTTATTTTTTGAACCATCCCACATCAATGCCTTCTTTCTATTTTTTGATAGATAAGAGTGACTGTTTACTCTCTATTTTCTGAAAACATATTGCCTTTTCTATGTATTGCACATGCGAACCTCCTTTGATGGATTTTATGTACTTCAGTAGAGAGAAACACACTATTAGTGATTATAACTCACTATTTCTACATTTTGTTCTAAATTCCTGCTAATTATGTAAAAAAACTCACACCTTTTGTGCCTTTGATTTTCTACCTATATTATATGGTAGGAAAGGAGGGGGCAGGATGAACCTGACGGCTCAACGGCTGCGTGCGCTGCGCAAGCGAGAAGGGCTATCGCAGACAGAGGTCGCGAGAATTCTCGGCATCACGAGGACGGCTTACAACAAGTACGAGAGTGGCGCGAGCGCG
>ULJH01038946.1_pt1 | contig 12589 bp, 17 predicted proteins | sample 1950781 | NCBI WGS metagenome assembly ULJH01 (sample SAMEA4835462, study PRJEB28245) | human gut metagenome | biome: gut microbiome; material: fecal sample | place: Denmark | collected 2008 | reverse complement strand
CCGCCACACCTAGTGCCAGCTGCAAGCCAACCTGTTCTTCCATGACCTTGGAAGGTGAATGAATTCCAAAAAAGCTTTTTAGTCCGTTCAGGATGTCAGAACCAAAGCCCTTGATTTTTCCTAAAATCCAATCTTTTGCATTGCCAATGCCCTGCCACAATCCTTTTACGATGTTCACACCGACCTTAACAATTGCACCTAAACTGGAAATCAATCCCTTTGCAATTGATGCGATGATTGTTGGTGTTTTCGCTGCCAACCGTGGCAATGCGGCAGCAATTCCCTGAATCAGGGCTGCAATGATTTTTCCTGCAACCGCAATGACTTTTGGCAGGTTGTCGGCAATACCTTTGACAATCTTCACGATTATTTCAGCCGCTTTTTCTGCCATCTTCGGCAGGTTGTTTGTAATTCCTGCCAGCAGCTTTTGCAGCATGTCAGAACCGCTTTTTTGGATTGTTGACCAGTAAGACTGAAGCGTTGTAATCAGTGATGTCACAATGCTTTTCACCAATGACGGCAGCTGCTGAATCAATGCACCAACGATGTTGACCGCCCCTGTAATCAGCGACGGCAGCACCGATTCCACGATTGCAGGAAGCTGTGCTGAAAGACTGCTTGCCAGTTTTGATATGCCATCCACAATTCGTGGCAGCAATTTCTGGATTCTAGGTATGACATTGTCACCAACTACCACAACCGAATCAATGAACTGCTTGAAAAGTTCGTCAAGGTTCTGGTTTTCGTCAGCCATACCAGTCAGCAGGTTTTGCCATGCACCTTTCATGCTGGCAACAGAACCCTGAATTGTGGTTGCCGCTTCCTTTGCCGTTGTGCCTGTGATACCCATTTCTGTCTGTACCACATGGATTGCCTGCACCATGTCATCAAATGATGATATATCGTATTTGACCCCTGACAGCTTGCTCGCATCTGCCAGCAGTCTTTCCATTTCTTCCTTCGTGCCGCCATAACCAAGCTTCAGGTTATCCAGCATCGTGTAATTCTGCTTTGCAAAGCCCTGATAAGCATTCTGAATGGATTCCATAGATGTACCCATCTTATTTGCATTATCAGACATGTCTGTGATCGCCAGATTTGCGCTTTCAGTGGCTTTTTTCGTGTCACCGTCTAAGGATTGCAAAAGACTTGCTGAAAAGCTTGTGACGGTTTCCATATATTTATTTGCTGACAGTCCTGCGGTCTTGTAGGCATTCTGTGCATACTGCTGAACCTTGCCAGCTGAATCCTTAAACAGTGTTTCAACACCGCCCACAAGCTGCTCATAGTCCGCATAGGAAGCAACTGCATCTTTGCCTATCTTGATGATTGCCACACCAGCAGCGACCATGCCAGCAGCAACAGTCTTGCCGCAGACAGCGGCAGCACTTCCCATTTTTGAGAAAGCACCAGACAGCCTACTTTGTGACTTCTCGCCTTTGCCTGCCGTTTCGTCAATTTCTTCGTTCGCTTTTGCGTTATCTATCGCAATCGTTCCAAACAGACGGAATAATTCCATTTCTGAAATCACCCCTTTCTTTATTCTTCTGGATGGAAATCCTCCACCATTTCAAAACTATGTCTTACAGTTGCCTTCAAATCGTTCGCCGATGTTTCCACAGGCTGCACAAGCCGTGCTTTGAATGTGTCAAAACTGATGTTTTCCTGCACTTTGTACAGGTAGAATTCCCACATCGTTTCTTCGTTCACAGCTTCTTGCATACCGTCAATCAGGTCTGCAAGCTGCCCTGTGTCAATCATCTGTTGCAGCAGCTGCATGGGATTGCTGTATCTTTTGTACAGCGAATCCCACCATTTCACGCTGCCTATTTGAACAATTTTGCAACAACCGAGAAAAAATCCTTGAATTCCTCTTTTTTTATGACCTCGATGACCATTTCAGCAAAGGAATCCATAGGTAAACTTGCAATCTCTTCTTTGCTTTTTCCTGATAGGCTCGCAAGGAATCTGAAGATGTCGTCTTGGCATCTTTCATAATTAGCGAAAACTACCCCTGCAAGTTCAGTAAATACTGTCAGCCCCACAGCGGTTGCCGCTTCTTCTCCGCTTTTTGCCAGTTCCTGAAGGTCAGCAGGATTGAAGCATTCTTTGATTTCCTTCAAGCCTATCTTGGAAAGAATAGAAACCACAGGTGCAATGTCCTTGGCTTCCAGTTTTCTTAATTCATTTTTTTTAGGCTCTACAGCCTGAATGTTTGTTGTTGTTTCCATTGTTCAAATGTCCTTTCTTTACTTTGCCTTTGTAGGCTTCTGTGTGGCTTTTTCAGCCGTTTTTTCTTCAATCACAGCCAAGTAGTTACCTTGTCTGTTAATCTCGACAAATCGTGCTTTCTCGCACTCATACAGACTGCCGTGTTCATGCGGCTTGCCTGTGTTCTTGTCAATGAATCCTGTCAGCACTCTGCACTTCATTCAGATCACCGCCTTATACCGACGCTTTCGGATAGTAGATTTTCCACGGAAGCACATCAAATGTGTCTGAATCATTGTCAGCGTGGCAAGCGAATGTGTATGTGCCAGTAGCACTTTCCTTGTTCTTGCCTTCCATTTCAAGCCCAGATATGATCAGGGCATTTTCAAAGATTGCAATGATGTTCTTGCCGTCAAGTGTTCTGCCGACAAAGGCAACATTTTCCCAGTAATCGCCCACAGCAATGTCTGCTTTGGATTCAATCAGGTTGTATGTGGTATCTGCCGATGTGCCGTCTTTACCGATTGTGGCAGCCTTCATGATGTCCGCTGTCAATTCCGCAAAGTTGACTTCCATTGTGGCTGTCTCGCCGTTCTTCACTTTCAGATCTTTGACCGCCACATTCGCACCGTCAAGCGGCACATCGTACATTTCAGGCACGATTGACAGCTTGCTACCGCCATTTGTAGCACCAACAATGGTTTCTGCAAAGTTCCATGAATTTGTGGCATACTTCAGCCCCTTGTGAATTGTCCCTGCTCCAAACAGGATATTTTTTGGTGTGTTTTCGCTTATTCCGTTTCTTCCTGCTAATGCCATATTACTTCACCTTCCATTCTTTCACCGCTAAGTGAATCTCAATTCGCTTCAGTTCTGCATCCCCTGTTGGAACAACAAAACTGTTGTTATAACAAACAGCCACCGCATTCCCTGAAGGTGCAATGGCTGTTCGTCCGTCTCTATAGAAATAGTTTTCAATCTTTTTTTTCGCCGCTTCCAGTTCAGCCCAGCTGCCCCGTGTGAATCCGTTCAGAATGAAATCCGCTTCTTGCAGCCCGTCTTCAGAAACAATTGGCTGTTCCTGATATTCGCCCACAAAATACGGATAGACAGGCTTGCCCTTCCATTCTGCAAATGCATAATTCAGTTTGCAGGCTTCCATGCCGTCTGAAATCAGCTTCAATACATCTGTTGTCATTTCAGTTTTCCTTTCAGCACTTGTTCTGCCCTCTTAATCAGCTTCGGCTTCAGGGCATCATAGGATTTCTTAAATGTCCGCTGTGGTGCTTTACCTCTAGTAAAATGCCAATCACCGTGATCATCTTTGTACTTCCAGCCGCCTTTTCTGCCGTTGCCTTCCGCTGCAAATTCGCCAGTTCCGAATTCATTCCAGATTGCATTTTCAAGTGGGCTGCCAATCACAGCTTCTTTCTTGCCTTCGTCCACCTTATAATTCCACGAATTTTTTAGCTGACCAGTGTCAACAGGACTGTTTCTTGCAGTCTGACTGACCAGTTCGCCTGCTCCTTCATGTAGGTACTGAATAGCAGCTTCTTCAATGGCAGCTTTGACCTGCATTGAAAAATCCTCAAATTGCACATCTGCCATATCACTGACCCCCTGTGTACTTCAAGTAGATTTCAAGCTGCAAGCCCATTTCCATTGGATTGTCAATCAGCATGATGTCATACCGCTTGCCGTCAATGACCGCCCTTGCCGTTTCCGCTGTGATACCCTCTGCCAGCTGCACATAGTCAGCAACAAATATATGCGTTGATTCTTGCATTTTGGCATTGTAGGTCTGATACTTTGAATCGCCGCCCTGAAGGTCAAGCCAGCCTGTGACCTGCTGAATGGTTTCCCATTTTTCCACATGTTCACCGATGTCATTCTTGGTGATTGACTTCACCTGAAGCTGCATCTGCTTGTTTCCGCCAATTCCCTTCATGTCAGAACCTCGCCTTCTTGTAACCTTTCAGGAATGCCACATGCTTTCTTGGCACACCGAATTCCGTTGACAGGTCAGCTTCCGTTGCGTCCGTCACATAGGTTACGGAATGCCTTGAAATGGTTTCAGCTGCCTTTGGAACTGCCGATGTGTCACCGCTGTTCATTGCCTGATTTCTAAGTTGCCAGTCAATGATGTTGGCCGCCCCCAGCTTCACATCTGCTGGATAGACAACTTCTGTGGCCAGCACATCATCTTCATCAGAAACGGCTTCATTTACAGTGAAGCTTCCGTCTTTCACTTCCTTCACAGTGCAAAGCATGTCAGCCTGCTTATCTGATTCAGAAATCATTACAGTATCGCCTGCAACAAAAGGTGCTGTCACACCAGTGTGGAATTCACCATCAATGATGTCAACTTCAACCCTGAAGCCCCTGTTCTGGAAGTTGTTATTGGTATACCGTCTGATAGTCAGTTCCAGTGCCTGAAGCATAGCTTCAAGCACTGTATCTGACTTATCTGTTGTGATAAACTGTCTTAATTCTTCAACCGTCATCAACATAGGACATCACATCCTATTTCTTGAATCTTGCAAGAACAACCTTCGCAGCGTTTGTCAGTGCAACACCATAGTATTTCGCTGTGGTGATGTCATGCTGCTGCTTCTTCGGAAACCATTCATGGTCAACAGAAGTATCTTTCTTCAAGAAGATTGTGATTGCAGGAAGTTCTGTTTCTGTGTACTCTGTCTCAGGCGAATCAGCTTCCATTTTGAGGATTGGATTTAAGTAATACTGACTTGCAGCTGCAAGTGGTTTTACCTTGTCGCCAACTTCAAGCGTGACAGAAGGATCAACCTTTGCCTGATATTCTGCAAGATTATCAGCAGCAATTGTCACAACACCTGTACCTGTTGCCGCATTGTCCTTCTCGTAAGTTACAAGTAAAACTTTTTTGGATTTCTTGATCCAGCAGCCTGCGATCTTACCGATTGCACCATTTACAGCAACACCGCCTGTGAATTTGTCGGCAGACAGGAAGGAAGAATCCTTCAAAAGTGCTGTTTCCTGTGTCGGATGAATGAACATGACCTTTTCAATGCCATCTTCTTCATCTTCAAACTTCGTTACCGCATCAACAACACCGTTGTATGCGATTGTTGCAAGCGTAGTCGGTGCAACAACCATTGTTCCTTTGTATGCTGCCGCAAGAACATCATTGTCAACCTTGCCAGCAATAGACTTCGCCAGCTGCGATTCTGCCTGACCAACAGGGTCACCAAGACCAGAATTGATTGCTTCCTGTGTGATGCCAACAGCCTTCATTGCCTTCTTGATCGTGAATTGTGTGCTGGTTGCTGTCATAGTGGACAGACCGACTTCTTCGCCCTCTGCAATATCTTCAGCATCGCCGATGTAGTTCCAAGACGGAACAGTCTTTGTGTCACCAGCTACACCCTGAAGTGTAGTGTCCACCTTTGCATACGGTGTAATTTTCAGAAGTGCTTCAATCTTTGCATTGATCATATCTCCCATTACTTGAGGATTGATCATATTTGTCATTTTTGTTACTGCCATATTCTTTCACCTTTACCTTTCGTTTTTAGGATTCCATAGCCGCATGATAGGCTTCAGGATTTTCTGCGAACAATTCCTGTCTTTCTTTGTATGACTTTTTCAGAAGTTCTGCTCTTGTCAGCCCTTTGTTAGGGTCACCGTCAGGAAGCTTGTTCGGCTCAATCTTCTTTGTGCCTGATTCAAACATTGTCGGAAACTGTGTTTTCAAACCATCCAACTGTGAATCCCACCCTTTGATATTGTCATTTTCGTCAAGTTCTAAGGTTTCGCCCTTTTCTTTCAGTTTTTCTTCCAGCTTAAATGTCAAATAGTCGATGTCAACCGCCTTTTCAGACAGCAGTGCCACTTTGATTGCTGATTTCAGCTTTGTTTCTGCCAGCTGCTGCTGAAGGTCTGCAACCTGTCCTTCATAGGCTGTAATCTTGCCCTGAAGTTCTTCATTGCCCTTAGTGCCTTTCTTCAGTTCGGCAATCAGACCGTTTGCTGTGTCCAGTTCAGACTGCTTGCCTGTCAGCTGCTCCTGAAGGGCATCAAACTTGCCTTTGCCTACATACTCACCGCCTGACAGATTCGCTAGCTTCACCAGTTTGTCTTTGTTGGCTTCGTTGCCATTCCATGAATTGATTGCAGTTTTAAACTGCTCGAAAAGTTCTTCGCCTAAGATTTCTTTCAAAAATTCCATTTTATTTTCCTTTCTCTTTGCCATTGTTTTTAATCGTGGTGTCATCCACAGCAAAGCCCAGTTTTAATGACTTTTGGCAGGTCAAATCAGCCAGCTTTTATATGACTTCAGGCTTTTGGTCAATGAAAAAACACTCACCTATGCGAGTGCCTGAAACCGTTGAAATTCCAACGATTATAAGCTTTGTTGTGTAAGGCTCTATTTTGCGTTTTAAGCGACTTTTTTTGAAGCCTTGATGTTTTATACCTTTTCGCAGTAGACTTTCTGACCCTTCTGCCGCACATAGCCTGTCTTGCCGTTGTATGTGGTCTTTAGCCAGCCGTTTTTGTCAACTGTGCCAGTCAGAACAGTGCCTTTTTCGACTGTGTCAAGCACCGTACTGTCAAGGTCAGGCTTTGCCCTGAATTTCATGTTGCCAAGTGCCTTGTACTTTTTTCCCTTTGCTGCATCTTTGACAGCAGGATTGTAAATAAAGCCTTGAAATATATATGCACTTCCTATAGCATATGGCGGTCTTAATACTCTTGTCCTGAATCTGAAAGCCTTGTATCCGCTCTCTGAAATCACGATTGAGCCGTCATCGTTGACCTTTTCCACAATAGCCACATGCCCTGCACCGTCGGAAGCCCAACCAGCTTTACCCTTTCGCCAGCAAATGACCGCACCAAGCTTTGGTGTCTGCCCTCGCTTGTAACCGTCTTTTGTGCCGAACCACATTTCTGCATTGGCACGGCTCAATTTCGGTGCTTTGCCAAGGATTTCATAAAATCTGCCCCATGCGTAACCGACACAGTTCGGCAGGCATGAATTGCCACTTATCAAAATGCAGCTGTTCAAGCCGCCCTTTGATGTGTGAATCCAGTGTTTGTCCGTTGCGGCAGGTGCTGACAGTCTTGGCTTAAATTTCATCGTCCTCACCTTCAATCTTATTTGTGATGGTTTCTGCAATAGCGGAATTGCTTTTTATCATTTCATTCATAATCTTTAGGGCGGCATCAACCATGTTGCTGAATACCTTAAACGGCATAATTTTCGCCAAAATAGGAAACCGTGCAACTGCCATGTCATACACCAGCCTAAGCTTCAGCTGACCTGTGCCGCTTCCGAGCACCTTCTCTGCTTCGCTGACAGCCCATACAAGCCAGTTTTTGAAGCCCATAAGGTAAATGGTCAAAACAACTAAAAAAACAGCCACAAGGACTGCTATAACGATATAGGTTGTATTCATTTTTCTTTGTCCTTTCTATCAATCTTTCATTCCAATCACAGATGCAATGATCTGATTCGGGTCTGCCCTTTCTCGCATGTCTTCAGGCAGGTCATCCAGCAGCTGTATTGGCATTTTTAACAGATTTTCTGCTTTCGCTTTCCAGTAATAGAAACCACTGCTGACTGCAATCTGTGCAATCCATGCACCGACTACAACAGCACAGTTTGATGTGTCATGTCCTCTGATTGTGAATGTCATAAATGCTATGACCATAAACAGCAGAATCAGATAATCAACCGCCAGCAGCTTCTTACTGAAGCACCACTTGCCGCCCCTCAATGTGCATCACTCCTTTCAATTACCTCGAATTCGATGCAATAAAAAAGCACCTTGCGTTCATTCTGCAAAGTGCTTTCAATCCCAGATGCCTTCTTTCGGCATAAGTTCAAGAACATCATAGAATTTTGGTATTTCTGAAATACTCTTACCTTCCTTTATGGCTTCAAGCACTTCAATCTTTTCATCAAGCAGTTTATCGCTGTCAATGTCAAAAAACTTGAATTCATGGATGCCAAAAGCATATGGAAGCAGTTCATCAATCTTCAGCTGCTTTTCAATTTTGTCTTTTTCCGCTTTATTCAATTCCATCCACCTTCTTTCCCATTTCTTCAATCAATTCATCCAGTGCAGCCACCAGTTCTGGCTTGTCTTTTCTAAGTTCTTCCACAAGGTCTGGTCTTGTTACGCTTAATGAACCGTAATTTGCTATTGTTTCAAGAATTTTGTTTTCAGACTTGCTGTAATATTTAGAACCATGTCCATATTTCACAGTGCCGTTATCCCTGAATTGTCCACCTGAAATGGCATCATAAATATCTTGTAAATTTCCAATGCCACCGCCCATGATGTTTCTGGATTCATAATCTCTTTGTTCATCAAGAATCTTCTTTTGCAGCTTCTTTTGCTGCTTCTGGTATTCTTTGTAGTTTGCACCTGCTCCCCAGACACCATTCGGAAGGTATTTCTCTACCAGTTTTTCATGCTCTTTCGTATATACATCACGCAGCCTTTCCGTAATAGCTGCGTGTTCCTTGTCATGTGCTGCAAAGATCGTCTTTATTCCATCGCCTATACTTTGATCGGTTTTGTTGAATGCTTCGACCAGCTTTGTATTCGCTGCACTGAACCACTTGCCTTTGAAGCTGTCTGGATTTTCCTTCAGCATCAAGTCAATCAGATGCATATTTTCATGAAGCGTTGTATTGACCTGACCTGCCAAATTTTCGCCTGAAAGCTTTGGAATTGTCAGCTTTACTTCAGTAATTTTGCCAGAATAAAATCCCGTTGTGCTTACGGCATGGCTGCTTGCATGTGAAATCTTGAAGTCAATCCCCATTTTTTCATACTTTTCCAGTTTTCCAATGCTGTTATACAGCTTCATGACAGCTGGATTTGCACCTTCCAGATTATTCACATAATCAATAAGCTTCTGTGTATTCTTTGCTTCTGATTTTGATGTGAATGCTGGTGAAAAATTGGAAATATCTAACTTTTCACCTTCTTTATACACCTTTTTGTCTGTCTTATCAACTGTTTTTGATGATTTTTCTGTCGCTTGTGAAGCGACATTTTCCGCAGCCTTCAAGTATTTCTTCTTGAAGTCCTCAAAGTTTTCTGTTTTGTCCAGTTTGAAATACTTTGCCCTGTCCTTCAGCGTTTCCAGTTCGTCATCGTCCAATGCCCACTTTGCACGCTGAAGCAATGCACAGCGGCAATTGACAACTTCGGCTGCACCGCCTGCTGGATCGGACGGGTACATCATGTTGTTACTGAATTTTTCATCCAGTTCCCTAATTTCACCGTCAACCTGCCTGTGGCTTTCTCTCGTTCTGCCGTCCAGTGCAGCATCCCACTGTTTCACGATGTCAGCACCTTTTGCTTTTGCTTCGTGCTGCACATCAACCGCAGCCTGCACCTGCACACCATGTCCTTCCGTCCTTGCGATCCGCATTGCTCTGTTGAATCCCACATTGGAATCAGCTGCAATGTTTCTGGCAATGACTTTGTATTCCGATGCTGTGGCAATACCCCTTGAAATGTTGTTTGCAATCCGTTTTTTCAGGAAGTTGACATCTTCGCCCAGCTTCGTGTATAGGTTCTTGCTGATTTTCGGGTCTAATTTTATGGCAGCTGCAATCTTCTTCTGGTCAATTGGCATAATCAATGGTATGCCTTGACCGTGTAGGTCATACATCGTGCCGATAAAGCCTGTTTCATAGCAGTCCTTTAGATAGCTGTCAATCGAATCATATTGCTTGCTCTCCAAGTCCTTCAGAAAGCCGTCAATTTGCTTTTTCAGCGAGTTTTGAAAGTTCCGTTGGTAAATCTGTGATTGAAGCATTGACTTCTGCACATCGTCCAATTCGTCATAGTGTGCTAGCAGCAGATTGATTCTTCCATTTGACAGCACCAGTTTTTCACTAATGTCATTTGCAGCTTTGTTGTAGATGACTTTCAGCCGCTTCAGTTCTCTTTCTTCGTCTGACAGCTTTGCCAGTTCGACTTCTTTTTGTTTCTTATTCACTTACACCACCGCCAAAAGGTTCAGCACCACCAAGTGCAGCAGCTGCACCAGTAATGCTGTTCATGCCTTCGTCTGGATCAGGCAGCTTGTTCTTGATTTCTTCATAGTCAATGTCAAGTTGTTCACAGACCAGCTGCATCAGCGTTTCATTATCAAGATAGGTTGCCAGCCCCAGCAGCGTGTTTATTTCTGTCTGCCGTTTTTGCGCTTCTGTCAGGTCATTTGCTGCATTTTCGGTTGCATTTGACATGACTTCATGTTCAAACTGATAGTATACCTGATTCAGCTGATAATCAGTACTTTGCTTTTCGTTAATCTCTTTCAGTACAGCACCAACCAGCTTTGACATGAACTGCTTCAGTTTGATTTCAAACTTCGATGCTTGTAAATCAAGCAGCGAATATGCAGCCTTGATTGCAATGTTCGTGGTTGCTGCCGTATCCTTCAGTCCGCTGATGTTCAACCCAAAGCCGAATCTGTAAATGTTCTTTTCGTCCAGTTCCAGCTTCACTTTTCGTGCTTCATACGGCACATCAATTGTCTTGACTTCCACACCGCCGTCTTCGTCAACACCAATCATCTTTTTGGTTTTCAAATTCGTCTGAAGTTCGTCCATGTTGTCACCCTGAAAGCCTTTAATCACATGGATTGGTGTGTCAAAGTCCGCAAGGTTGTTTGACAGGCTGCTTGCCATCAGGTCATAATCATCAATCAGGTCTTTGATGGCGGCCAAACCGCTGACCTGCTTTTTGTTATTGTCAAGCCTAAAGAACGGAATGTATCCAAACGCTTCCGCATACTTTTGTCCGTCTACTGTAACTATTGTGTGTGGCTTCGGATTCATCGGTTCATCATCATCAGGAATCAGCTTGCCATCATCGTACTGAATATAGAAATAGGTTTCCTGTGCTGTCCAGTCCATGATTTTCTTGACTTTTTTCTTGTCTTTGTCGATTCTGTCAACATACCAATACAGAATGTGGTCTTGTTTGTCTGACGCAAACCGTGCTTCGACTTCCACAACACCCAAGCTGTCAGCGTTTTGAAATGCCAGCATGTCTTTTTCGTCCTTATAGCCGTACATATAGGCAAACCCTTTTGCCTTTGCGTCCGTCATGGTGTCCGCCAGTTCAGCATAGAATTCATCATTGAAATAGCTGTCAAGTTCATTTTGAAGCTGTGGATCATCCGTTTTTACAAACGAACCGCCTGACAGTCCGTACTGCACAGCCTGATCAACCAGTTCTGTGAAGAATGGATGTGATATTCTAATATTTGACCTGTATTTGTCCTCAACCAGTTCGCCGTCAGCGTTGTAATAAAAAAGCCTGTATGTCAGGATGTCATGCTTGCCCTCATAGTAATCTTGACCTTTTCTTGCAAGCTTTTTCTTTTCGCTTGATATATCTTCGGCAATCAATTGTGTGATTTCCTCTATCTTCAGCAATCTTTTCACCTTCTTTCTGCATAAGAATAAGAAAAAGCAGCTTCTTCAATCCGCTGCTTTGCAATCTCAAAATATTTCTGTTCTTTTTCTATTCCGATGAATCGTCTGCCAGTGCAGACACACGCTGCACCCGTTGTTCCTGTACCCATGAAGCAATCAAGCACACATTCGCCTTCCTGCGAGCTGTTGATTATTATGTTCTGCATAATATCAACTGGCTTGACTGTCGGATGTATATACTTTTCTTTATCTTTTTTGTTCGTCTGTGTGACATAGAACTTTCGCTTTGTGTGGTAGTTTCCATACACCTTAACTCCCTTTTCCCTAAAAAACAGCAGATATTCTGTGTCGCTTAAATATTTATTGTTGCATGTAGGCACAGGATTTGTTTTGTGCCATGTCAGCAAATCCATATTACAGCCATCAAAATATTCCAAATACTGCTTTATTTGTTCTTTATTGCACCATATGTATATATTAACTTTCCGCATAACTCGAACAAGTTCGTCAAGTACAGCTGTATCAAATCCCTTTGTCAATGTGTCTGCTTCCAGTTCATTGTGATATTCCCTTTTTCTGCTGCCAAACGCACCGCCACCGCCATGCTGTGCAAACTCGTATGGCGGATCGATGGTGACCAAATCAACCGACTTATCAGGAATTCTTTTCATCAATTCAAGGCAATCGCCCTGAAATACTTGTATGTTTTCTTTATCCATTGCAACAACTCTTTCTTTTTATTCTATACCAGCCATTTCTTTATCTTTCGCCAGCCTTCTACACCGTAACGCAGGGCAGCCATTGCATCATCTTGGAATGGTACTGGTCCGTCAAGATATTCACCCGTTCTTTCGTCTTTCTTCCACTTCCACTGCTGCATTTCCTTGATGGTATTCACGCAGCGCGGATGCACATATATTATCCGCTGCT
>ULJH01024365.1_pt1 | contig 12681 bp, 7 predicted proteins | sample 1950781 | NCBI WGS metagenome assembly ULJH01 (sample SAMEA4835462, study PRJEB28245) | human gut metagenome | biome: gut microbiome; material: fecal sample | place: Denmark | collected 2008 | reverse complement strand
GTCTTCAGCGAGAAATAAAGTTATCTATGTCTCAAGCTATGCCAAGTCAACGGAGTGCGGATGCCACATGCCAACCCTACGGCTTTGAGATGACTGAGTAGCTTCCAATCGCTCATTGTATCGGGAAATATCTTGTAGTCTCCGCTGCTCTTCGCCTTCGTGTAAAGGGCGAGTATCTGCTCCGCTATCGGATGCAAGGGTATCAAACTCTCCACCTTCGTCTTCTGTCTTGCCTTGCGAATATACCGCTTCCCCTCGCTGTTCGTCTCGATTTGCGAAGCTCGTAGCCCCTGTAAGTCAACAAATGCCAAACCCGTAAAGACCGAAAAAAGGAACATTCTTCGGCTTAGCTCTGCTCCTTTATCCTGCAACGGGAATGCCAAGAGCTTTGCCACATCACCCTTACTCAGAAACCGAGGTTTGCGCTCCACGACTTCATACTTCACCCCTTCAAACGGATTGAAGCGTATTGTCCCCTGACTGACGGCTCGATACATCAATCGACTCAACCAACAGAGATGGCTATTTATCGTTGCAGGCGCATAGCCCTCCATCTTCAGATAGAAGCGATAATCCTCAAAGAACTCAATCGTAAGAGCTGACAAGGGGACATCCCGCTCACTGCGACCGCGCACAAAAGAGTTAAGCAGTCTATCGGCGTACCGATTGTTCCTATACGTCCCCGCACTACTGCACTCTCGTTGGGCATTGAGCTCTTCCGCACTAAGAGCCAGCAGGGTCGTTGGAGTTTTCCCGACACCCTGCAAGTAGTTCTTCAGCAACTCAGCACTCACTGCTCCATACTTGTAAAGCAAGGAGTTGTAGCCTTGTTCGACTTTCTCCCGAAAGGTTTGCAGACGTTGGTTGGTCTTCTTCTCCTTTGTTTCCCCTCGCTTCACGCTCCAATCGTGGGGTGCAGAGCTTTCGCCTGTGGTTATCACCGCACTCGCTCCATCTATGGTAATACGGCAAAGGATTGCCGTTGTGCCGTCTGCTTTGGTCTTGCTCTTATTGATGTAGAATAGTATTCTGAATGTACTGCGCATTGCTCTTACAAGGATAAGGTTAGGTCTTCAGTGAAAGAGAGAAATTGCTCAAACTCATCGAAAAGCTTCTTCGGCGTCACATGAGCATATCGCTCGGTCGTTTGGATATTGCTATGCCCCAACATGCGGCTCACCGTTTCAATCGGCACTCCTCGCTCCAACGTAATCAAGGTCGCAAAGGTGTGGCGACCAACGTGTGCCGAAAGGGGAATAGTGATACCAGCTCGAAGTTGTAGGGCTTTGAGTTGGGCGAGGTAAACCGAATAAGGAATAGGAGCAAAGAGCGTAGTTCGTTCTTCCGATTGATGTCGCTCCATCAGACGCACCGCTTCAGATAAGAGTTTCACACGACAAAGCGTATTGGTCTTCTGTCTGCGGAACTTAAGCCATAATGCCCCCTCATCATCTGTAAAGAGATGCTCCCGACTAAGGGCAACCATATCGCAGTAGGCAACACCCGTATAACAGGTGAAGAGAAAGAGGTCACGAGCAGTCTCCAGCTCCGCTTCATACGGCTCAAAGGTCAGGCTCTGCAACTTATTCAATGATGCCCTGTCCAATGCACGAGGTCGCTTGTTCTCTCCTCGGTCGATCGTTACGTGAGCAAACAGTTGTCGTGTTATCAACCCTTCACGATACGCCAAGCGGCAGACCTTCTTCACCGCTAATGCCATCTTACGATAATGACCTTGCGAATGCCCCAGCTTGCCGACAGAGTAGTGTTGTAGGCAATCCAAGAAGTCTTCCTCTATCAGTCCGAAAGCAATATCTGAAGTGTGGAACTTCTCCTCGATAAAGGATCGCAGATGCTTTCGAATAGTAAAGTAACTATTCAGAGCTGTTGCCTTTATCTCGATACCCACCTTTTGCTTCATCTCTTCGAGCATTCGATCGTACCGCTCCAAAAAGGTGATTTGGCTTTGCATACTACCTTGCAGCAACTCCTTGATGTCAGTCGCTGTAAAGACAACCCCTCGCTCACAAAGGGTTTGATAAGCCGACTGCGCCGAGAGAAGCAAGCGCTCCAACTTGCCATTCGTTGCCACAGCTTCACGGCTCTTGCCGTTCAGCCTGCTCTCACGAGCATTCCACAAGTTGGGGGCGCACGACAGCTTACAGCTGAACTGAGCTATCGTTCGCCCGTAGGTTATCCGCCCCATAATCGGAGCTTGCCCCGACCTGTCCAATCCGCTCTTTTTTAGGTAGAGCAACACCTTCATTTTGTCTGTTTGCATACGCTTCTGTTTTTATGGGCAAAGTTACCCGTTACCGAAGCGTTCTCAGCTATGCAAAGCATTGTATATCAGAGCAACAGCACCCGAATCGCAGAGAGTTCACTTACCGAATACTCTTCCGTCAGTTACCTGCTCCTACCTCTTCGTTACCATTCGGAGAATGGGCTAACGATTTGGTAACGGAACTTCTGCACAAATCCACGCTTTCTGCACTTTACCTCATAGCGCAAACCACTGAGATATCGTGCGAACCGCTCTCATTTCCATTTACTTACCCGCAATCCTCTCCCTAATGCCCTTCCCCCTAATAGTTCCTCCGAAAGACAAAAATATGCCCCCCGATTAAAAGCAAGGAAACCCATAGCAGGAACCGGGGAATAAAGAGATCATCATACCCGACCCACAAAGACATTCCTCCGAACAGGGATAAAGATAGCCCCAAGAGTAGTCCGTATCCCCCCGCATTTCTTGACACAGGCAAATAGCTTTTCCCTAATAAAACATTCGCAGCAAATAAAACCGCCACCGTAAATGTCTCGATATAGCTAAAGGACACGATCGAAGGATCTACATATGAATAGAAATCGAAAACAAAGGCTATATATAATACGACACATCCCGTCAAGAGAGGCCCTTTCGTAGATATCCTTGTCGGACGTACCAACCAAGCGTCTACCCAATACGATAGCCCCGTAAAAATACCGGTAGCGAACAAGCCATTTATAAATAGGGAAGAATCTCCGTACCGAGCCTCCATACATCCGTGGAAGACATCCATTCCGTAAGAGCCCAGCGTCAAGACCGGAAGTACCCAAGCGAATATCTCGTAAACCCGCAGACGGAAACGACTATAGAACCAGAGAATAATCATTACCTCTGAAGCCCAAAACAAGGTAATAAAGGTCCCTTCCAGTTGGATCGGGATCGTCACCGATACGAACGTAAGAGCGATACCCAATAACGTATGCATCAAGAAAGTGAAAGGTTCCCCTTTCCGTTTGATCCAAAAGAAAAGAGCGAAGTTAATAGCCGCAACAAAAAGGGTTACCAGACCTTTGCAATTCCGCTCAAGCTCCATATTCTGCAGGAGACAAAGGGCAAAGAACAGGAATACGAAATTGTTCAATCCGATCACTCCTAATAAATATTGATTGATCCCCCGGATATTGATTCGTACGATGGAAGCGACCGATAATAAGAAGATCAAATAGAAGGCGATAGAGAAAATAAGTAAATGTGTTAATTGGACACTTCCCATCAAATCCAGATCCGCAGCATACGTATAACCCGCAAAGACGATCCAAGTCAAGGCAAAACAAATTACAGGCAATTCCCCCCACTTCTTATAGATAGATAGCCCGAACATTCCTAGGTCCAAGATCATGACATAGGTAAACAGCACCCAATAACTTCCATCTCCGCTACCCACTAAGAATGGAGCGATAAATCCACCCACCAAAGCGATAATCGCCAGTTCCCCACGATTATAGAGTATAGATAAAGACGACATAAATCCGGTAAACAGCACAAGCAGAATAAAAGCGACCGTTTGGCTAAACAGCCCGTAATAATGATAGGCGATCGCCACCGTTACATAGAAGATCGCGAAAGCGCCTCCCGCCAGCAAAGAGCTAAAGGTACGATAGGAATCCTTCAAACGCCAAGCCACGAATAGAAGTAATCCGCCCATCCCAAAGCCAAGGATCGTACGCAAGGTCTCGTTTATCCATTCCTTATCTATCGCATACTTCACGAAAAGCCCCATACCCAAGACGAGTATCAGGATACCAATTTTACCGAATAAGTTCTCACCGATATATTTCTCATAATTGACAGGCTTCCGCACCTTCTGGGGTTGAGGATTTTTAGCAGGTTCGACAATCGCCCTTACCGGTTCAGGTTGTACGAAAACTTCCGGCTCTTTCAAGATCTCAGGCTCCGGTTCCTTTATCTCGTCCACAACTTCCGGACTATTCTCCAAACGTTTACGCAAGGCAGCGATCTCTTTCAACAATTCCTCCGTTTTCTCTTGTGATTTGGATATCTTATTACGCAAGTTTATCCAAATCATGATCAGTAATAGAAGTATCAGTAAGGTATATTCCATAAACTCTAAAATTATAAGCTTGCCGCAATATACGCATTTATTTATGTAAAAGCTTTCCGAACCATAAAAAAGTCCCGACGATACGAATATCGCCGGGAGCAATTTTTTATCCGGTTTCCTTCCTCACGGAAATACTATCGGAAGAACTTTTTTACTTTAGTATTAACCACACGTTCCCCCATCACGGGATACTTTGTTGCGTGGAAATTATTTAATTAAATATATTTAGATAGAGACGGGACGTGCCCGTCTCTACTGTATCATTTCGAATAAAATAATTATTTAACAACCACCTTAACAGCAGCCTCACCCTCTACAGCTACAGCTACGATACCTGCCGGTACAGCGATTGTAGCGTTATCAGATGAAAGAACTGTCTCAGCAACCACCTTACCTAAGATGTTAGAGATAACAACAGACTTGCCAGCGGCACCTTGGATTGTTACAGTACCATCGTTAGCGATAACAGAGATAGCAGACTCAGCAGCGATCTTGTCATTAGATGTAGGAGTGCTAGTTGTCATTACCTTGAATACTTCTGCTTGCTCAGGATCAGTTGTCCAATAAACAACATTGTTCAAATGAGCCAAATAAGCATTACGAGGTAAATATTTCTCTACATCATACTCTTCACCTTGCTCTTCAGCTGCTTCCTCATCATAAGCCGGATTCAAATATTCTTGAACAGAAAGGATCTTGTAAGCCTCATCGCTATACTCAGCAGCGACCTCAAATGCGACAGCTGCCGGATTCAAGTTCATCGCATTGATTGTATCACCCTTGATTGCGATAGAATCTATACCGCATACAGAACCAGCAATAAATGCAGCACGAACAGCCTCAGCGCCAGCAGCCTCATAAGCATAACCCTTAACCTCTGCAGAATCCAATGTATTCATCAAATAGTTTCTAGTTTTCACACCTTCTTCCGCAAATGCATTAGTAGAAAGATAATACAAAGGCATAGTCTCTTCGAAAGTCAAGCAAGCAGTATCCAACCACAAAGTCAAAGAATCATGCGTATATACATCGCTCTTCAAGATAGACTGTCCTTCTGCCTTCAATACAGCGAAACCATCTTTCTGGCTAGCGATCATCTTGTTATCATCCTCTGTATAAGAAGTGATCTGTACGTGACCGATATTCAAAGTAGCATATGTAGGAGCATCCTTCTTTGCGAACTCGAATGTAGTATTCTCAGTGTTGCACCAGCTAGCTGTATATAGCATTCCAGATCCAGCTAAAGCAGAGATTGCAGAACCATAATAACCATATTCTTCAGTATATTCAGAATAAGAAACCAACTTATATTCATTCTCTACACCAGTAGATAAGAAAGATAATGTAACAGGATAAACACTATTCTCTACATCAGGCTCACCCATTAAATAATAATCAGTTCCATTTTCATTTTTAGAGCATAAAGTAGCCTTACCTAAACGATCTGTTACATTATACTTGTAAACTTTCACTCCATTTGACTCAGCTACAGTTGAATTTGCCTCATCTAATTCAACCTCTTCTACCTTAAATCTATAAGCAGAAGCCAACTCACCGGCAGCTACATACAATTTGCCATCTTTAACAGTTACATACAAGTTCTCCAATAAATCAGATTTCAAACGGAATGACAATGCACCATTAACCAAATCTTCTTTAGAAACTTTCTTATAAGCTAACTCTTGAGCATCCTCCACTTTCGGGCCTTTTACCAATTGAACTGTATCTGTTCCAAAAGAATAAATAGCCTTCGCATCATCTATTACGCGGATAATAGCACCACCTCTAGTACTATTAGTATTCCACATATTAGCCAAATTATTAGTCTCAGTCAAATACCATAAAGCAGTAGGAACTTCTGTTACAGCACCAGCATGAACTGTACCGTTCTCACAGAAAGAGAATACATAGTATTTTCCTTTGTTCTTATTTGCGGAATGATCCTCATCAGACTTCGCATTGTTCATATCCTTAACAAAGTAAGTATACTCTGGATCCAATGTGGTCGGAAGCTTAACCTCAGCGAAAGTACATTTAGCAGCATCCTTAGTCCAGATTGTCAATTTCTCTGTACCTGCGAAGTTACCAAAAGCGATCATCTCACCATTAGCGGCAACCTCCATGTCATAACACATTTTTGACTTCTTCTCCGTATCATTTGCGCCTTTATATACAGGAGTAGCATACGGATAAAGGATCATCTTGCTATTATCGGAAGGATCTAAAACTACCTTGAAAGCATACAACTCTTTCGCACGACCATTCTCTAGGATCGTACCAGCTGTTACACCGGTAGCCTTATCAGCAGCAGCAGCCTCATCTTTAGGTTGTGCGTCTACAGTAAGTTTCCAGAATTTCTCAGAAGACAAATTAGAAGACCAAGAAGTAGAGTCCACAACTAAATACTTACCGGTAGTTCTATCCTGCAAAGTAACATAACCATCTAAACCGTCAATGTCTGTAGCGAACAACTCTTTGCCTGCCAAAGGATTTCCATCCAGATTTTTGTCGAAAGTCAAAGCGAAAGGAGAACCATACTTATTATTTAACAAGTCAGCAGTCATGTTTATCTTTGCTGGAGCTGCTACTGTAAAGTTAATCGCAGATGCAGATACAGCCGTTCCCTTTTCCAAAGTAACAATATCTGTTCTTTCAGCTTCCACATCATCTTTAGCGATGATAGAAACAACTGTCTTATTATCCAACTGAGCAGATAAAGTAACGGCAGTCACATTCTCCGGAGCGATAAACGCACCCTCATTTTTGAAGTTCCACTCAGCTTGCTTATCCAATGTCAACACTCTGCCTGTAGCGCTATTCGTCAATGTGTACGCCCAAGTATTCGCCAAAGAGACAAAACGATAAGTTACTTTCCATAAGGATTTTTGATAATCAGTGTTCTTGATATCCGCAGTAGGAGCATCAGCCAAGATCAAACTATCAGTCTTTGTATAAGACTCTGTGACAGACAAATATTTACCATCCTCATTGGTCAATTGGTAAACTTTGCCATTTTCAACCTTCGCATTAGCGGTAAAGGCAGTACATAAAGCCAAGCCCGCTACAAGAGTAGAAAACTTTTTGTTCATAATTCTAAAATTAATATTAATACTAGTGTTAATTAAAAGCTCTTTATATATGCATCCCACCTAAATGGGTACAAAACGACTAGTCTAAACGATCGTCTAAATCTTGCGTTTTTCAAGGGATAAAGGAGAAGGTTTGTTTATGGAATCGGTTGTTTCGTGATGGATAGCCTATTTGATTGATAAGAAAGCGGATAAGGGGTGATTTTTTTAACCTTGAAGGGTTGCAAGTGTCGAAGAAACGCGTACCTTTGCAAATGACTAGAAAAATCGATCGTTTAAACTAGTCGTTTTATAAACCTATCTTCATACGATCAATAGCATATACTATATTTTCAATAGAATTTACCCTTTTATCATATATTATATATGTACGAGCGTACATATATAATATAATTATCAAGCAATCAACAAATATTCCTTATTCCTTCAAGTCTTATAATAATGAAACTTTTGTTCACCTATGAAGTAACTTTAGTTCCATAAGCTTAAAACTATAGCTTGATGCCGATGCAACTAAAGTCACAAGGGCAAAACGCCTCTTTCATGCTTTTATTGGTCAAAAAAGAGAGTAATCTATGTATTTGAAAGCTTTTTTCATAAATTTGTCGCTTTATAATAAACTGAGTAAAAAATGAATACACACGAACTTTGCTGCGTAGGACACATCACCTTGGATAAGGTAGTAACACCTAAGAACACCGTCCATATGCCGGGAGGAACCTCCTTTTATTTCTCGCATGCGATAAAACATTTCGATGATATCGACTATACTCTAGTGACAGCCTTGGCTGAATCTGAGATGAAAACGGTGGAGGAACTACGAGCTGAAGGTATCGACGTTGCCGTGATGCCAAGTAAGCACACCGTTTATTTCGAGAATATTTATGGAGAGAACCAAGATAACCGTACGCAACGTGTATTGGCGAAAGCAGATCCTTTCACCGTGGAATATCTGGAGAACATCAACTCTAAAATCTTCCACCTTGGTAGTTTGCTTGCCGATGATTTCTCTTTGGAAGTGGTAAAGTATTTAGCGGGGAAAGGCTTAGTATCGATTGACTCGCAAGGGTATCTACGGGAAGTAAGAGACAAGGATGTATTTGCCGTGGATTGGCCAGAGAAAAAAGAAGTACTTAAATACGTGCACTTCCTCAAGGCTAACGAACATGAGATGGAGGTGTTAACCGGATATACCGATGCCGTGAACGCAGGAAAAGTTATCTACGATTGGGGCGTGAAAGAGGTATTGCTGACTTTCGGAAGCATGGGATCTATCATTTACGACGGTTCCACTTTCCATAAAATCCCCGCTTACATACCGAAAGAAGTAGTAAACGCTACCGGAGCGGGTGATACTTATATGACAGGATATCTCTATAAACGTGCCAAAGGCGCAAGCATAGAAGAAGCCGGACGTTTCGCGGCAGCTATGACAACATTGAAAATCGAAGGAATAGGCCCATTCAACGGCACTAAGGAAGATGTGTTGCGATGTTTAGAGACAGCGGAACAACGAATGCCTGAGTAGTTGAAAATTGAGAATTGAAAATTATTCGCTCTCTCCTAATTTTCAATTCTCAAGTCTCTATCTTTAATTATTCTTGAATGCTTTGCAGAATGTAGTCATTAGCAAGATACAAAGCCCTAACAAGCCGACCACGATATAAGCGTATTTCATATTGAAAGCCTGCGAGATCGCTCCGATCAACAAAGGTGCGATCAACGAGCCGATAAAGCTGATACTGGAAAGGATCGTCAAGGCAATTCCCACCGGAGTTCTCGATTTAGCGCCCACTAAGCTATAAATAGTAGGCACCATACACGAGATGCCCAAGCCTACCAACATAAAGCCTAAGGAATTCACGATCACCTTTACCGTCATCGATTCGAACATTCCACCCAACATGGCTGAGATAAAAAAACCTGCTAAAATAAAGAAACCCGCTAATTGCAACACCTTCTGCTTTCCTAAAACACTATAGGCGGAGTTCGTAAGAAAACGGCCTACCGTCATCATCACCATGAACACCAAGAAACCAATCTGTAAGGACTTAGGAACCTGCAATACCGATTCGAAGTAAAGTCCACTCCAATCAAACATCGCGCTTTCCACCACCAAGGCAAACAGCCCGACGATACCTAACTGGATCAACAGCATTTCCGGCTTACGGATAAAGCTCAACAATGCCGGAGCTTCTTTCTTCTCCGCTTCCTTCTCTTCCTCCGGTGACTCAACCGCCACGTCTTCCTGCAAATACTTCCGGCTTACCAAAACAGTCACTCCAATCAATAATGCAATCAACGTAAAATGCCAGAACGGAGTAACACCGGATACGATCATGATAAACCCGATCAAAGCCCCTAAACAAGCCGCCAGACTCCAACCTCCATGAAATGAGGCCATAATCGTACGCCCATAGAGTCGCTCGATACCAATTCCTTGCGTATTCAAGGATATATCGCAAAGATTCCAGAACACCCCAAAACAGAACAAATAAACACCCAGCAGATAAATATTATGTGCCGTACCTATCGCAAATAAGGCCAAGGCATACCCCAACACACTGACCTGCGCCATAATACGACTCCCCAACTTCGACACCAAATAACCCGCTAACGGTATCGCCACAAACTTACCTACCGGGATCAGGAACAAGACCAAGCCCCAATAGAAAGCGTAATTCACCTCAAAAATATCCTTCACGTCCGGAATACGGCTAGCCCAACTAGAGAAACAAAGACCTTGCGCTAAAAAGAAAGAAAGCATCGCATAACGAATCCGTTCCTTGGGAAAAGCGTTGCCCAATGTAGCATTCATTTTTTCATTCATTATCATTTACTTTTATTGTTATCATTTATTCGAGAAAGGGGCACGCCCCCCATTTCTTCGCAAAGCTATCAAATATATCCTAATATCCTAATCCCCTAAGTCTTAAATGTAGAATTTAAGAGATGGCTTCCCTAATGAAAAATATATTTTACACTTTGGCTGAAACACTTAATTATAACTTAAACCTTCGCTCAATTGAACAATTTGACGATATTCTCCAGCAACCCATACGTTGTCGTTTTCCTTGAATACGGTTTGGGATGGAGGATTCATCATTGACTTTCCGTCTCGTTCAATACCCAAGATCAGACAAGCGTTCTTATCCCGAATGTCAGACTGTTGAATAGATCGCCCGATCAACGGAGAGTCTGGTTCAATATTAAATTGCTCTATTTTGATATTATTATTAAAGCTTTGCGCCAACTGATCTCTATATTCTTTGTCCTGTTTTTGTATTATCTCCTGGAAAAGATCCAATTCCTCATCCGTACCAACAATTATAATCTTATCAAAAGGATAAAGGCGTTCCTCTCCTCTAGGTATATTGATTTGTCGTTCACCTCGAATGATGGAAACGATATTTATTCCATATTTTTGACGGAAGTTGATCTCTTTCAAACTCCGGCCGACAATGGAGGATTCTTGGCCAACAACGAAATCCATCAAGTGCAAATCATTGAAAGGCAAAGATTTCAAGATATTATCAGTCAAAGGACTTCCAATGTTTGAGTCCGTTGTTTTCCCGTTGAAGTTGTCAATAAATCTTTTCTCGATCGAGAGAGAACGCTTTTTCAGTTTTTTGGATAAAATAATCATTAGCAATATCAACAGGGTGATAATAAATCCAACACCAGATGCTACATTAAATATATGGACTATGACTGGCATTAGAATACTTGCGCAAAGGAGCAGCTTTATCGCTATCAAAGAAACCAATGGTCCCCGGTTGAATTTACTATCATTCCATAATTTCAGGAATTCAGGAGAATGATTCTTCTTCATAATGATAGCCCAAAGAAAAGGTAATATAATGGCCAAAATAATAGATAAGCTCAATAGAGCCCCTTTGAAGCCTAATATGTTCTCGCGAATAATTGGATTTACATAAGTGAAAAATATGATAATACTGAATATTGTCAATACTGTATATAGTATTACATCTAGTAACATAGATTTCAACAGCTTATTCCATGTACTTTTATGTTTGACCGTGTTGGATCCGGAAGAATAACGGTTCAACATTAGTTTTATAGATGAAGGCAAATAATTGTCAATCAATTGATAGACCGGGGTCGCCATGCGAATCATATAAGGAGTAAGAAATGTTGTAACGACTGATACAGCGACAATAACAGGATACAGATAATCGTCTGTTACCTTTAAGCTAACTCCCAATGAAGCGATAATAAACGCAAATTCACCTATTTGGGTCAGAGAGAATCCTGATTGTAGAGCTATCTTTAATGGCTGTCCGGACAAGAGGACACCAAGACTCCCAAAAAAGATTTGCCCAATGATAACCAATATGGTTAAGATGCAGATTGGGACAAGGTATTCAATCAATAAATCCGGTTGTATCATCATGCCTACAGAAACAAAAAATATGGCCGCAAACAGGTCTTTTACCGGTTTTACCAATTTTTCTATCTTCTCGGCCTCAATGGTTTCAGCCAATAACGATCCCATAACAAAAGCTCCTAACGCAGAGGAGAATCCCGCTTTAGCCGCAATCATAACCATACCTAAACAGAAGCCTAATGCTATGATTAATAAGGTTTCGTCGTTAAGAAATGGCTTAATCTTTTTAAGAAAACTTGGAATCAGATAGATTCCGAGTAATGACCAAAATATAAGAAACGCTCCTAACTTTAGAATACTTTCCAGCATTTCCATTCCTTCGACTTGCTTGCTGACTGCTAAGGTTGAAAGCAAGACCATCAAAACTACGGCCACTAAATCTTCGACCACCAAGACGCCTAATACTACTCCTGTAAATTTTTGCCCTCTGAGTCCCATGTCATCGAACGCCTTGAATACGATAGCGGTGGATGACATAGAAAGCATACCGCCTAAAAATATACTGCTTAGATGCGAGAAGCCAAGCGCGTTTCCTGCAGTATAGCCTAGAAACATCATTCCGGAGACTATGGTTATAGAGGCGATAACAGCTGTACCTCCTACGGTCATCAACTTCTTGAAAGAGAATTCTAATCCCATAGCAAACAAAAGAAAGATGACGCCTATATCTGCCCATATTTTTATATTGGTAGGATCGGATACCGTTGGTATATAAGGTACGGCGGGCCCGGCAAGAATGCCAGCGACAATATACCCCAAAACGACAGGTTGTTTCAAGCATTTAAAAATCAATGTA
>ULJH01076747.1_pt1 | contig 12687 bp, 9 predicted proteins | sample 1950781 | NCBI WGS metagenome assembly ULJH01 (sample SAMEA4835462, study PRJEB28245) | human gut metagenome | biome: gut microbiome; material: fecal sample | place: Denmark | collected 2008 | reverse complement strand
GCTGAACCGCTATGGTGCCGCATTTTTGCAGCGCCTTTGCCGCCTGAAGCTCGCGGATCTTGCCGCCCATGCCCGCAATGCGGGAGTGATGCAGCGCGAACAGCAGGTGCGCGCTTTTGAGGGACGGATGCTGGAACTTTCGGCTACCGCCTGTTATACGGTAGGCCAGCTTGCCGTGAACGGGGCCAGCCTGATGGATGCAGGCATCACCCCCGGTCCCGCGGTGGGTAAGGCGCTGAACACCTTGCTGCGCGCCGTGATGGAGGGCCGCCTGCCCAACGAGAAAGCTGCCCTGCTGGCCGCGCTGGAAAAGGAGGGCCTGCTGTGATTTACGGCATTGGCACAGACCTGTGTGATGTGAGCCGGATTGAAAAGAGCATTGCCCGCCCGGCATTTTTGCAGCATGTGTATACCCCGGCGGAGCAGGAGCTCATTGTCGCCCATACGGGCAAGAAGCAGGCGGAAACCGCTGCGGCCAACTTTGCTGCAAAAGAAGCATTTTTGAAAGCCTGCGGCACCGGCCTTTCCGGGTTCTCCATGGCGGAAATCGCCGCCCTGCGCCAGCCAAGCGGTGCGCCTTACCTGGAATTTACCGGTAAAGCCGCCCGTTTCATGGCGCAGAACCATTTGCAGGCTCATTTGAGCTTGACCCATGAGGCCGGCCTTGCCGGTGCGTTTGTGGTGTTGGAACGGGTGGAGTGATTGCCGCAAGCAGTAAAGCACGGCAAAGCATTTGTGTGGTTTGCGGTACATTTCAAGGCCCCTCCCCGCCGCATGGAAACCTTGCTGATTGCAGCAAACGCTGCAAATCATTTGTAGGGGACGATGCTTGCTGTCCCGCATGTTGGGCATATGGCAACCACTTGCATTCCCCGCCAGATAGAATCGCAATGCTTTTTTGCCCCACCGATTCATGATTAAAATAAAGCCTCCCTGCTTATACTGTAAACAGAACGCATTGCAGTATCAGCAGGGAGGTTTTGTTATGGAAGTGCACAGAGGTGAAGTGTTTTACGCAGATCTCAGCCCGGTGGTTGGGTCGGAGCAGGGAGGAGTCAGGCCGGTACTTATCATTCAGAACGATATCGGCAACCGGCACAGCCCCACCGTGATCGCTGCCGCCATCACCAGCAGGCAGGATAAAAACCGCCTGCCCACCCATATCGGCGTGCGGGCCAACCGCTGCGGCCTGGCCAAAGACAGCATTGTGCTGACCGAACAAATTCGCACACTGGATAAACGCCGCCTGAGGGAGCGCGCCGGGCGCATTCCGGAAGATGACATGCGCCGCGTGGATGAAGCACTGGGCGTTTCGATGGGGCTGCACGACCAGCCAGTGGCCCAAAGCACCCATATGGACGGCGGATATTTTTGAAAATCAAATCAGTTCTTCCAGAATGGCATTCTGCACGATCATGCCACTCGGCGTCAGCCGCAGGGTATCGCCATCCAGCACAGCATAGCCGCTGGCGGCGCAGTGGCGCAAAAATGCCATCTGGCCGGCATCGAACCGAACGCCGTACCGGGCCGCATACTCGGTCAGATTCAGCCCGCTGCAAAGGCGCAACTGCATGATCAGGTAATCCTCGGCGTTACAGGGGCCTTCGTACTGCTCTTGAACAGTCCCGGCAATAAAAGCAGCGGTGTCATTGGGCCAAAAGCGGCGCACACTGCCCAGGCAGCTGTGGGCCGCCGGACCAATGCCCCAGTAATCTTTACAGTTCCAATACAGCAGATTGTGCCGCCCTTCGTGGCCGGGGCAGGCAAAGTTGCTGATCTCGTATTGCCGGTAGCCCTCCTGCGCCAGACGCTGCACGGCGTACAGGTAAAACTCCGCGGCGGCGTCGGCATCCGGCAGGCCCGGCGGCGGGTTGCGGCCAAAGGCGGTGCCGGGCTCGATCTTGAGCAGGTAGGCCGAAATATGGGTGCAGCCACCCGCCTGCAGCAGGGCAAGGGTTTTATCAAACTCCGCGATGGAATAATAGGGCAGCGCCAGCATAATATCCCCGCAGATCTCCCGGAAGCCTGCCTCCCGCGCCCAGGCAAACGCCTGCGCGGCGGCAGCAGCGGTGTGGGTGCGGCCCAGGCGGCGCAACTGGGCGTCGTCTGCGCTCTGTACCCCAAAGCTGATGCGGGTTACCCCGGCGGCTGCAAAACCAGCCAGATTTTCCGGCGTCACTACATCGGGGTTGGCTTCCAGCGTGATCTCCGCACCCGGCAGCGGGGCGGCGGCTTTGATCAGTCGGTGCACCTGGTCCGGTCGCAGCAGGGCAGGGGTGCCGCCGCCAAAATATAACGTGTCCGGCCTGCGGGAGCTTTTGGAAAGTTCGCGCAGCAGTGCAGTTACATATTCATCCGGCACCCCGCGCGTGCCGGGGGCAGAGTAAAAATCACAATAGCGGCATTTGCTGCGGCAGTAAGGGATGTGCAGGTAAATGCCGTAAGTATCGGGGTTGGGCAAGGCATGGCTCCTTATCTTGCAAAAATGATAGAATTCCGTTAAGGCAACACCGCACAATTCCCGCCTAACGGCTTAAGCACCGCTCCGGCGGCTGCGGCACGGCATCTGCGTTGCCAAAATGCTCGATAATACACAAAGTATTATCTGCGCTTTTGGCTTAGCAGCTGCCGCACCTCGCTCGCCGTATCGGCACTTAGAATTATGCGGTATTGCCTTAAAATAGGGCAAGAACGAAAAAGTGTAATAGAGAATTCACATATCGATAACACATTTCACTCAATACAGAGTATATAATAGAATCAGCCAAAAAGAAAGGGGTCTGTTTTATGGACCAGAAATATTATAATATCTCCTATGCCGAAAGTCCGTTCGGCACGTTAAGCCAGTATATGACCCGCACCTACAGCTGGATGGCCGCCGGTTTGCTGGTTACCTTTGCAACGGCATTGCTTACCGTTACCACCCCGCTGTTTGAGCTGATGTTCAGCACCGGCCTGGTATTCCTCCTGAGCATTGCGGAGCTGGTGCTGGTTGCGGTTCTGTCCGCCAGGGTGGAACGCCTGCAGCCCACCACCGCAACGGGGCTGTTCTTCGCCTATGCGGTGCTGAACGGCATCAACCTGAGCACCTACTTTATCATCTATGATCTTTCCACGCTGATTCTGGCGTTCCTGGTTGGTACCGTGTACTTTGGCGTTATGGCTGTTTACGGTGCCCGAACCCAGCGCGATTTGAGCGGCTGGGGTATCAACCTGATGGGTGCTTTGATTGCCATTATTTTGACCAGCCTGGTGGGCGGCCTGATCGGCATGCTGACCGGCGCGGGCTTTGGTATGATGGATATCGTGCTTTGCGCGGTTTCGGTCCTGGTGTTTATGCTGTTCACGGCTTATGACACCCAGAAGCTGAAGTACTATTACGCCTACTATGGCGGCGATGCTTCCATGCTGCACAAATCCTCCATCATCGGCGCACTCAGCCTGTACCTGGATTATATCAACATCTTCCTGTATATCGTCCGCATCGTGGGCCGTTCCCGCCGCAACGACTGATCGGTTTTGATAATTTGAAAAAAGGGCGCTGTTCCGCAAGGGGCAGCGCCCTTTTTGCTGTGCGTCCAGGGTTGACAAAAAAGGCCAAACGGCCTATAATGCTTTATGTTAAACGCATTGACGGAGAAAGTATGCCTGCAAACTTAGCACAGAGAGGGCGGCCATCGGCTGTAAGCCGCCCCGAAAGCCTGCTGGCAGAAGTTCGCTCCTGAGCGGCCTGTGTGAACCCTGCATTGCAGCCATTAGCGCGGGACGGTCTGCCCCGTTACAAAGCATCGAGTGCCGCCAGACATGGTTTGGCGGAACACGGGTGGTACCGCGGAGTGTAAATGAATGTTACAGCTTCGTCCCTGATTTTACCGTTCAGGGACGGGGCTTTTTTATTTTGTTTTGCAGCAAAAGCGAGCAGCCTTCGCCCCGTAAATCATCAAAGAGGTGCATTATGGAAGAAAAAATCGCCGCACTGCGCGCCGAGCTGGAAGCCGACCTTGCAGCAGTGCACAACAAAGATGAACTTTCCGCCTTTTGGCAGAAGTATCTGAGCAAAAACGGCAGCGTGACCGGACTGACCAAGTCCCTGCGCGATGTTCCCAAAGAGGAACGCCCCGCCGCCGGTAAAACCATCAACGAGTTCAAGGTCTGGGTGGAGGGCCAGTATCAGGCTGCTTCCGCCGAGATCGAAAAGGCCGAGCTTGCCGCCCGCAACAAGGCCGAGGCCGTGGATATCACCCTGCCCGGCACCCACCACGCCACCGGCGCACTGCATCCTATCACCCAGATCAAGAATGAGATCATTGATGTGTTTGCCGGCATGGGCTTTGAAATTTACGAAGGCCCCGAAATTGAGGATGATGACCACAACTTTACCCGCCTGAACGTACCCAAAAATCATCCGGCCCGCGATATGCAGGATACCTTCTATGTGGCGGATGACATTGTTCTGCGCACCCAGACCAGCGGCGGCCAGATCCGTGTGATGGATAAGGAAAAGCCCCCCATCAAGGTTCTGGTGCCCGGCCGCGTGTTCCGCTCTGACTCTGACGCAACCCACTCCCCGATGTTCCACCAGATGGAAGGTCTGGTTGTGGATAAGGGTATTACCCTGTGCGACCTGCAGGGCATGCTGGACCGCTTTGTGCAGGCTTTGTTTGGCCCGGAGGTCAAAACCCGCCTGCGCCCGTCCTATTTCCCGTTCACTGAGCCCAGTGTGGAGGTTGACGTAAGTTGCTTTGAATGCCACGGCAAGGGCTGCCCCCTGTGCAAGCACAGCGGCTGGATCGAAGTTCTGGGGGCTGGCGTTGTGCACCGCAGCGTGCTGGAAAACTGCGGCATTGACCCTGAGGTATACTCCGGCTTTGCTTTCGGTATCGGTATCGAGCGTATCGCCATGCTTAAGTACGGCATCAACAACATTGGCCTGATGTTCGAGAACGACCTGCGCTTCCTCGAACAGTTCAAGGGTTAAGGAGGGGAACAACAATGAAAGTACCATTCAGCTGGCTTAAACAGTATGTGGATATTGATGTTTCCGCCCAGGAGCTGGAAACCAAACTATTCGACTGTGGCTTTGAAGTAGAAGAACTCATCGACCTTGGCGCTGAGATCAGCAAGGTTGTTGTTGGCGTTGTGACCGAGTGCGTGCCCCAGGAGGGCACCCACCTGCATATCTGTAAGGTGGACTGCGGCGACTATGGCCATGATATTCAGATCTCCACCGGTGCGCCCAATGTGTACGCCGGTATGCACACCCCCGCTGCTCTGGACGGCTCCACGCTGCCCGGAGGTATCAAGATCAAGGCAAAGCCCTTGATGGGCATTGAATCCAACGGTATGCTCTGCTCCGGCGAGGAACTGGGTCTGAACGAGGACCTGTACCCCGGCGCTGAGGTATACGGCCTGCTGGACCTGCCCAAAGATACCGTGCCCGGAACCCCCATTCAGCAGGTTGTTGGGTTGGATGATTATATCTTTGATATCTCCATCACCGCCAACCGTGCCGACTGCCAGAGTGTTCTGGGCATTGCACGCGAAGTTGCCGCTGTGCTGAACAAGCCCCTGAAAATGCCTGCCACCGATTACACCGTGAGCGATTGCAAGAACCCGCGCCTGAACATTACGGTGGAAGCACCGGACCTGTGCCCGCGCTACCTGGGCCACTATGTGCGCAACATCACCACCGGTGAATCTCCGCGCTGGATGCGCCGTCAGCTGGCCTTGTGCGGCCTGCGCAGCATTTCCAACGTGGTGGATATCACCAACTATGTCATGCTGGAAATCGGCCAACCGATGCACGCCTTTGATATGGACACGCTGGAAAGCTGCCAGATCATTGTGCGCCGTGCCAAGGACGGCGAGAAGATCACCACGCTGGACAGCAAGGAGTTTACCCTGACCCCCCAGAACCTGGTCATCTGCGATGGCGAAAAGCCGGTTGCCCTGGCCGGTGTTATGGGCGGCCTGAACAGCGAGATCAAGCCGGAAACTACCCAGCTGCTGTTTGAATCTGCCAAGTTTGCCCGCGATAACATCCGCAAGACCGCCCGCGGCCTTGGCCAGAACACGGATGCTTCCGCCCATTACGAGAAGGGCATCAGCGAATATACCACCGAGCTGGGCATGGCCCGCGCCCTGCACCTGATCCAGGAGCTGGGCTGCGGCGAAGTGACCGCCACCGAGTTTGACTGCTCCGCCGGTGCTCCGCGTAAAGGCAAGCACTTCACCGCCCGCATCAGCGCCATCAATGCCATTCTGGGCATTACCGTGCCCACCGAGGAAATTCTGGCCATCCTGAAAAAGCTCAGCTTTGAAGTGACGATGGAAGCCGACGGTGACACCATGCAGGTGGTTGCTCCGCGCTACCGCGAGGATATCGAGATCGGCGAGCCGGACCTGGCCGAGGAAGTGATCCGTGAATATGGCTATGACCATATCACCCCCACCTTCCTGAAAGCTGCCCAGGTCACCACCGGGGGCCTGACGGCTGACCAGCACCGCCGCGATAAGCTCAAGAGCGCTATGTGTGCCCAAGGCTTCTATGAGGCTATGACGCTGGCATTCTATGCGGATGCCGACCTGGATGCCCTGCACATTGCCCCCGATGCACCGGAGCGCAATGTCATCCGCATTGTCAACCCCATCTCCTCCAACCTGACCATCATGCGCTCCCTGCTGGCACCCAGCCTGTTGAACGTGGCGGTTACCAATCTGAAAAAGGGCAACGCTGCCGGCCGTCTGTTTGAGCTTTCCAACATTTATGTGCCCAAACAGCTTCCGCTGACCGAACTGCCGGAAGAGCGCCTGCACCTGGGCTTTGTGGCCTTTGGTGAGCATGAGGACTTCTTTGCCGTTAAGGGCGCACTGGAAGACCTGGCTGCTTCCTTCGGCGTAACCTTTGAGGTGGAGCGTGCCGAGGATGTGCCTTACCTGCACCCCGGCATTGCCGCTTACATCCTGTGCAACGGCGTGCGTGTGGGCAGCTTTGGCAAGCTGGCCAACGATGTGCAGGCCGGTCTGGATCTGCCGCGTGACAGCCGCGCCAACCAGAAGATCTTCCTGGGCGAGATCGATTACGAGACGCTGGTGGCACAGCTGCCTGCCGGTCTGCGTTATCATCCGCTGCCGGAGTTCGATACCGTGGCCCGTGACCTGGCTCTGGTTGCTGACGAGGAAACCCCCTGCGGCACCATCATTGCCGAAATGAAGCGCGCCTGCAAGCAGCTGGCCGATGTGGAGCTGTTTGATATCTACCGCAGCGAAGCCATTGGCGCCGGCAAAAAGAGCATGGCGTTCACCTTGCACTTTGCACCGGAAAACAAAGCCCTGGAAGCTGCCGATGTGGACCGCTTTGTCAAGAAAATCCTCGGCAACCTCAAGTTCAAGCTGGGCATCGAGATCCGCTGAACTCTTTTGCCGCGTTCGCTGCCGCCCGGCGGTAAGCTGAACGCCTGAACGGAAATAACACAAAACCACCCCTTGCCCCGACCGCACGGTAAAACCTTGTGCGGCAGGGCAGGGGGTGGTCGTTTTATATTCGGCCACTGGCCTAAATGCGCCGCGCCAAAAACAAACCCGCCGGGGCAGGCAGCTGTTGTGCTGCGCCGCCCCGGCGGGTGCTGCTATCTATGGTGCTGTAGTCAATCAGGTATCGGAATCCAGCTTCAGCACGGCGGTAAAGGCTTCGCTGGGCAGGGTCACGCTGCCCAGTTTACGCATCTTCTTTTTACCGGCTTTCTGCTTTTCCAGCAGCTTCTTTTTACGGGTAATATCGCCGCCATAGCACTTGGCCAAAACATCCTTGCGCACGGCCTTGACTGTTTCGCGGGCAATGATCTTGCCGCCCACGGCCGCCTGAATGGGAATTTCAAACAAAGCGCGCGGGATGTTCTCCTTCAGCTTTTCGCAGATGCGGCGCCCCTTGGCGTAAGCGTTATCCGCAAATACGATCATCGAAAGCGCATCCACGATCTCGCCGTTCAGCGGGAAGTCTAGCTTGACCAGCTCGGACTGGTGCCAGCCCTCCCACGCATAGTCATAGCTGGCGTAACCGCGGCTGCGGCTCTTGATGGCGTCAAAGAAGTCATAAACAATCTCGCCCAGCGGAATCTGGTAATGCAGGTCCACGCGAGTCTCATCCAGGTAATCCATCGCAATCAGGGTGCCGCGCTTTTGCTGGCACAGGTCCATCAGCGGGCCAACATAATCGTTGGGGGTGTAAATGTGGGCATCCACAAATGGTTCTTCCGCCTTGGCAATGCGGGCCGGGTCGGGATAGGCGGAGGGGTTATCGATCACTTCCACCGTGCCGTCCGTCAAGGTCAGCCGGTACTGAACACCGGGGGTGGTGGTGATCAGGTCAAGGTCAAACTCGCGCTCTAACCGCTCGGTGATGATTTCCATGTGCAGCAGCCCAAGGAACCCGCAGCGGAAGCCGAAGCCCAGGGCCGCACTGGTTTCCGGCTCAAAGCTCAAGGCGGCATCGTTCAGCTGCAGCTTTTCCAGCGCATCTTTCAAATCAGGGTAGTCGGCGCCATCGGCGGGGTAAATGCCGCAGAACACCATCGGCGTTACCTGGCGGAAACCGGGCAGAGCTTCCGCCGTGGGGGCTTCGGCCAGGGTGATGGTATCGCCCACGCGGGTATCGCGCACGGTCTTGATGGAGGCCGTCAGGTAGCCGACTTCACCGGCCTCCAGCTTATCGCAGGGAGCCAGGGCAGTAGCACCCATGTGGCCCACTTCCACCAGCTGGAAGGTTGCGCCGGTGTTCATCAGCTTGATGGTATCGCCGGGGCGCACGGTGCCTTCAAACACGCGCACATAGACGATAACGCCCTTGTAGCTGTCGTAAATGGAGTCAAAGATCAGGGCTTTCAGCGGGGCATCGGGGTCGCCCTGCGGGGCGGGAACATCCTGCACCACGCGTTCCAGCACTTCGCGGATATTGATGCCCATCTTGGCGCTCACGCGCGGGGCATCCATGCAGGGCAGACCGATGACATCCTCTACCTCTTTGGCGGCGGCATCCGGGTCAGCGCTGGGCAGGTCAATCTTATTCAGGATGGGCACAACTTCCAGGTTGTGGTCAATGGCCAGGTAGCAGTTGGCCAGCGTCTGGGCTTCCACGCCCTGGCTGGCATCCACCACCAGGATGGCACCCTCACAGGCAGCCAGGCTGCGGCTGACTTCGTACTGAAAGTCAACGTGGCCCGGCGTGTCGATCAGGTTGAACTCGTATTCCTTGCCGTCATCGGCGTGGTAGTGCATGGTAACGGCGCGGGCTTTGATGGTAATGCCGCGCTCGCGTTCCAGCTCCATGTCGTCCAGAATCTGGTCCTCCATGGTGCGCTTGTCCACGCTGTCGGTCAGCTCCAGAATACGGTCCGACAGTGTGGACTTGCCGTGGTCAATGTGGGCAATGATACAAAAGTTGCGAATATTGTCGCGTGCCATCAGGTTTCCTCCAAATCGTTCCAGATACGCACCGGCGCGCCGTCCCGCAGGTAAACACGGGGAACCCGGCGGCTGATGCCGCAGATAATTTCATAGTTGATGGTGCCGGTCTTAGCGGCAATGCTGTCGGCGGTATCTGCGCCGATCGCAGCGTTTTCAGGGCCGAATACCGTTACTTCATCATTCATTTTAACATCGGGGATGTCGGTCACATCCACCAGGGTCTGATCCATGCACACCCGGCCGATTATCGGGGCGGGCTTTCCGCGGATGCTCATAACCCCCGCATTGGGGTTGCCATTGCTGCCGGAAAGCGCGCGGGGGTAGCCGTCCGCATAGCCAACGCATACGGTGGCAACCTTGCGGGGTGTGTTGGCTGTGTAGGTGCGGCCATAGCTCACGCTCTCACCGGGTAAAAGGTCCTTTACAAATTCCACAACACTTTTCAGCGTCATGGTGGGGCGCAGGCCGTCAAAATGCACTTCCGGGCTGGGGTCCAGCCCATACAGGATAATGCCTGCGCGGGTCAGGCTGTGGTGCCATTCCGGGTAGCGCATTTGTGCGGCAGAGTTGGCGCAGTGGATGGTGTGCAGGGCAATGCCGTCCGCCTGCAGCCGCTGCACGGTGCGCTCAAACAGGGCGTGCTGGGCTTGGGTGTAGGCTTCGTTTTCCGGCGTGGTGCTGTCTGCCACGGCAAAATGCTGGAAAATACCGCTGAAGTGCAGCTTGGGCAGGGCGGCGCAGCGCTCCATGGCAGCGATTGCCGCCTCAAAGTCAGAACGCACGCTGAACCCAATGCGTCCCATACCGGTATCAACCTTAAAGTGGCAGTATACTTCCACGCCGGCGTTTTGGGCGGCAGCGGAAAGCGCCTTGGCATACTCTTCGGAATAGACGGTCTGGGTAATGCAGTTGAACGCCAGCTGATCCACCTGCAGCGGGTCGGTGTAGCCCAGGATCAAGATGGGTTTACTGATCCCGTGGCGGCGCAGGTGCCGCGCTTCGGCCAGGCAGCTGACCGCAAAAGCGGCTGCACCGTTTTCTTCCAGCCAGGGCCCGGCCACAGCGGCGCCGTGGCCGTAAGCGTCCGCCTTGACAACGCAGCACACCGGCGCGCCCACCGTCTTTTTGATCAGTGCCAGGTTGCTCTGCATAGCATCCAGATCAACCAATGCCCAACAATGCTTTTCGTACAGTTCGTTCGTCATTGCAATCCACCCCATTTCGATACAAAACACAACGGGGAATCTAGCCCCGCGTGCGCCCGGCATGCAGCGGCCGCCAGCCGTCAATGCCGCTTTGCTGCAAAGCGTGCAGTGTTTTCTGACGGAAAGCCGGGTCGTCCCGGCTCATCTGCTGCACAAACAATTTGGTCTGTTCGCGCACTGTGGCGCCATCAGCCGGGCAGCGGCTTTTGATGATGGGCAGCCCGGCGTGGTATACCGCGCTTTTTACCTCGCTTTCGGTGGCAAAGATCATTGGCCGGATCAGCGTAATGTTGCGCTGGTCCAGATAGGTCACAGGCGAAAAACACCCAATACGGCCTTCCCGCCAAAGGTTCATGTAAAAAGTCTCCACGGCATCATCCAGGTGGTGCCCCAGCGCCACTTTGTTGCAGCCAAGTTCCTGCGCGGCAGCGTGCAGTGCCCCGCGCCGCATTTTGGCACACAGCGCGCAGGGGTTCGGCTCTTTGCGGTAATCAAATACCACGGGGCCGATATCCGTGCGCCGTATTTCGTAAGGAATGCCTTCCTGCGCAAACAGGTCCGCAAGTGGCTGGTAGTCGGCTTCCACCCCGCCAAAGCGCGGGTCCAGCGTGACCGCCATGACCTCAAACGGAACGCCGAGATACCGCCGCAGGTGTCCCAGCGCCACGGTCAGCGCAACGCTGTCCTTCCCGCCGGAAACACCAACGCATACCCGGTCGCCCGGTGCGATCATCTCGTAATCCTGCACTGCCTTGCGCAGCAGACCCTCCAAGCGCTGCATGCCCGTTCCACCTTACCTTTATACACTCTAAGACGATACTATAAACATCGCTATTATAGCACATCCTGCTGCCCAATGCCAACAGCCGCAGCCAAATCGGAAGAATTTTATCAAAGCACCGCACAGGAGCTGCAAAAACAAAGCCGTGCCCGCGCCGCAGTTTGGTTGGCAAAGCAGGGCAGGGGAGAAAGCCGGAAACCAGCAGACTGCACAAAGCGGGCAGAACACTTTGCTGCAGGGTACACAAAAACAGGTGCAAAAGGCAAAACAGTAAAATGCCGTTTGCGAAAACGTTAGAAAACAAGAGAAAACACAAGAAAACAAGAGCTACACGAGAATAAAATGATTTTATTTGCAAAATCCCTTGACGAAACAGCGCGTATTTGCTAAAATCATACTTGCGCGAAATCAGCGCAGTGCCGTGCTGTGCATTGCGCATTGAATAAACCGAAATGATTCGGATGCGTCACTATAAAGTATGGAGGATTCAAATCATGAGCACTACTCTCGCTAAGCCCGCTGAGATGGTCGACCGCAAGTGGTATGTTATTGATGCTGCTGGCAAACCGCTCGGCCGCGTTGCTGCCCAGGCCGCTGTCCTGCTGCGTGGTAAGAACAAGACTACCTTTACCCCCAATGTTGACTGCGGTGACCATGTCATCGTGATTAACTGCGACGAAGCTGTTCTGACTGGCAAGAAGCTGGAAAAGAAGTATCATCGCACCCATTCTGGCTGGATCGGCGGCCTGAAGGAAACCCAGTATAAGACCTTGATGGCTGAAGCCAGCGATAAGGCTATGACCTACGCTGTTAAGGGCATGGTTCCTTCCAACACCCTGGGCGCTAAGGCTATGACCCGCCTGCACTGCTACAAGACTGCTGAGCATGCACATGCTGCCCAGAAGCCCGAAGTTGTGGAATTTTGATAAGGAGGCAATAGAAGATGTACGAAACTAAACAGTATTTCTACGGCACTGGCCGTCGTAAGCATTCCGTTGCCCGCGTCCGCGTCTACAATGGCACCGGCAAGATTACCATCAACAATCGTGATATCGACGATTACTTCGGCCTGGAAACCCTGAAGCTGATGGTCCGCAGCCCGCTGGCTCTGACCAACACCGACGGCAAGTTCGACATCGTGATTAACGTTGTCGGCGGCGGTACTTCCGGCCAGGCTGGCGCTATCCGCCACGGCCTGTCCCGCGCTCTGCTGCAGTTCGACCCCGAGCTGCGCAGCAC
>ULJH01058492.1_pt1 | contig 12690 bp, 7 predicted proteins | sample 1950781 | NCBI WGS metagenome assembly ULJH01 (sample SAMEA4835462, study PRJEB28245) | human gut metagenome | biome: gut microbiome; material: fecal sample | place: Denmark | collected 2008 | reverse complement strand
GGAAGAGGGACTAGCAGGCTATCTAACTTTAGATAAGAAATTCACCCTCACCTACATCAACCTCGCCTTCTTCGCCTCAATGCGAGCGGATCGCGATCGGAGAAACGTCGAAAATACAAGCGACGAAAGCAAAGTCGAACTCGCCGTCCAGTCCTATATCGCGGAAGCCTCCTATTTTGAACCGGAATTGCTTGCTTATGGGCAAGATAACGTCAATGCCTTCTTTGCAAAGCACCCTGAATTCAGTGAATATTCCTTCTCCTTTGAGAAATTGTTCCGCGGACAAAAACATGTCTTGGATGCTGAGAAGGAAAAATTACTTTCCTCCTACGCCCCGCTTCACGGGGAGGGCGGAAATCTCTATTCCCTTCTAACCGTCGCCGACTATAAACCCAAGGAAGTGACCTTATCGGACGGAAGCAAGAAAGAAATCAACCTTTCGAACTGGACGAGCTTAATCGCCGAAACCAAAAAGCCCGAAGACCGTCAAGCCATCTTCGAATGCCTCTATTCTTGGTATGATGAGCATAAAAACACCTATGGCGAAATCTACAATTCCGTCCTTCAGGATCAACTCGCCATCCAAAAAAGCCGCGGCTATGAATCAATTCTAGAAGAGCATCTTTTCAACAACGCGATTCCCACTTCCGTTTTCCATAGCTTAATCGACGTTGCCTCCAGCGAAAAAGGCAGCGCTCCATTAAAGAAATATTATGAACTCCGCAGAAAATATCTCGGGCTTGAAAAGCACCGCTCCTACGACCGCTTCCTTCAACTTGCCAAATCCAACAAAAAATACACCTACGAGGAAGCCAAAGATCTTTTCTTTGCTTCCTTAAAGAATTTCCCAGAGGATTTCCAAAACAAGGCCAAGGAGGTTTTGCGTCCTGGATACGTTGATGTCTATCCTTCTTTAGGCAAACGGACGGGGGCTTATTCTAATGGCGGATACGACCACCACCCCTTCATCCTTTTGAATTTCCAAGGCGAACTCGATGACGTTTTCACCCTTGCTCACGAATCTGGCCACTCCATGCATACGCTTTATAGCGAAGAATCGCAGCCGACCTTAAAGCAGGATTACACGATTTTCGTCGCCGAAATCGCCTCGACCTTCAACGAGCATAACCTCCTTGATTACCTTCTCGCTTCTGGCACGTTATCTCACGAAGACCGCATCGCCTTGCTCCAAAAAGCCATCGATGAAATCTGCTCCACCTTCTACCGTCAAACCTTATTTGGCCATTATGAATACGAAGCCAGCTTGTTAGCAGAAAAAGGCGAACCGATCAATTATCAGGTCCTCTCTTCCATCATGACGCGCCTGTATAAGCAATATTACGGCATCGACATTGAGGAAGAAAAGCTCAAACCCTTGGTCTGGGCTTATATCCCCCACCTCTTCTACACCCCCTTCTATGTTTATCAATACGCGACGAGCTTCACCTCTTCCATGTTGATTTACGAAAAAGTCAAAGCCAAGGAGCCGGAAGCTTTCACTTCTTACGTGAATTTGCTCCGCAGCGGCGGCAGCGACTTCCCGATCGAACAAGTCAAAAAAGCGGGCGTCGATTTGACTTCGAAAGAACCCTTTGAAGCCGTCGTGTCACGCATGAGCGAACTCGTCGACCTCCTCGAGAAGGAATTGGAAGCCAAATAAGCGGCAAATGAACCCTGAGAAGGACAAAATCCTTCCCAGGGCCATTGACGCCGCGCTTCTCTGCCCTATACTACATAGTGTACTTAGGTGTGCTTCGGCACACTTTTTTCGTTCACTTTCGCTTCGAGCGGAGGTCCTTGAGGAGAAGCAACAATAAATCGAGAAGTGTCAAAACGGCGATGGCCTTGTCGAGCATGGCTTCGAATCCTTCCCGGGGGTCGCGCGACGTTTTTGGGATGATGCTCCATAAAGAGTTCCTCCCACACCTTACTTAGAACGATTTTTTGGGAAATTTTGTCGAAAAAAATTTTCGTAAATTTAAATAAGTTCGTAACCGTCGAAAGAAAACGGACAAAAATTTACATTTAAAAAGAACCGATTTGCAGGTCGGTCCTTTTTCATTTCACAAAATACATCACGTTTTTCGTAGTTCCCGTTGAAGAGATTTTCCCTTCATCCATCAATTTTTGAAGGATTCTACGCGTGGTAGAGGTGGATATCCCCAACGCTTTTTCGATTTCTAAGCGGGTGTGGGGTAAATGATCCGACAAAATGGAGCAAACGATGTTTCCGCGTTCCGCCTCCACATAGGATGCCACATCCTCTTTCACCGTATTCACGGGAGTTCCGCGGCGATTGGGCAAAATAAATTTAAAGGCGCCAGACGTAATGATGATTTCGGGTTTTCGTCGAGAAACCTCATAGGACGACATGATTTTATTGATGCCGGTCCCATAAGCTTCGATTAAGCCCATTCGATAGAAAATATTGGCAAGTTTCTTGTTACGGCAATAAGACACCCCCAGCATGACGTCGTCGTAAGACACGCCTCCGGCTAGCCCTCCAACAGAAAGCAATTCAATTCGATCGGAATAAACGCTTAAAAGCGTGCTGGCCAAAACGGAATAGTCGCGATGGACAACGGCGTTCAGTAACGCTTCCCGAATGGCCGTTTCAGGATAATCACGGTGGTCTGTACGATGAAGGCCTTTGAAGGTAGCCGTATTTTGATTCCGCATATCCAAATAGGCGTAGGCATCATCTAGCTGCTTCAGCAACGAACCGGTAAATTCACGCCGATCTTGGAATTTCTCCTGATTCACCCCGCCAAAGGTAGCTGCTTTGATTATGTGAGGGCATTGGTCTGATAGAAGCAACGCTAAATTGGTGAACAGTCCATCCGAGTCGATGAGCCCGAGCGTTTTCATTTGAATATCCGCTAAGCTCAGATTTCTTTTTTGGAATTCCTCCTGCATCTTGGAAAAGGTTAATTCCTGATTCAAGGAACGCATGTCTTCAAAATTATCGCCGTCCGTTTCTTTGATCATTTTGCGAATCGCTGTTTCCGACGCAGGAACAGAAGATGTGCCCTGCCGAACAAACACACCTTCAGGACGAAGCCCCTTGGAAGCTAAATAATAAGGTTTATGAGCGCCACATTGCACTTCTATCGCGACAATGATTTTGCCCTTGTCAGTATCAATATCGTGGACGTGCATAAACAGCGTAACGTCTGGCTTAATCCCATCGCGAGCAGCATTCATGACCTGTTGCATCACCGCGTCAGCATCTTCTACTCCGCAAATACGACCGTCATCTTCAATGCCAATATAAATAGTTCCACCAAAGGTGTTAGCAAAGGCAATAATTTCCTTTTTGATATCGTCCACGTAAATGGACTTCAATTCCGTTGTTTCGTTTTCTGCATAATCCATATTCGTAATCACTATCCACAAGAAATTAACCACAATTTGTTCATGGTGTCAATGGATGTGAACAGATTATGAACAGATTATTTCAGCCTGTTATCGCACTTTTTTTAATTTGTTCATCAATTTGTTCATCAATTTGTTCACGTTCAAAGGCTAAACACGACAATTAGGATAATTCCGCCAGTTAATAGGCCTAAGCCCAGTAAAGACTTCCACGAAAAGCGCTCTTTTAGAACCGTTGCAGAGAATAGCATTGTCAGCAGAATGGAGAGTTTCCCTATCGCATTCACCGCGACAGGATTTACCCCTTCCATATTCAACGCGTAATATTCACCAAGCCACGCAACCCCCGTGGCTAAGCCTGATAGAGTCAAAAAGACCCAACTTTTAGGGGAGACGGCTTTCAATCCTTTGGTCTGTTTTCTTGCCAAGGCAATCGCACCTGAGAAAATCAAAACGACTACCGTCCTTAAAAACGTCCCTAAATCCGATGACATTCCTTGCAAACCGATCTTCACGAACAAAGAGACGAGGCTAGCAAATACCGCGGACCCCACCGCATAAAAAATCCACTTTTTCGATACACGTCCCTCTTCTTTTTTCGGCCACGCCATAAGAAGGGTGCCTCCTAGCATCAAAGCCATCGAGGCAAATAACATTCCTATTACCAAGGGATCCCCGCCTTTAGTTACATCGTTAAAGAAGAAAATAAGGAACAGAATGCTCGTAAGTAAGAAGCTTGATTTATCAATCGGAGCAACGCGATTAACACTAGAAAGCTGCAAAGCACGGTAATAGCAAAGCCAAGAGCACCCCGTGCATAGACCGGACAAGACCAAAAAAATCCAATTGTTTGGAGTAAGGTTAGGGACTTGGTTCCAACTCCCCGTAATAAAACAAAGCCCGGCGGCACAAACTAATACGATGCCGGTACGGAAAAAGGTTGCAAAATCCGATGGAACATCCTTGATTCCGATTTTAGCAAAGACGGTGGTTAACGAAGTTGCAAGCGCAGCGATTAACGCCAATATAAGCCAAAGCATCTTTCCCTTCTTCCCTTACCCTACAACAATAATCCTCTCCTTCCCTGTTGGGAAGGATTTTTCATCGTTATATCGATAATGAAATACCGCATGGGTCCTTGCAGTGCTATATTTTTATCGACCCTAATAGAAAGGAATTCTCAATGGATCAAAAATTAGAACCGTTGTTTACGCCTTGGAAAATCGGACAATGCGAAATCAAAAACCGTTTTGTCATGACCTCCATGGGCGGAACCTCCCTCTTCGGATGGATGGAAATCAATCATTTCGATAAGGAAGCCGCGAAATTTTTGCTCGATAAAGCAGAAAATGAAGTGGGTTTAATCTTACCGGGCATCCAGCCCGTCTACAACCCAATGCTTGGGCAATGGCTGTATCGGAAAAAGGGGATGTATAAAAAGGTAAAGGGCTTAATGGATGAAATCCACGCCCACGGAGCCAAGATGTTCGTGCAATTAACCGCTGGATTCGGCCGTTCCTTCACGATTTCCCCCGCCATGGAAAAGCTCTATACCAACCGCTTCCTCCGCGCGCTCAGCAAGCCGATCATGAATTTCGACAAGATCTGCGCTTCTTCTTCCCCCTCCCCCAATCGTTGGAGCGACAAAGTTCCAAGCCGCGAAATGACCATCAAGGAAATTCATCATTTCGTAGAAGCTTTCGCCAAAACGGCAAAATTACTAAAAGACGCTGGGGTGGACGGAGTAGAGATTCACGCAGTCCACGAAGGCTATCTATTGGATCAGTTCACGTTGCGTTACGTCAATAAGCGCACGGACGAATATGGCGGATCCTTCGAAAACCGTTATCGCTTCCCCGTGGAAATCGTGAAGGCGATCAAGGCCACTTGCGGCAAGGATTTCCCGGTGTCGCTACGTTATTCCGTTGTTTCTAAAACCAAAGGATTCAATTCCGGTGCTTTGCCGGGAGAAAAATTCGTGGAAGCTGGACGCGACATGGAAGAAAGCGAAAAGGCCGCGAAATACCTTCAAGACGCTGGTTACGATATGCTGAACTGCGATAACGGAACTTACGATGCCTGGTATTGGGCACATCCGCCGATTTACATGCAGGAAAATTGCAACTTGGAAGACGTGGAGCACATCAAAAACTTTGTCTCCATCCCTGTAGTTTGCGCAGGAAGAATGGATCCCCGCGTGGCAGCAGAAGCCATCCAAGAAGGCAAACTCGACGCGATTGGGTTAGCCCGTCCATTCCTAGCGGATGGAGCCTTTGTCCGCAAATTGAAAGAGGGCAAAGAAGAAGAAATCCGTCCTTGCATCTGCTGCCATAACGGCTGCTTCAATATGGCCCATTACAAGGGAACCTCAAACGATCAAACCTTAAGCGATTCTCTCCATATGGCTCGTTGCGCGGTCAATGCCGAAACGATGCAAACTAATGTCCACCACATCGAAAAAACCAAACACCCGAAGAAAGTGGCCATCGTTGGTGGCGGAATCGGCGGCATGGAAGCCGCCAGAGTCTTAGCCCTCCGTGGGCATCATCCTGTCATTTACGAAAAATCTGGTGAATTGGGTGGTGTCTTCACCCCTGCTTCTAACGCTTCTTTCAAAGGCAAACTGCGCGATTTATTAGCCTGGTATCGCCTGCAAATGAAAGAACTCGGCGTCGAGATTCATTTCAATTCCGAAATCAAGGACGTCTCGTCTTTAAAGGAAGACCAAGTCATCGTTGCGACGGGTTCTAAACCCCGTAAATTGCCGATCCCAGGATTTGATAAAGCCTTGGAAGCTTGCGATTTCCTTCGCGGGGAAAAGGTTGGGGATCGCGTCGCCGTGATTGGCGGCGGATTAACCGGATGCGAAGTCGCTTATGAACTCGCATTGGATGGCAAGAAGCCCTTCATCGTGGAAATGCAGAATGACCTCATCAAGCAACGCGGCATCTGCATGGCCAATAGCCAATATCTCCGCGACTACTTTGCCTTACATCAAATTCCCGTCTATCTGGAGACCAAGCTTTCTTCCATCGAAGACGGCTTCGTCACCATCAAAGACAAAGCCGGAAACGTCACGAAATTGCCCTGCGATTCCGTCATCGTTTCTACGGGTTACATTCCCACCCCCTTGGCCAAAGAATCGGGTAAGGTCCACTTGGTGGGCGATTGTTTAAGCATTGGCAACCTCCGTTCCGTCATTTGGCGGGCTTATGAAGTCGCGATGAAAATCTAAAGAAGGAAAGGAAAAATGTACGAACCAAAAATGAAATTGACCGACGAGGAAAAAGATATCCTCGCGGGCAAAAAAGGCGAAACCTACGCCAAAATGATGGAGGTCCTGGTCCGATATGGCGATGCTTTCGGCGCCACGCACCTCGCACCCCTCACCTACAAGAAAGCTCATTTCGTCACGAGTTTTGGGCTTTCCTTACTCAAACCGGTTTACCCCTTGATGGATGAACTCATCCAAGCTGGATGTAAAGTGCAAGAGGGGTTCACGATGGATCCCCGTCCCTTGGACTACAAAAACGTCTCTTGCTCGCCGATTGAAAAATTGGTTTCCAGCGTTTTCATGTACAGCAAGCAAAAGGATTATGAGAAGCAACTCGAGGCAATCGGCCTCTCCGACCCCAGCGGATTCACCTGCACCTGCTATCTAGAACAAGTCGGCAATACTCCAAAAGAAGGCGACATCATCTCCTGGAGCGAGTCGAGCGCCGTCGTGTTTGCTAACTCCGTTTTAGGAGCTCGGTGCAACCGCAATTCGGGAATCCTCGATATGTTTGGATCCATCCTCGAACGCACCCCTGCGTTTGGCTTCATCACCGACGAAGGAAGAAAGGCGACCTGGAAGATCATCGTGAAAACGACCAAAAAACCAGAAGCCCAGATTTTAGGATCGGCCATCGGAATGAAAGTGATGGCGGAAGTCCCTTATGTGGAGGGATTGGACCGCTTCTTGGACCCACTTCCTAGCGAAGATACGATTTCCTATTTGAAGGATTTTGGGGCCGCTACCGCTTCTAACGGAGCCGTTGGACTCTATCATATCGAAGGCATCACCCCGGAAGCCAAGCGTCTTGGCAAAACCTTATTGAAGGAAAACGTCCAAGAATACGTGATCGACGACGCCGAACTCGAACGGGTTTACGCTTCCTACCCCATGATGTGGAAGAAGCCAAGCTGCAAGCCCCATAAGTGCTTCATCGGCTGCCCGCACCTCACGTTCAAACAACTCTGCGATTGGACGGATGCCTTGGTGGAAGGTTTAGCCAAAAGCGGCAAGAAAAAATTGGTCGTGGATACGGTCCTCACTACTTCTCCCGCGGTCATCAAAGCCTTCAAGGAGACAGATCGTTATGAAAAACTTCTTTCTACGGGGGCTCACCTTAGCTACATCTGCCCGCTTATGTATGCGGATAACCCCATCAGCGGAGCCAAACCCCTCATGACGAATTCCAACAAGCTTAGAACCTATACCAAATCACGTTATTTCAAGGATGAGGACGTTTTAGCCATCATCACCGGACAAAAGGAGGTTGCCTAAATGAAAACGTTCCATGGACGCGTTCTTGCAGCGGGAACCTATCACGGGGAAGCCGTGGTGACCCATACGGGATTCAATACCCTTGCTTCCTGCCAAACGAGTGCGCTTTTAGCTACCAGCAAAAAGATCATCGTCAGCGATCAAAATAACAAAGAACTCTATAAAAAGAACATCACGGGCAAAGCGCTTTGCTTGCCGGAAACGATTGGCTCGACTACAGGCGGCATGGTCATTCAAACCGTAGCCGTCCGTAATCTTGCTCCAAAAGCATGGTTATTCTCTCACCATATCGACCCGTTAGCCGCAAGCGGCATCATTTTAAGCAATGTTTGGAATGATTGCGGGCTTATCGCAATCGACGAACTCGGCGACGAATTCCTCGAAGCGGTGAAAACCGGCGATACCGTATCGATCCAAGAAGACGGAACCGTCATCGTCGAATAACTGACAAAAAAGCGTAGCGGCAAAGGGGAACGCCTAATGCCCTACGCTTTTTCTATACCCGCAAATTCAGGAAAACGGAGGAGAAATCTTCCTGCAAAAAAGACGGCCGAAACCGCCTTTGAATTGCAATCCGTGCTTTATTTCTTTTCTTCTTCCGAAGAAGCAACGTTCTCCTTGGGAGCATTTTTCTTCAGATATTCGAAATAGGCTTGGTCTTCCTTGGCCTTTCGTTGACCGATTTGATCGTTTTCGCAATCAGAAACAGCGCGAGAGCGAATTTGTCGAATCAAGGAATATTGGTCGTTTTTAGCAAGGAACGCGATTTCTTTTTCGCGGATGGATGCTTCCGCCATTTGAATCTCGAGGATGGCGGTTCTCCATTGCCCTTCCTCCATTTTGGCATTGGGGTCGCTTGGAAAATCGCGATAAAGCAAAATCAACAGCTTCTCAAATTCCTGTTTTTTGTAATAACGGTAGAAGTCTTTTTTGATCTGTTCTTTTTTAAGAGGGGAATTTCCTTCGTCCGCTTCTTTCACACGGGCTTTTCTTAGCGCGTAGATTTGACGGTACTTGAAGGGGTAAGTCGAGTTATAGCAGCAGGCCAAAATCGAAGTGATTAAAAGGAGAGCGCAATAAGCGACGCGGATCCATAGATAGATTTGCTTCACGATGGCATCGATTCCTTCATAAGGGATATAAGTGAGCAAGCGAGGAAAGGTTTCAACGAACACGCAGCAAGCATAAACCGTGCTTAAAATGCCAGCGGGGATACTAAAAAACAAATAGAACGCCCGATGGTTAGCCATATCGTTTAAGGTACATAAAGGAACAAGTAGCAGCAAATAGCAGATAAACGGGGAAATACTAGCCGCGGCAAAATCGAACAGATTCGTTGTTTCTCCAGCAAAGGTAATTTCATAATCCCGCAGCTGCTTGAAGAAAGAAGGAAAATAATCAAAGCAGAGCGTTAAAAAAAGACAAAGGAGCCCGATGAGAATCCCAAAAACGCCGAGAACCACAACAGAAGTCCGCGGACGGGAACGGTAGGATTTCTTAAGAACGTTAATATCAACCATATTTTTATTGTAGCAATTTTCTTCGCCTTTTGCGTGAAGTTCTTTGCAAAATTAAAACCCTCCCCCGGGTTAGGGGGAGAGGGCGATGGGTTAGGCGATTTCGTCGAGTCGGAAGTCGTTATTGTCCCAAGACAAGACGTACTTCTTCTTCGTGGAGAGTTCCCCGCGAAGAATCTTCGTGGCTAGATAAGTTTCAACGCTATCTTGGATGAAGCGTTTGAGCGGACGAGCGCCGAATTCCTCATCGAAGGCGCTATCCAGAATATGCTCCTTAAGCTCCTTGGTGAAGGAAACGGAATAGTATTGGCTTTCTAGACGGATGGAGAGTTCGCCAAGCATCTTCTCGACAATCTTGAATTGCACATCGCGTCCAAGCGGAGCGAAGTAAACAATTTCGTCGATGCGGTTTAAGAACTCCGGCTTAAAGGTATGATGCAACAAGTCGTCTACCGGGGCTTTCTCGCCTTTTAAGAGGTATTCTGAGCCCAAGTTGCTCGTCATGATGATGACGGTGTTCTTGAAGTCGACCAAATGTCCTTGGCTATCGGTCAAACGACCTTCGTCGAGGATTTGAAGCAAGAGGTTAAAAACTTCGGGATCCGCTTTTTCAATTTCATCAAACAAAACGATGGAATAGGGATTGCGGCGGACCTTTTCAGTCAATTGGCCTCCTTCTTCATAACCAACATATCCTGGAGCCGCACCGATTAAGCGAGAAACGCTATATTTCTCCATGTATTCCGACATGTCGATGCGAATGATGTTGTTTTCATTGTCGAAGAGAGCTTCCGCCAAAGCTTTAGCCACTTCGGTTTTACCAACACCTGTCGGTCCAAGGAAGAGGAACGACCCAATCGGGCGATTCGGGTTCTGAATGCCGGCGCGTTGGCGAAGAATCGCGTTCGAGACGAGCTTAATCGCTTCGTCTTGCCCAATGACCCTCTTGCGAAGGATTTCAGGCAATTCCAAAACCTTTTCGCGGTCTCCTTTTTGAATCTTGGAAACAGGGATGCCCGTCATGCGAGCGACGATTTTGGCAATTTCTTCCTCATCAACCACTTCGTTGACAAGACGATCGGTGTCTTTGGAGGCCAAAGAGGCTTCCCGAATCTTCTTTTCAAGTTCAGGAATGACTTGATACTGCAAGCGGCTGGCTTCGCGGTAATCGCCTTCCTGGAACTTCTGGCCCAATTCGAACTTCGCCTTTTCTAGCTGCGCCTTCGCTTCTTTTGCCGCAGAGACGTCCTGTTTCTCTTTTTGCCATTCCTTGTTCATCGCATCGAAATTGGCTTTTTCTTGGGTTAATTCGTCGTTAATCGCGGCAAGACGTTTCTGGCTGGATTCGTCTTTTTCTTTTTCTAGGGCAACACGTTCAATCTCGAGTTGACGAATCTTGCGGGAGCTCGCATCGAGTTCGGTCGGCATGGATTCGATTTCAATCTTGATGCCCGCGCAGGCCTCATCCAAAAGGTCGATGGCTTTATCGGGTAGGAAGCGGTTGGTGATATAGCGGTTGCTTAAAGTCGCGGCAGCAACAAGAGCCGAGTCCGTGATTTGGACGCCGTGGAAGGATTCATAACGTTCCTTTAATCCACGAAGAATCGAAATGGTATCGGCGACGCTAGGCTCGCCCACCATGACCGGTTGGAAACGACGCTCCAACGCACGGTCTTTTTCGATATATTCGCGATATTCATTGAGGGTAGTAGCCCCAATGCATTCGATGTCACCACGAGCAAGCAGCGGTTTCAGCATGTTGGAGGCGTCCATCGCGCCTTGGCTTCTGCCGGCGCCGACGATCAAATGAAGTTCATCGATGAACAAGACGATCTTGCCTTTGCTTTCCTTGATTTTATTCAAGACAGCTTTTAAGCGTTCCTCGAATTCGCCTTGGTATTTCGCCCCGGCGATCAAAGAACCCATGTCGAGTTCATAAATCTCTTTATCTTGTAAGGTGGTTGGGACGTCTTTTTTGACGATACGCTCCGCCAAGCCTTCCAAAATAGCGGTTTTACCAACGCCAGGTTCGCCAAGCAACACGACGTTATTTTTCGTTTTGCGGGCCAAAACGGCGATGACTTTACGAATTTCTTCATCGCGGCCAATCACAGGGTCGAGTTTTCCCTGCTTGACCAGTTCATTCATATTTCTCCCGAATTTCTCCAGGATGTTTGGATCTTGGGAATAATCTTCAGGTCCCATGTTGTTGAATTGCATATGGATGTCCTCCTTCTATTTTTTGGAAACAAAGAAGCGCCTAGGAACAAACCTAAGCGCTATTATTGTACGTGCTATTTTGGCACTCGCAAGTGGTGAGTGCTAATTTTTTAGAATTTTATTTTGCCGAGATGGTTTTGGCGAGTTCTCGTCCGGAGGCGATTGCCTTAGCAATGTTTTTAGCCCCATAGGCACAATCTCCGTTCAAATAAACGTGTTTGGGCAAGGCGTTAGGATCCACTTTCAAGGTTTCAAACGTCGGTTTTTCCCCCAAGCACAAAATAAGATGGGTACAGGGGCGCGTTGAAACGGAACCAGGAATTTCATGACAGGAGGGGCGACCAGAAGCGTCCACTTCTCCTAGTTCCATTTGGATGGTTTCGATTTCGGCCAATTTTCCATTTTTATCCCGTTTTACGTTCTGAATGTTTTCAAGGAACAGGAAACGAATCCCTTCTTTTTTGGCCGCTTCGATTTCTTCTTTGGATGCGGGCATTTCCGCTTCGGAACGGCGATAGATAATCGTGGCTTTTCCTAACAGCCGCTTGGCTAGACGAGCGCAATCCAAAGCAACATTGCCTCCGCCCCAAACGAAATGATCGCTTTTTAAAGCACGGTATTCATTCAAATAACGTCCTTTTTCTAGATTTAAGCGACGAAGAAAAACGAGTCCGCTTTCTACCCCATCCCCGGTTGCTAGGCTTGCGAGATTCTCTTTTTCGGCCCCAATGCCTAAAACCACATCATTGAATTCGCCCTGAAGTTCTTCTACCGTTTTATCCACACCGATTGTCACTTGGAAATGGAAGAAGGCACCCATTTTTTCTAAATCTTCTTGGATTTTAAATAAGGGGGATTTATGAAAACGAAGGGTGGGGATGCCAGAGCGAATCGCTCCTCCGATTCCCTTTTCTTTTTCAAAATAGGCGACTTCATATCCTTCTTGGAGTAAATAATAGCCTAGCGACAAGTTAGCAGGACCGGCGCCGACAAGGGCGATGGATTTTCCGTTTTTAGGTTTTGTCGCCA
>ULJH01002846.1_pt1 | contig 12724 bp, 9 predicted proteins | sample 1950781 | NCBI WGS metagenome assembly ULJH01 (sample SAMEA4835462, study PRJEB28245) | human gut metagenome | biome: gut microbiome; material: fecal sample | place: Denmark | collected 2008 | reverse complement strand
CATCCGCACGTACATATCGAAGCGGATACATCTTCGTTCTCGGTCTGCCAGCCTGATAACAACGTGCTTCCATCGCAAGTGCCAGATCGCCCGCCCGTCCAACTGCAGATGCAAAAAGTGGCATCAGAATCCGTCCGGTACGTTTCAACTTCTGGAACACATTTCCTGCCTCGAAATCCACGCCTCGTGCCGTCTGTGCCTTCATGATCCGGTCCAGCTCTTCGATCAGAATCGGAATGAAGCGGAGCGTAATCGACATCATGAGTGCAATCTCATGCACCGGTACATGAATCTTTGTAAGCGGATGAAATGCTTTCTCCAGGCCGTCCGTCAGCTCGGTCGGCGTCGTTGTGTATGTCATAAGTGACGACCCCAAAATCAGCTCCATCAACCGCACAACACGGACAACCGCCTGCATGATTCCTTCCCGGTAGATGTGAATAAACTTCCACTGGAAATACAGCATTTCTCCTTTTCCGAAAAACACATTTACGATACAGATAAATACCAGCAATATCCACACCGGCTTTAGCCCCTTGATCATATATCGAAACGGCACCTTCGATATCACGATACATGCAATCAATACTACGCCTGCCACCGCAAATACGATCAAACTTTTGCTAAGAAACAGCCCGATGATATAGAGAAGCGTTGCGAATAACTTGACACGCGGGTCCAGATGATGAATCGGAGAATCCGAAGGATAATATTGTCCAATTGTAATATCTCGAATCATAAATTATCTCCCTGCTTCCTTTCATCCAATCTGTTCTCAGTATCAACGCTTTTTCTTCCTGCTGTACTGTTTGTGCAATTACCAAGATAATCGAGCAGCTCTTTCTCTCGAATCACGTTCTGTGGAATTTGGTACCCGTTTGCGCGCAATTTGTCCGCCAGTTTCACAGTTTCCGGTACATCCAGTCCACAGTCTGCAAGCGTCTCCCGCTTGGCAAATATCTGCGCCGGTCGGTCATCCAATATCTTCTTTCCATCGTCCAACACAATAATCCGGTCTGCGTATTCCGCCAGGTCCTCCATACTATGCGAGACAAGTAAAACTCCGATTCCCTGCTCCCGGCTCATCCGCCGGATCCGGTCGAATATTTCGCGCTTTCCTGCTGCGTCTAATCCCGCTGCCGGCTCGTCCAATATGATATATTCCGGATGCATCGCAAGCACACCTGCAATCGCCACACGCCGCTTCTGTCCGCCCGATAGCTGCAATGGCGATGCTTGATAATATTTCTCTGGCAGGTCAACAAACCGAAGTGCTTCCTCCACACGCGTCTCGCATGCTTCCCCGGTCAAGCCCTGCTTACTTGGTCCAAATGCGACATCCTCCCACACGGTATCGCAGATCATCTGATGCTCCGGATATTGGAACACCATGCCAACCTTACTGCGCAGATAATTCCCGGAATATCCCTTTGCATGAATATCCTTTCCCTCAAATGTAACCGTTCCGCCAGTCGGTTTCAAAAGCCCGTTCAAAAGCTGGATCATGGTGGATTTACCAGAACCGGTATGTCCGGCAAGTCCAACAATCTCCCCCTTGCCAAGCGACAGATTCACGTCGTCTAAGGCAACCTTCTCGTACGCTGTTCCCGGGCTGTAAATATAGCTAACATGTTGCAGGGAGAGGAGATCTTGATTTTTTTCATCTGTCTCTGCTTCAGCCTTTTTGTTTTTTTTCTTATCTACCAGCTCAGAGCTTGCTTCCCATTCTCTTCCAGTTTTATCATATTCTGCTACTTTTCCCCTTTTGTCAATCGTAGCCTCCTCTACTCTCGCATCTCCAATCTTTTTCTCGAACACATCACTATCTATTAATTTCCTCACACGATAAGAAAGCGGTGCCTCCATCCCCATCTCCGCAAGCAATGCATCCGCTCCGAAGAATTTCTCTGGCCTTCCATCAAATCGCATCTGTCCGTCCGCAAGCAGAATCACCCGGCTCGCAAGTGCCGCCTCTTCCATATCGTGGGTAATCAGAATCACAGTCATTTCCTGTTCCTGATTCAACCGCTGTAACGCTTCCATCACTTCTTTCCGTCCTTTCGGATCAAGCATCGCAGTCGGTTCATCTAAGACAATATAATCCGGGTGCATCGCAAGAATTCCTGCAATCGCAATCCGCTGTTTCTGTCCGCCCGACAGATGATTCGGAGCCGTCTTTCTCCGCTTCCACATCCGCACCTGTTCGAGTGCCTGCTTCACACGTGCCACGATTGTATCTGACTCCATACCCAGATTCTCCGGGCCGAATGCAACCTCTTCTTCCACATTTGCTGCCACCATCTGATTGTCTGGATTCTGGAACACCATACCGACGTGCTGGCGAATATCGTACAGCTTCTCCGCATCCCTGGTTCCCATCTCGTCTACCGTCACCGTACCTTCCGACGGTCGAAGGATTGCATTTAACTGCTTCGAGAACGTCGTCTTGCCGGAACCATTTCTGCCAAGCAGCGCAATGAATTCGCCCTTTTTAATTGTAAGATCTACACCCTTTAAGATTTCTTCCGTCGCAATCACGTTTCCATCAACGTCGCGCTTTTTATATTGAAATCTTACTTGTTCTGCCCGTATCACCGTCCGGTCCTCCATACTGTGAAATAAATTTATTGTGGCTCTTGCTCTATCCACATCTTCTTTAACCGCGCTTTATCCACTTTCCCACTTGTGTTCTTCGGCAATGCCTCCAGCACAATCACACGCTTCGGAATCTCAAAATCCGCCAACTTTTCCTTCAACTGCTGCCGCAGATTCTCTGGCACGTCCGTGCCTTCCACCGTCACAAATGCACTCACGATCTCCGCCGGCATGTCCGCATCCTTTTCCTTCGGAAGCAGAACGACCGCCGCCTCTGTGATACCGGCGACTTCCTCCAACGCATTTTCAATCTTCATCATCGACACCTTGCGTCCACGCACGCCAACGATATCATCCGTCCGTCCAAGGAAATAGAAATTCCCCTGCAAATCCATCCGCCCGCTATCCTTCAGCGAATACGGCACGGTAATATTCTCCACGTGAAATGCATTGTCCACGTACATTTCATCATCCTGTATGAACACCCGCACTCCCGGAAATGGTTTGCCGATCAGGTTCCGCTCTTCCGTCATGTCCGCGGACTTCACATACGTGATATAATTCAGCTCGCTCGCACCGTAATATAATGTAATCTCCGTATTCGGAAATATCTTCTTCAACACTTCCGCATCCTTTCGCCCAAGGCTCTGCGAGCCCGAAATGATCGTGCGGATATTCGCATTTACACCCTTAAATACGCGAGGCAGCATAAGTAACTTGGACGGAATCAGGTAAATACCGTTCGCCCTTTCGCGCGCCATCACCTGCTCCCATTTGCCCGGCAGGAATACATCCTCCGCAATCAGCGTGCCGCCTGCCGCAAGCTGTCCCATATAGAGATTCAGATTCCCGGTAAATGCAAGGCTTCCCTGTACGAACAGCCGGCTGTCCGCATCCACGCCAAACACCGCATTCTGTATCGCGAAGAAATCCGCCCAACTTTCAAAGCTTCGGAATAAAATCTTCGGAATCCCGGTTGTTCCGGATGTCATCACTGCCATTACCGCGCGCTCCGGCACGGGCGTATCAAACAGCGGATCTGTTACTTCAAGTTTGCTGTCCGCCGGCACGATAACTGGTACCTGATTTGTTCCCGCACACGCCAGAAATAAAACCAACTGTTTCAGGATTCCGGTCTCCCGAATCGGATACAGATGTTTTTCTGCAACCTGCGGAAGGCGCGCGCGTGCATCCTGCACAAGCACATAGAGCTTTCCGTATGTATAGCGATCACCATTGATGATGATTGCGTCTTTGTCCGATGGTTGTTTTGTCAGATAATCAATATACTGCATGTTACATTCCTCCCGCCCGCAGCAACAGCGCATGTCCGATGCCGCCGGCTGCCGCAATGCTGCATACTGCATAGCCCGGTGTCTCCTGCAGCGCCCGGCATGCATGTATCGTAATGATGCCTCCTGAGGCGCCATATGGATGTCCATATGCGAGCGCCCCACCATACCGGTTGTAATGGTCAACTGCTTCCGGATAGGCACGCGCAAAAAGCTCATCAATTACTGCAAATGCCTCATTACATTCAAATACCGCGATATCTTCCGCCGTATGTTTCGTCTTGGCAAGTAATTTCTGAATGGCAAGTATTGCTGTCTCCGGGCTTTTGTCCGGGTTCCCGCCAACCGTTACGGAATCAACGATTTCCGCAAGCGGTGTCAGATTATGCTCCTTTACATACCGCTCCGATGCCACCATCAAAAATGCCGCACCATCATGCATCAAGCATGTATTTCCGGCTGTTAGTATCGCTCCGTCCGGCAAAAGCGGTGGTAGCTTATCTAAGAATCGTTCACTTATGCGATCCCTGATACCCGCGTCTGCAGTTGCCCCCTGCACGCCGACCAGATATGGTTCTAGCACGCCAGCTTCTCTTGCCTGTTTTGCGAGAGAATGTGAACGTAATACCCATTTATTTAATTCCTGTCTGGTCATCTGCACATCCAGTGCCACACGCTCTGCGCCGCGGATCATCGCATACGGATCATGCTCGCCCGGTGCAAATTTTGCGACGGAATAAAAGGATTCCTCGCCTCCATAGCGTTCATAGTCCGGATGATTCCGGTTATACGCACGTCGCGGTGCCGTTGACGAACTATCCACGCCACCTGCCACAATCAGATCTGCCTGTCCACTTCGGATCTTCGCCGCGGCAATCGTCAGTGCTTCCAATCCCGATCCACACTGCATATCCACTGTGTACGCGGGAACCGCCTGTGGGAAATGTGCCGTAAGCGTTGCCAGTCTGCCAATATTTCCACTGGCTCCAACTCCATTTCCGACGATCACCTCATCGACAGTCTGACGTACATCTTCCGGTACAAGCGCACAGAGTACCTCCGCCGCAAGCACCTCGGCTGGCAGATGTTTATACATTCCATTTTCGACACCGATATAGCTGCGGCGTCCGTCTATAATATACGCATGTTCCATACGATTTCCCTATCCTCTCGTTTACATTCATAGATCTGCTTTCCGTGTTCGGTTCTTGCCTGGATCTGCAGCTTCTCATCTACATATACCGGTTTTTCAAAACGGAATCTGCAAATAAACGTTTTGCTATCCTGCATTCCCGCCTGCATCTCATTTTGCGTTTCCACCTGCACACCTGCCTGCATCTCGTTCTTCATTCCCGCCTGCGCGCCTGCCTGCATCTCGTTCTTCATTCCCGCCTGCAACTCTACATCAGTTTCCGTTTCCGGCTGTTTTTTCATCCACATATCAAGCATCCTCTCCACCATCAAAAGCCCCGGCACAACCGCATGCGCCGTCCGGTGAATCGAATTCGTATCGCCTACGGCATCCACAAATCGAAGGATATCGGAATGCGTAAATGAAAACGTTTTTTCCCCGCCTGTGTCCGCGTTTTCTTCCGTTCCGACCGAATGGTGTAGATTCATCCGCTGTTCTTCCAGCTTTGATTTCTCGACATTCATGGCCATATTTTTTTCCATACCTGCTTGTTTGCTAGTAACTGCCCCCTGCACCTCCGGCCTTACCACATGCAACTCCAGCTGATACACGATTCCATCCTCTTCTATCTGATTCCGCATAACCGCAAAGCTTGCAGTTTTCTTCACAATCTCGGACTTGCAGGAATTTTGAATTTTGATTTTCTGATTTTGAACTACTGTCAGATCATTCCCACAGCCAAATTCTGTGCCTGATACGCGTTCTCCTGCCGCTCCCCGCTGCGCATACACACACGCCCCGATCATCCAACCATCGTATCCATCAAGCATATGAAAATCAGCCAGTTGTTCAAATATTTTTTCAAATTTGTTCTTCATTTTCTCACTCAATGTTTCCTATTATATTTCCCAAAGTTTACAATGTCAACTTTTCTATCCATTTTAGGTTGACATTCTTATTTTCATCTGCTATTCTACATCATGTACCTGCTATGAATTCAACAATAGCATGGCTATTATAACAGAAACTATGGAGAAAAAGAAATGGACACAAAAACAAAAAGCAAATTTTCAACCTACTCAATTGTCATGATGGCACTTTTCGCAGCCATCCTGTGTGTATCCGCTTATATCAGCATCCCGCTGCCAAACGGAACACACATCACTCTTTTGAATTTTGTAATCACCCTGATTGCACTTGTATTTCCACTTGCAGAATCCTTCTTCATCGGACTGATCTGGATGTTACTCGGACTGGTCGGTGTTCCGGTATTCGTTGGTGGACAGGCAGGTCCGGGATATTTATTTGGCACATATGGCGGTTTTTCCTTCGCCTTTATCTTCATCGCCATTTTGATTCCGATCTTTCGCGGAAAGAAGTACAATCGTATCCGTTATACTATTGTCGCTATGTTATCCGCTGTTCTCGTTGATGCAGTCGGTTCTCTCTGGATTATGATCGCATCAGGTTGCAGTATCAAGGCTGCTTTTGTAGCCGGTTTTCTTCCTTTTATTGCACTTGATCTTGTGAAAGCAGTCGTTGCTGCACAGATCGTACCAGCATTCCGAAAACTAATTTATCTGCGTAGAGAGGTCGAGGACGAGGATTAACATAAATCGAAACTCCCTCCCCTCAAAGAACTTGAGCCGTTGCAATCGCAACGGCTCTTTTTCATTCCTATCAATTATCACTTTCATCTGTACTTACTGTATTAGTTCCGGCTTCGTCCGCAATCACAAAACTCACTTCATACGTTTTGCCCATCGCATCACCGACGTTCTTCACATACTGCTCTAACAGCTCCTGTGCCCGCTGCTGCGCCTGCTGCAACAGGGATTCATCCGACTGGACATTCTCCAGCATATTTTCCTGTGCAGTCTTGATTGCTTCCGTCTGATCGTCCGCATTGATCTTCTCTGCGCCAAGTCCTTCACGGGTTGTGTAATAGGAGTCTTCATTTAACGACGTCTGATCCACCTGACAGCTAAGCACCTCTGCCTTTGGCATCGTGATCGTTACCTGATCGCCATCTACCTGCATATCCAGATTCGCAATGTCCACACCGAGCTTTACGATGCCGGAATACTCGATCCAAAGCTCTGCCGATGTATCCCACCACAGAACTTCCTTTTCCTTCGTCAGCTTTGCCACATTATGATAATAACATTTGAGTGTTGCCAGCTCACAGATTGTCTGCATCTGCGTAATGCTCAATTCTTTCGTTACTTCTTCACCTTTTTTTCCACATGCAGTGAACAGCATAATAACTGCAAGACAAAGGACTACGAATTTTTTTAATTTCTTCATTTGTTTCTCCTCCTTCGTCCCCTACTGAATCACCAGTTCATACGACTCATCCTGATTCTCTATGATCGGCATGAGCAGTGCCTTGACTGTATTCTCACAATTTTCTTTCGCCATCTGTAAGAACACTTCATTTCCCCGGCATTCAGAACCTGCATCTGCGATACATGCCGCATACGCTTCCTCGGATACATCTGCCGTGTTCGCACTCTTCTTGACAAACATATAGTCAAGCGAAGCCATATCGACATCAATCTGCTTGACCTGCAACTGCGGCAGCGTCACAATGATTTTCTTCGCCTGCCCTTCTCCGACATTGTCATCGATCTGAACATCAATATCTGCCATGTTGATACTTGCCTTCACTTCGGCCTCATAAGAGACATAGTAGACAACCTTCGTCGGATGATTCTTCTGCGGCACCTCTGCCACACCGTTGTAGGTAATCTCACAGACTGATAAATCATCTATCTGCAACACCTGTTCTAGCTGGCTGCTTGTAAGGATCGTCGTCTCTACCTTCGGTTTCAACCCGAACCATCCAAGCTGCTTTGCAAGCTTATAGCCAACCACAACCAGAATAACTACGACCGCTAAGATGATCACCCACTTCAGAAGCTTTGTTACATCGCGGGCAGAAAGCTTCTGTCCTTTATCTTTATTCCTTTTGTGTTTGTTCTTCCTGCCCTGTTCTTGCATCCCAGTCTCTTTTGCTGTATCTTCTTCGATTTCGTTCATTCCGGATTTGCCCATATGTCGTCTCCTTATGCTTATTTTTCGCTTTCATCCGTATCGTTCACTTCTGCTCTCATATATAGCATATATACCCGCCTACTGTAGCGACACCTTATCTCCATCAATCTTAAAACAGCCAAAGCTCTTCAGGAAGCTGGAAAATTTGCTGTATCCATATTTCTTGATACTGAAATTCCGGTTCTCATTTTTTAACGTACTGTTTAAGAGTCCCATATTGCTGTTCTTCTGTGGATTCTTCTTCAGAATCTGAATAATCTGCTCCTCAATTTCCCTCTTCGGTACAACATCATCGATAATCTTCACATAATTCTGACGATTCTGGGAAATGACCTCGAAATTACCAAATGCCTCATTTATAAATGTTGTAAGCTTCGAGTACCCATAATTCCGCACATCGAAATCAGAGAAACGCGCCTGTAATTTGCTTCCAATCTCGCCGACATGCGTCAGTTTATTATTATCAGCATTGCCATCAATGATATCATAGATTACCTTCTGAATAGACTTAATGCTTGTAATATTCGAGCTGTTTTCATTTTTCTCGGTTGATACTTTCGCAACATTTTTCTCATCCGTGACCTGTGAGATATCTTCGCGAATGAGCGCATCCAGCATCTTGAAGCTCGTACACGCCTTGACAAATGCTTCCGGCGTCTTGTTCTCACCCATGCCGACTACTTCCTTACCAGCCTCTCGCAGACGCTCTGCCAGCCGGGTAAAATCACTGTCACTCGACACCAGGCAGAATCCATCCAGATTTCCAGTATAGAGCAGATCCATCGCATCAATAATCATCGCCGAATCCGTCGCATTCTTACCCTGGGTATAGGCGAACTGCTGGATCGGAACGATGGAATTTCGAAGCAAAGTTGCTCGATTCCATCCATTGACACTTCGCGCCCAGTCCCCATAGATTCTTCGCACCGTTACCATACCACGGTCCGCCAATTCATCAAAAATTGTATCTATATATTTGGCAGATACATTATCCGAATCAATCAATAATGCATATCGTTTTTCTTCACTACCCATCGTTACTCCTCATCCTTATATCCCTGTTCCAGCCGTACTTCAAATTCGCTTTCCGGCATCGGCTTATCAAATACATATCCTTGCACAATATCACAGCCAACCTGTCTTAAATACCGTAACTGTTCCTTCGTCTCTACCCCTTCTGCAATCGTCTTCTTCCCGAGCTTGCGCACCAGATCAACGATACTGACAAACATTACCATGTCCGTCTCCTTGCCCGGATATTCTGTCTCCATTGGAATAAATGACTTATCAATCTTAATCACATTCAGATCTACCTTCTTGATCATGTTCAAGGATGAATAACCGGTTCCAAAATCATCAATCGAAGTTGCGATACCTTCGCTGCGAAGTCCATCGACAATCTCCGACATAATCTCATAGTTCTGAAAATCCTCACTCTCTGTCAGCTCAATCTCGATATAACCATGATCGATACCGTACTTGTCAATCACATTGACGATCTTTTTCACCAGATAATCTTCCTCCAGATGTCTTCTGGAGAAATTCACAGAGATACACGGAACCGTCTTTCCTTCATCCAGCCGCTTGCGGATAAACCGACATGTTTCTTCCAATACATAATAATCAAGCCTGCACACGCTTCCTTCCCGTTCAAGCTGTGGAATAAATTGCATCGGTGGAATCAGTCTGCCCTCATGCATCCAACGTACCAACGCCTCTGCACCACAGATTTTGTTCGTATTGGCATCGACCTTCGGCTGATAATAGACCACAAATTCATGTGCCTCGAGCGCAGGAAGAAAGCTTGCAATGATTCCCTGTGCCTCCATTATTTTATTCTGGATCTCTGTCGAATAAAATGCAACCGTTCCGCTGCCCTTCTGTCTGGCAGCCTGATATGCAATACTTGCGCGTGCCATAACATCTCGCGGTGCCCGGATATCATCCAGCTTACCGACACCGATCGTCGCCCCGAATACAAACTCTTTTTCCTTGATTTCGGTTCGATGATACAGCCGGAGATTCTGGAGCTTCGATAAAATAATTTCACTCCGTTCATTCTTCACCAACGCGACAAAATTATCGCCACCCAGACGCGCGACAATCTCATCATCCAGCAACATCTTATCTACCATTCCGGCGTAATTGCGTAATATAACGTCCCCCTCTTCATAAGGGAAAATCTTATTCACATATTTGAAATTATGCACATTGAAGAAAAATACCGTGTATGTATGAATCTGTCCGGTCGCTAACTGTTTGCCAATAAACTGCATAAACGCCTCCGGATTCGCAACACCGGTTGCCATATCCGTCAGCAATACGCCGCGCAGTAATCCCTGCATCATAACACGGCTAAACTGAATATATATCTCCTTCAGCAAAATCTGCTGCGTATCCTGTTCTTCCTTTGAGTAGTCCACATCCTCACACGGATAAACGGAAAACGTCATTGTTCCGCCATCCGGCAGTACAAATACCTGATGCTTTGCTTTTCCATATGCCCCCTTCTGATTATCAAATAATTTTCCAACCCGATGCTCCCCGTGCGGACGGATCTTAGATACCGGAGCATCCAGCTCATATTTCACTTTGCCAAGCTTCAGATCGTCTGCAACAATCGCAAGTGCCTGCACCACATCTTCCTCACACTGTTCGAAGGTCTGAACCTCCCGGTGCAAGACTTCTGTAAATGCTTTGTACTTCTCATTGAACTCCAACTTTTCACACATTTTTTATTAAACTCCCTGTTTTCCTCTATCCCATTATGCAAACAACGTCTCTACCTGTGCAGCATCAAATACCACATGTCCTGCATGCTCTACCTCGATCTGATACAAGGCATTTGCTGCCAGATGTTCCGCCGCCTGCTCGATATCACGAATTCCCGTCGTATTCTCAAACTGATGGATCACCGCATCTAAGCCCGCATCTGTCACAACACACTCCTCTTCCCGAAGCCCGATGCGCTTCAGTACCTTCGGCATTGCGAACTTCGTGAATATAATCTTCTTTTCTTCAAATGTATAATCCGGAATATCAATCAACGCGAATCTCGACATGATCGGTGCACTGATATCTTCCTTGTTGTTTGCCGTTGCAATCGGGTAAACTCCTGTCGTTGGCACCATACATTCCATATAATTATCTGTAAATCCAAGGTTATCCAGAAGCGTCAAAAGCACATCCGCCGGGTTTCCGTTTCCCTTGCCGGATGCCGCCTTATCCAGCTCGTTGATAATAAATACCAGATTCGATTCACCTGCATTCGAGAACGCTTCCATGATAATTCCCGGCTTGGCATTCGCATAGATTCTGGAACTTCCAGTAAGCTGCTCCGGATCTTTGATCGAGCTCATATCGAGTGTTGTCCAAGGCAGTTTCAAAATTCTTGCCACCGCATATGCGATCTGAGACTTTCCGGTTCCGGCTGGTCCTACCAGAAGCAGTCCATACGCCGGTAATGTATGTGTCCGGTTGATTTGGATGATCGTCTCCATGATTCTCTGTTTTACACGTTCTAGTCCATACAGCTCTTCATCTAAGATTTTTCTCGCCCATACCGGATCGATTGCCTCGAAGTAATTGCTCTTCCACTGTACGTTCAACATGATGGAAAGTGCACGCTGTGCATGTCTGCGTTCCTCCTGTGACACCTCACTCGAACGAGCAACTGCAAGATTCCGCCGTGCCCACAGACGGATATTGTCCGGCATCGTCTTACCTGCACACATCATGAAATCAGAAATGCTCTGCAGACTTGTGAGCTTCATCTCATCGCCGACTTCGTCCGCGTCCTCGTCCTCCTCGACTTCCTCTGCCGCACTACTTGCAAGCAGGCGCTCGATCATGAACTGCAGGAAACCATCCTCTGCGGACAACTTTGTCGCACCGCCATATGCAGTCTCCCGGATCTTATAGACGGCATAGCCATCCTCCATGTTCTGTCCAGACAGACGGATTGGAATCCGGTTATCGCCGAGCCATTTGATCAGACTGATAAACCGCGCATCCACGCGCAGAATATCTGCCGACCATGTTCCATCCGTATCGTTAAACTCAAACGCCGTCCGCTTACTCTGATTTGCAAACATACCGGACGCATGATGTGACCACTGCCGTTTCGTATTATCTAACACTAAGATTGGTTCTTCCGGTGTTTTCTCTTTTGCATCGGAAAGAAATGATGTATATGTACAGACAGGCTTCGCCTGCTCCTTCGATGAGCTTGACGAGCTTGAAAAATCAAAAACTGGCATAATAAAATTTCCCTTCTTATTTATAATAGTCTCTAGTTCCCCTACATCCTATAAAACCACATTTTCGTCAAATTTACAATATACAGATCATAAATTTGTCAGTTTTTCACAGTAAACAGAAAGAGCACACCATTTACGATGTGCTCCTGTCTTTCTTCGTCCAAATCCCTGGTTCATTCTTTCTTATATTGTAATTGCAGCCGCTCAATTTCTGCCTGCACAAGCGAAACAACTGACTCCGGGGCTACAATTTTCGCTCCATCGCCAAGTCCCATTACCCAGAATACAAACTGCCGACTGACTGCAACATCCACATTTACTGTGAACTGCTTTTCGCCCTTCGGAATCAAATTTACATCCCTGCCAAACCGGTCCAGAATCACGTTTGC
>ULJH01023492.1_pt1 | contig 12734 bp, 7 predicted proteins | sample 1950781 | NCBI WGS metagenome assembly ULJH01 (sample SAMEA4835462, study PRJEB28245) | human gut metagenome | biome: gut microbiome; material: fecal sample | place: Denmark | collected 2008 | reverse complement strand
TCGTCCGGCGGCCACCGGGACAATCGCAATGTCAGCGGGCTGGGATATTATCACTACCATTGCGGCGGCTACCCGGCGCACTTACATAACAACGGAAAATGCCCATACAAATCGGGCTATACTTCAGGAACAACTTCCTATCACTCTGCAGGCACCAGTTTGAAAGGCGCAGTTAAAAAAACACCGAAATTAAAAACGCCTAAACTACGGAGCGTTTCAGACGAAGGCAACGAACTTAAAGTTTCATGGTCATCCGTATCCGGAGCAAAAAAGTACGCAGTTTATCGCGCTTTTTCCCGAAACGGAAGCTACAAGAAAATCAAAACGACAACCAAAACTGTCTTTTATGATGATGCGGCTGCAACCGAAAAAACCTATTACTACAAAGTGAAGGCAATAGGAGGTGCAGGTAAGAAGGACAGCAAATTCAGCGGCATTAAATCCGGAAAAATTACTTTCAAAGAGGAAATCTACGTTGACAAAGAAGAAATATCGCTTGCATACGGACAAAGCGAAGTAATTGAGGTCTGGACGGACAATGAGGAAAACCTGATTACGGCATATTACGACGGAAACCTGCTGAAACTCGAATGGACGTGGACAGAGGACGGGAACCCAGCAATAAAAGTCGAATGTCTCGCCGCCGGCCTCACGCAAGCAGAGACAGAAATCCTTCTGAAGTTCGACGAGTACCCGGATTTGTATGAGCAGAAAATAACCGTTGAATTGGTGTGAAGCGGGAAATCCGATACATAAATGTCGCTTTTTGTCTAATCTGCTCGACGAAACTCGAAAACTGTGATAAAATTTAATTGAAAAATGCAAACGGTAATTTGTCGAGTTGAAAATGATTGAGAGTGTGTCTGAATGAACCAAGTCAAAGGCAAAATCCAAACAGAAAACGGACGCAAGTCCTATACGGAAAATTCAGAACCAGAGCCGACAGGCTGCACGGGGCGTGCGGGAGTAAAGGCTGTGGTTTTTGTGGAATGAGCATAAATAAAGAACATTCTGAAAAGAATGTGCATCAGATAAAAAAACAAATTTAAGCAAAATAACAAGTCAAAATTTTTCTTCGGGTTCAGCGAGTTTCATTAAAAGCTCCTATGCTCTATGGTACAAACTAACCATAGCGTATTACTTGAATTCAGCCATGAGTTATATGAAACTTAGTCACATCATTATGGAGAGCGTACAGCATCATGTATGTGAATATATAAATTATGATATTGGAGAATTTGTATGAAAGCCATATCAATTAAAAACCCTTACGCAACACAAATACTGCGAGGTTCGAAAAATATTGAATATCGGTCGTGGGATACCAGGCACAGAGGCGAACTTTTGATTTGCAGCAGTGCAAACCCAAAAGTGCCGGGGATGCTTTCCGGCTATGCTCTTTGCGTTGCTAATCTTGATAGTACTGTCTACAACCAGAGCGAGGATGTTTATGAGTGGCACTTGACGAATGTGCGTAGAATCAAAGCATTTCCCGTAAAAGGGAAACTGAACTTTTTTAATGTTGACGATGCTCTTATTCGTTATCCGGACGAGCAGGTGACAAACGAGGAAATACAATCTCCCGCTTCTGAGCCGACTGCTCAGATAACTATGCCGCAAATGCCAGGGATGCCGAAAATGATTGATAACATCAATCTCCGGGTGCGTGATGATTTGGAAGAAACCATAACAAAGAAAAGCAAGCTGAGAATTGCTGCAGCCTGCTTCTCTATCTATGCCTATGGAGAATTGAAAAAGAGCCTTTCCGGTATCGAAGACTTACATTTTATCTTCACATCTCCTACTTTTACTACCGAAAAAGCAGAAAAATCAAAGAGGGAATTTTATATCCCTCGTATGACTCGTGAAAAGAACCTTTACGGAAGTGAATTTGAAATTCGACTCCGTAATGAGCTTACTCAGAGGGCTATTGCAAAAGAGTGTGCGGAATGGATAAAGCAGAAAGCAATTTTTAAGTCCAATACCACAAGTCAAGTCGTGCCGGGATTTTTGAATGTGCTTTCGGATAATGACCAGTATACCTATATGCCTTTTAATGAGTTCACAACCGTTGACCTGGGCTGTGAGCGTGGAAATTATGCGTACAATTTTACGCAGAGGCTGTCGTATCCGATGAGCAAGAGCTATATTGACCTGTTTGAGCAGCTTTGGAACGACAAACAGAACTTCCAGGATGTTACCGACCAGGTGATTGAAAATATTACAGCGGTTTATAACGAAAATTCTCCGGAGTTTGTCTACTTTATCACGCTGTATAACATTTTCAATGAGTTCCTTGAAGATGTATCCGAAGACACCTTACCGAATGAAGCGACGGGGTTTAAGGACAGCAAAGTGTGGAATATGCTGTTCAACTTTCAGCGTGATGCGGCTCTTGCCATTATCAACAAGCTTGAAAAGTATAACGGTTGCATTTTAGCCGATTCTGTCGGTCTCGGTAAAACCTTTACTGCCTTGGCGGTCATTAAGTACTACGAATCAAGAAATAAAAGCGTTTTGGTTCTCTGCCCGAAGAAGCTGTCGAACAACTGGAACACATATCGGGATAATTATATCAACAATCCCCTTGCAGAAGACAGATTGAACTACAAGGTGCTTTATCATACCGATATTGGGCGGACGCACGGTATGTCCAACGGAACGGATTTGTCCCGCCTGCGTTGGGATACATACGACCTTGTTGTGATTGATGAATCACACAACTTCCGCAATGGCGGCAAGCTCGATTCCGAAGACGGAGAAAAAGAAAATCGCTATACCACTTTACTGAAACAGGTCATCCGCAAGGGTGTAAAGACGAAGGTTCTTATGCTTTCCGCCACCCCGGTCAATACACGCTTCAATGATTTGAAAAATCAGTTGCAGCTTGCTTATGAGGGCGATTCCTCTCTGCTCGACAGTAAGCTGAAAACGACACATACCATTGATGATAATTTCCGGAACGCACAGAAGGCATTCAATACATGGAGCAAATGGGAGCCTTGCGACAGAACGACCGACAACTTGCTCCGTATGCTTGATTTTGACTTCTTTGAGGTGCTGGACAGCGTTACGATTGCCCGCTCCAGAAAGCATATCGAGAAATACTATGACACGACCTCTATCGGTAAGTTCCCGGAAAGGTTGGTTCCCAAATCGCACACACCGCATTTGACCGATTTGAAGGATGCTATCAGCTATAACGAAATTTTTGAACAGCTTACAAAGCTGAACTTGGATATTTACCGCCCGTCTCATTACATTTTGCCGAGCCGAATGGAAAAGTACGCCGAGTTGTATGGAGACAACAAGGTTAATGTAGGCTTCACGCAGGCAAGCCGTGAGCTGGGTATTCGCCGCCTGATGGCGATAAACTTGATGAAGCGTATGGAAAGCTCCGTCTATTCTTTCAATCTGACGCTTCGCAGAATCAAGGAGCTGATTGACACCACTATTGAGTCGATTGACGATTACGAAAACACAGTCGGAGCAACGGTCAATCTCACAGATATTTCTGATGTTGACGAGTACGACCTTGACGACCAGAACAGCGATGACTTTGCAAGCATCGGCAAGAAAGTTCAGATTGACCTTGCCGATATGGACAGACTTTCATGGCGTGGAGAGCTTGCAAAGGACCAGGAGATTCTTGAACTGCTTACAATAATGGTGGATGACATCACGCCGGAGCACGACAGCAAGCTGCAGGAGCTTTTGGAAGACCTGTCAAATAAGGTGGAGCATCCTATCAACGAAGGCAATAAGAAAGTAATTATCTTTACCGCTTTCGCTGATACGGCTATGTACCTTTATGATAATGTCTCTGCGTTCATGCTGAAAAAATACGGCTTGCACACAGCGGTTGTTACCGGTTCTGTCGAGGGACGCACGACTGCAAAGCTGAAACGAGCGGACATGAACACCGTCTTGACTTGTTTTTCTCCGAAGTCAAAAGACAGAGATATGTTTGACAGCATCCCGAAAGTCGATATTGATATTTTGATTGCAACAGACTGTATCTCTGAAGGTCAGAACTTGCAGGACTGCGACTACCTTATCAATTATGATATTCATTGGAACCCCGTTCGCATCATTCAGCGATTTGGGCGTGTTGACCGTATCGGCAGCAGGAACAAGGTCATTCAGCTTGTCAATTTCTGGCCCGATATTACTCTTGACGAGTATATCAATCTGAAATCGAAAGTTGAAACGAGAATGAAGATTGTCGATATGACCGCTACGGGCGACGACAACATTCTCTCCGATGAAGAAAAGCACGACCTTGAATACCGTAAAACACAGCTCAAGCGCTTGCAGGAAGAAGTTGTAGACATTGAGGATATGTCCTCCGGCATCTCCATCATGGATTTGGGGCTGAACGAGTTCCGCCTTGATTTGTTGGAATATATCAAGCATCATCCCGAATTAGAGCATACCCCTATGGGACTTCATGCTGTTGCACCTGCATCAAAGGATTGCCCTCCCGGTGTTGTCTTTGTACTGAAAAACCGAGAGCAGAGCATCAATATTGATAACAAGAATCGGCTTCATCCGTTTTATATGGTCTATATCGGTGACGACGGCGATGTAGTCTGTGATTACTTGCAGCCGAAAAAGCTTCTTGACACAATGCGTCTGCTTTGCCGTGGCAAGGACAAGCCTATCGAAGCACTCTATCACCGTTTTAACGATGAGACCGACGATGGGCGCAATATGAGCGAGATTTCCGAGCTGTTGAGTGAATCTATAAACTCTATTATTGATGTCAAGGAAGAAAATGATATTGACAGTCTGTTCAAAAGCGGCGGCACAAGTGCGCTGCTCTCGCAAGTGTCGGGATTGGACGACTTTGAACTGATTTGCTTCCTGGTCGTAAAATAATGTGGACAACAAAGAGGTGAAATAAGTATGCTTGGCTTTCCGCAGACAACGGAGTTCAACAAAAGAATACCGAAGCAAAAGTTTTATGAGAATATTGAGGTTTCCCCTGCTCTGAAAAGAGTGTTTGTGGAGCAGATAAAGCTCATTCATTGGCGCAATAAGCTTGCCGAGCCCACGCTGAACATATCACACGGACAGGTGGTAAAGGAAATCGAGGTAATTGAAATCAAATTGGCGCAGCCGCAGCTTGATGAAGCCGTGCTCCGACAGATTGACAAGGAGATACCGTACCATATACTCTTTGTCCTCTCCTGCGGGAACAAGGTGCAGGCATGGACGGGCTACAAGGAAGCGGCGGAGTCCGGCAAAGCAGCGTTCAAGGTGAACAGATATTACCATACCGACTGGATGCTGGAAGACGAGCTGACGCTTGAAATTGACGGTCTGAATCTTGACGCCGTTTGGGATAACTTCATCATTCAAGTCGGCGGCGTGGAGCTGGAACAGGGTAATTCTCTGGACGAGCAGATTGCCGTTGATGAACACAAGGAGAAGCTTATAAAGGAAATTGAAAAGCTCGAAAAGCAGGCAAGGAATGAGAAGCAGCCGAACAAGAAGTTCGAGCTGGTGCAGCAGATTAGAGCATTACAAAAACAACTTGATGTGCTATAAAGGAGACTTTACAATGAATAACTTTCAAAGACTTTCTGTTGAATATAATGGCATATATGGAACGATAGACGATTACACAAGTGATGCCAATCTGATGAATTATCTATTCAAATTAAAAGAAGCCATTACCAATGCGGATTACGATACGATAATGTACACGCTTTCCGGCATTGACAAATGGTATGATGAAAACATCGGAGCTATTTCATCGAACGGATATGTATGTAACCTTGCATCACATCAGAAAAATATGCGGTTAATTAAGGAAATACTATCCGGTTTGAGGGAGGATGAGTGTGTTCCAACCACACCTGTAGGCATTGATGCTCCAAAAACAGACCCAGTCATTTTTATTAGCCATAAATCCGACGATAAAAAATACGGAGATGCACTTGAACGGTTTATAATGGGATTAGGCGTAAAAGACAATCAATTAATCTACACCTCCCATCCGCTCCACAAGATTCCATTGGACGCACCCATTTATGAGTATCTGCGTTCTCATTTCAACAGCACTCTTTTTATGATAATCCTATGGTCGGATAAATATCTTGATAGTCCTGCTTGCCTTAATGAGATGGGAGCTGCTTGGGTGACGCAATCAGATTATACCAATATCTATGTTCCGACATTTTCTTTTGGAAATCCGAAGTATCACGAATGTGCTGTTGACACAAAGAAAATGGGAGCGGTGCTGAACGGCGATGCACATTGCAAAGCAAATATGATAGAATTAAAGAATAAAATTGAGTCAATTTTTGGCTTAGAGAATGATGAAGCCAGAGTAACATTTCTTTTAGATAGCTTTATTGATGAAATCAAGGAGGACAAGCCTAATGGATAAACTCAAAATGCAAACGGCGAACAAAGCCGATGAGAATTTCAAGAAGTTAGCGGAGATGTTCCCGAACGCCGTTACGGAGACGATTGACGAAAACGGAGAGGTCGTTCGTGCTATCGACAAGGAGGTGCTGATGCAGGAAATCAACACAAAGGTCGTTGACGGAAAAGAGGAACGCTATCAGTTCACCTGGCCGGATAAGAAGAAATCTGTCCTGCTGGCGAACGCTCCCATTTCCAAAACGCTCCGTCCCTGCCGTGAGGAAAGTGTGGACTTTGATACCACCGAAAACCTCTATATTGAGGGCGACAATCTCGAAGTGCTGAAGCTATTGCAGGAAACCTACCTCGGCAAAATCAAGATGATTTACATAGACCCGCCGTACAATACGGGAAATGACTTTGTGTATGAGGACGACTTTGCCCAGAGCACAGAGGAATACCTTGCAAACAGCGGACAGTTTGACGAGGAAGGCAATTGTATGGTGCAAAATACAGAAAGCAATGGTCGCTTCCATACTGATTGGCTGAATATGATTTATACGAGAATTCGTATATCAAAAGATTTACTTCAGGAAGATGGAGTTATATTTGTTAGTATAGATGATGGCGAATTGAAAAATATTCTAAAAAATTGTGATGAGATTTTTGGCAGTTCAAATTTCGTGTCCTGTATAACAAGAATTGCAAAAACAACTAGTTTTAGAGGTAATTATTTTGCACCGAGCAAAGACTATATTGTTGTTTACGCAAAAAACATTTCAGTACTTCCATCATTTCAGGATGAGGTTTCAAATGATGACCAGTTTAACAAAATAGAAACCGAAGGTGAGCGTAAAGGAGAATATTATCGAGACGATATTGCATTCTATTTATCAACGCTACAAACACGTCCAAATCAAAGGTATTTTATTGAATGTCCCGATGGGGAATTGGTTGTTCCTCCTGGAACGACAATTCCACAGATTGAGCAAGATGGCGAAAAAGTTTTACCAAATGAAGGCGATGGTGTGTGGAGGTGGGAACAAAAGCAGTATTTGTTAAAAAAGAATCTTCTTTCTTTCAAACAAACAAAGTCTTCGCCTCTAATTAATCAAGACGGTCAAAAAGCAAAATGGAATATTTACACCAAAAGCTACCTAAATGATAAGAAAGAGAAGGGAAATATCCCAAGAGATTTGCTTGAAGGTTTCTTAAATAGAAATGGAAGTGAAGAACTGAAAAAGTTAGATATTCCGTTCTCGTTCCCTAAACCAAGTAAACTAATAAAACATCTCATTAAGATTTTGAACACCAACAAAGATATTATAGTTCTCGACTTTTTCTCCGGCTCTGCTACTACTGCACACGCAGTTATGCAGCTCAATGCTGAGGATGGTGGACACCGCAAGTTTATCATGGTACAGTTGCCCGAAAAGACCGACGAAAAGAGCGAAGCCTACAAAGCAGGATACAAAACCATTTGTGAAATCGGCAAGGAACGTATCCGCCGTGCCGGTCAGAAAATCAAAGAAGACAGCCCTTTGACAACACAAGACCTTGACATCGGTTTCCGGGTGCTGAAGTGTGATACCTCCAACATGAAAGACGTTTTCTATCGCCCTGATGAAGTGGAGCAGACCTCGTTTGACAATTATGCGGACAACATCAAAGAGGACAGAACGCCGGAAGATTTGCTGTTTCAGGTCATGCTTGACCTCGGCATACTTCTCTCCTCCAAAATCGAGGAGACCACTATCGGCGGCTGCAAGGTGTTCAATGTTGCAGACGGTTTCCTTTACGCCTGCTTCGACAACAATATCTCCGATGAGGTCGTTACGGCTGTCGCCAAGGAGCAGCCTTACTACGCCGTGTTCCGTGACAGCAGTATAGCAAGCGATTCTGTGCTGACGAACTTCGACCAGATTTTCGCTTCCATCAGCCCGTCAACAGTTAGGAAGGTGCTGTAATTGAATAGACACTACGCAGAAGATGTTATATCAGCATTGAAAAACGATCTGGAAAATGATTATAAAGGCTTTGACCTTGCAAGCGATATGAGCCGTGCAGCGAAACTGTTTGGAGGAGATATTCCTGCAATATGTGATTGTGTAGAAGAAGCTAACAGATTCAGCGGAACCATTCGCTCAAATGCTCAGACTATTATTGATTTACTTGAGATGGAAATATCAGAACAGGCAGGCGGAAGCATGACGCAAGTAGAAAGGGACATGTTTATCAAATTGTTCAATCGCGGTGGGTATGTACTTAACTTTTCTACGAATGATTTTGATATATTTACGATGGAAAGCATTGGAGTTGCTGTTTGCTCTAAATATAAGCTGTCCAAGGGAAAATCTCTTCAATCCTATATTAAGTATGCTAAGGAAAGTGAAAAAAATAAGTTGTTACATGACTTGTTTGATTACTATGAAAGACATTACGAAAGCGAATATAATAAAGACTTTCGATTAGACGACGAGACACTACTTCCCTATACTTACCGTCCGCCGTATAACGAGGATTATAGCAGGCTCTATGCCAAATGTAAGGAGATTGCAGGGCGAGTATTTTCAAGTAGACGCTTTTCACTTTCTGCAATTGCAGAAAATTTGAAAGAACAATTTTCAAGCGAATATTTGAACGCTCAAATCAACATGATGCTTTCAATGACAGAAAGCAACCCAACGGAAGCTATTGGAAAGGCAAAAGAATTGATTGAAAGTTGCTGTAAAACGATACTGGATAGCAGAGGGATTGTGTGGGATAAGAATTGGGATGTCGGTCAATTAATCGGCGAAACTCTAAAACTTCTCAAGTTAATGCCGCGGGATATTCCTGAAGATGCTCCTGCTGCGACCGAGATAAAAGCGTTACTTGGGAATTTACGAGCGATTGCCGCCAATGTGGCAGCCTTAAGGAACCATTACGGAAGTGGCCATGGGAAAAGTGCCAGTTACAAAGGGTTGGGTCCGAGACACGCTAAATTGATGGTAGGAAGCAGTATTACTTTGGTAGAGTTCTTATGGGAAACCCATTTGGACCGACCGCAAGGAAAGTGAGGTGCGTGATAACCGATGAAGTTTAATTTCAAAATCCAACAATACCAAACCGATGCCGTGGAAGCAGTCGCTCGTGTATTCAGCGGACAGCCTCACTACGACAAGGTTTCCTATATCCGAGATTTAGGCAAGCCGCAGGCAAATCAGCAGATTTGTCTTGCCGTGACGGAAGATGAGGATGAACTGTTGAGCGAGACCGGCTACAAGAACGAAACGGTTGAACTTACCGATGATCAGTTGCTTGAAAATATTCGTACGATTCAGAACGAGAACAATATCAAGAATTCTGGCAAGCTCATCGGCAATGTAGGTCGTTGTTCTCTTGACATAGAGATGGAGACCGGTACGGGTAAAACCTATGTTTACATCAAGACTATGTTTGAGCTGAACAAGCTTTACGGGTGGAGCAAGTTTATTGTGGTCGTTCCCTCTATTGCTATCCGTGAAGGTGTCAATAAGACCTTTCAGATTACCGCCGACCATTTCATGGAGCAGTACGGCAAGAAGGCTCGGTTCTTCATCTACAACAGCTCCAACTTGAACGAGCTGGACAACTTCTCCTCCAGCTCCGGCATCAATGTCATGATTATCAATACGCAGGCTTTCGCTTCTTCCTTGAAAGAGGATGGCAAAAGTAAAGAAGCCCGTATTATCTATTCCAAGCGTGATGAGTTCGGTTCCCGCCGCCCGATTGATGTTATCAAGGCGAACAGACCGATTATCATTTTGGACGAACCGCAGAAAATGGGCGGAGAGGTCACGCAGAAAGCTCTGCAGAACTTCAATCCGTTGTTCAGCTTGAACTACTCTGCCACGCACGCAAAGCAGCACAACCTTGTCTATGTACTTGACGCTTTGGATGCGTTCAATAAGAAACTCGTCAAGAAAATTGAGGTAAAGGGCTTTGAGGTAAAGAACCTTACCGGCACAAGTCAGTATCTCTATCTCGAAAACATTGTGCTTTCTCCGAACAAGCCGCCTATGGCAAAGCTTGAAATCGAAGTGGCACAGCAAAGCGGACATAAGCGGAAAATGTTTCAGTTTGCCGTCGGCGATGACCTCTACTACAAGTCCGGCGAAATGGAGCAATACAAAAACGGCTATACCATTTCCGACATTGAGCCGCTTCACGGCACGGTAACTTTCACGAACGGCACAATTATTCGCCAGGGCGAGGTTATCGGTGATGTGGTAGAGCAGGATAAGCGGCGAATCCAAATCAGAGAAACGATTCAGTCTCACTTTGAGAAAGAAGAAAAACTCTTTGATATGGGAATCAAAACGCTTTCCCTGTTTTTCATTGACGAGGTTGCAAAGTACCGCCAATATGATGAGGACGGAAACGAGCTGCTCGGTGAGTACGGGCGCATCTTTGAAGAAGAATACAACAATATTCTGAACGAGTATCTGACTCTGTTCGATACGCCGTATCAGAAATATCTCCGTAGCATTGAAGTCGTCGACACTCACAAAGGCTATTTCAGCATTGATAAAAAGACCGGACACAGCATCAACTCCGCACTCAAACGAGGTTCTGAGTTCTCGGATGATATTTCCGCATACGACTTGATTTTGAAGAACAAGGAGCGTCTGCTTTCCTTTGACGAACCGACACGCTTCATCTTCTCACATTCCGCTTTGCGTGAGGGGTGGGATAATCCGAATGTGTTCCAGATTTGTACGCTGAAACACAGCGACAGCTCCACACAGAAGCGACAGGAGGTCGGTCGAGGTTTGCGTCTCTGCGTAAACCAGGCAGGCAACAGAATGGATGCGGAAGTCCTCGGAGACATAATCCACGATATTAACAAGCTGACGGTTATCGCAAGCGAGAGCTACAAGGGCTTTGTGGCTGACCTGCAATCTGACATCAAGAAAGTTCTGTATGACAGACCGACGGCTGCTACCAGCGAATATTTCAAAGGCAAGTTTGTCAAGGCGGACGGTAAGCCTACTGTTATTGATGATAAGACGGCAAACGCTATCGAGTTCTATCTGATTGCCAACCAGTATGTTGATATGGACCGCAAGGTTACGGACAAGTATCGCATAGATTTGGAAATGGGAACGCTTGCTCCGTTGCCTGAAAACCTTACACCGATGGCAGAGAGTGTACATACGCTTGTGCAGGCTGTCTTTGATGAATCCGCACTTGCATGTATGATTGAGGACGGTAAGCAGACAAAGATTGAAAAGAATGATCTCAACGAGAACTTTTATAAGAAAGAGTTCCAGGAACTTTGGAAACGCATCAACCATAAATACGCCTATGCCGTTTCGTTCGATAGTGCCGAGCTAATCCAAAAATCCATCAAGCACATTGATAGCGAACTGTTTGTTTCCGAGCTGACCTACACGCTTTCCAAGGGCGAGCAGACAGATGAAATGGACGCAAACGCTTTGAAGCGTGGTGAAGCATTTAAGACGGCAAAGACACGCACGACTACACTGAAGCGTGGCGAAGTAAGCCAAATCAAATACGACCTTGTTGGCAAAATTGCGGAAGGAACCGTTTTGACGAGAAAGACTGTCGTAGAAATTATCAAGGGCATCTCGCCGGTGAAGTTTGCTATGTACAAAGCAAATCCGGAAGAATTTATCGCCAAAGTCATTCGCCTTATCAACGAGCAAAAGGCAACGATGATTGTTGAACATATATCCTATGACCAGATTGAGGGTGAGTATGACAGCACTATCTTTACTGCAGAAAAGACCTCGACGAGCATTGACAAGGCTTTCAAGGCGACAAAGCATATTCAAGACTATGTATTTACCGACGGCTACGCCGAAAAAAGCGTGGAGCGCCGGTTTGCCGAGGACTTGGATAATGCCGAAGAAGTATGCGTGTATGCAAAGTTGCCGAGAGGATTTCATATTCCGACTCCGGTCGGAAACTATTCTCCCGACTGGGCAATCGCTTTTTACGAGGGAACGGTAAAACACATCTACTTTATCGCCGAGACTAAGGGTACGATGGAAAGCTTGAGCTTGAAACCTATTGAAAAAGCGAAGATTTCTTGTGCAAGAAAACTCTTTAATGAGATTTCTACCGAAAATGTCAAATACCACGATGTTGATAGTTACCAACACTTGCTTGACGTGATGAAATCATTGTAGGATTGATCTGTAAATGATGAAATTTCAATGATTGCAGGTAATGGAAGCGCAATAGTAAGAGTAGGAGTAACAGAAAGATTAGCAGGAATCAGTAAGGGAAAGGAAAACGATTAACATGGAAGACAAAAAAATTTGGGGAATACATACATTAAACGACCACATGATGCTTGATAAAAACTTAAT